>SXGS01699968.1_pt1 | contig 21045 bp, 15 predicted proteins | sample 3174681 | NCBI WGS metagenome assembly SXGS01 (sample SAMN11356861, study PRJNA531348) | freshwater metagenome | isolation source: freshwater sample F1-80 | place: China: Fuxian Lake, Yuxi | collected 2017-12-25 | reverse complement strand
GGCACGACGAACGCGATCAAACGCTCAACGCGCTGCTGGTCGAGATGGACGGCTTCAGTTCCGATCCAAGCGTGATCGTGATGGCCGCGACCCACCGGCCGGAAACGCTCGACCCCGCCCTGCTCCGCCCAGGACGCTTCGACCGGCATGTGCTGGTCGATCGACCCGACATCCGCGGCCGCGAGGCGATCCTCAAGGTCCACGCCAAAAAGGTCAAATGCAACGACAGCGTCGATCTCCTGCGACTGGCCAAGCTGACTCCCGGCTTCGTCGGAGCGGACCTCGCGAACCTCGTCAACGAAGCCGCGCTGCTGGCGGCTCGCGGTGACAAAAAGTTCGTCACGATGCACGAGTTCGAAGAGGGCATCGACCGCGTTGTCGCTGGACTCGAAAAGCAAACCCGGATCATCCCGGAAGACGAGAAAATCCGCGTCGCCTATCACGAGTGCGGTCACGCGTTGATTGCGTGTAGTCTGCCACACACAGACCCCGTCCACAAAATCTCGATCATCCCGCGTGGCCTCGGAGCACTCGGCTACACCATGCAGCGGCCGGAAGGGGATCGCTCGCTGGTCACGCAGACCGAATTGCATCACCGTATTTGCGTGTTACTGGGTGGCATCGCCGCCGAGCAAATCGTTTTCAAAGAAACCTCGACCGGCGCGCAGAACGATTTGCAGCGCGCGACGGATATCGCTCGCCGCATGGTCACCGAATTCGGCATGAGCCAAAAACTCGGCCGAGTCTATTACAGCGAAGCCCGCCGCTCTCCGTTCCTCGGCACCGGGACAACTGCCGACGCTGTCCACAGCGAAGACACCGTCCGCGAGATCGACCTCGAAGTCCGTCGCCTGATCGACGAGTCCGCCACGATTGCGCTGGACATCCTCAACGAACGCCGCGAAGTGCTGGAGCACATGACCAAAGAGTTGCTCGAAATCGAAGTCATGGACGCTGATCACCTCAAACGCATCCTCGACGAACACAAAACCGGTCCACAACTCGTGCCGGGGACGTTCGCACAGACGAACTCCGACCCAACCCCTGAGATCACATCCCCCAGCCTCCGCGAAGCGGCGGAGAGCTGACCAGGAATGAAAAGCTATTGCTGCTATCCACCCGAAACCTGTCGCCCAGGCCCTTGTGGCCTGGTCGATTCACTCGAGGGCGGAATCTTCCGACTCAAAAGAGGTCGGGCTACGGTACAGCGACTTCTTTCAGGATGTCGAACACCCGATTGATCAAATCAGGCAGCCCTTTGCCGGTCACGGCCGAGATACGGAGTACCGGCTGGCCGACCTCTGCTTCGAGTTGATCGGCGATGTCGGCCGCTTCGGACAGTTCGCACTTCGTGACGACGACTAGCTCCGGCCGAGTGATCAGCGACTCGTCGTACAGCCGCAGCTCTTCGTGGATCGCTCGGTAATTGGTGATCGGATCGGACTGGTCGGCTGGAATCGGTTCAATGAGATGGACCAGCACTTTTGTCCGTTCGACATGCCGCAAGAATTCGTGGCCGAGTCCGACTCCGGCGTGAGCACCTTCAATCAGGCCGGGGATGTCGGCCAGCACGATTTGGCGGTCGAAGCCAATGCGCACGACGCCGAGATTCGGATATTTCGTCGTGAACGGGTAGTCGGCGATCTCCGGCGTCGCGCGAGTCAACCGGCTGAGCAGCGTCGACTTGCCGGCGTTCGGCTTGCCGATCAGGCCCACGTCGGCGATCAGTTTCAGTTCGAGCATGACGGTGCGCGACTCACCCAGTTCGCCCCGCTCAAATTCGCGCGGCGCGCGATTGGTCGAAGTCGCGAAGTGCTTGTTGCCTCGACCGCCGCCGCCACCTTTGGCCGCGAGAAATTTCGCTTCGTGATGATCAAGATCGAACAGCACCTCACCTGATGCGTCTTTGACGAGCGTTCCGGGCGGGACGCGAATCTCGACGTCGGCACCGTCCCGTCCGGACCTCAACGAGCCTTGTCCGTTCGCGCCGCGATCCGCCTGCCAGTGCTTGCGACCAACAAGGTTGGTCAGGCTGCTGACGTTCTCGTCAGCGATGATGATGATGTCGCCGCCGTCGCCACCGTCGCCGCCGTCGGGGCCACCTTGCGGAACGTTGGCCTCGCGCCGAAAGCTCACGCAACCGTGACCGCCGTCACCGGCTTTGCATTCAATCGTGTATCGGTCAACAAACATGGGGGCGGGACTTTAACGGTCACTCCGCAGTCAGGCGAGCGGCTTTATCCGCACGGATTCGGGACTTTCTGTGAATTCAGCGATTGCCTCACTGAAAGTTTGTGGCCAGAATGCCGCTTCGAAGCTGAAAGCGGCTCAGCAAATCTCCTCCGAGAATTCCCAATGTTTTTTGGCCGATCAATGCTGTTTGTCCGAAAGCTGATTGGTATCGCCTGGCTTCTGGTGATGCAGTTGAGTTGGACGGCATCCGCATCGGCAACGTGTGGCGACCATCTGCAATCGAACGGCGCAACGATGATCGAACATCTGCCGGGCGACGTGATGCCGAGCCAACCGCTCGAAGCCCCGCGACCAAAGTCTCCGTGTCGTGGCTTGAGTTGCTCGAAGGGAGAACCGCTCGCTCCCGCGCCGCTGCCAATGACGGTACCGGTCGACAATCAATCCTGCTGGCTCGCGATCAGTAATCGACCAATCGACGATGCTGGCGTTGCGAAACTTTCTACCGCAGACGATTTCCGCCTGCCGGAGCGCCGATCCGCTCGGCTGGACCGACCACCGCGCGCCGCTTGAGCTGTCCTCGCGAGCGAAAAGACAGCGCTGCTGCGATCTGCCAGCCAAAAAGTTGTTTGGCAAGTTGCTTGTTCTGTTCGGTCAGCAGTCGCCGTGAATCGGTCGAGTCACATGCACGACGTTGATTCGCTGGTTGATGCTGCGGAACAAGACTTTCCATTTCAGGGACGTCTTGAAACCGTACCAGTACACTCAGTCACGAGTTGTTTGATTTGTCGTATTTTCTGTTTGACGACGCGGAAATTCCTTCGATTCCAATTTCCTGGATTCATTTGAGGAGAGTTTGATCATGAAACGTCGCGGATTCACATTGATCGAGTTGCTGGTGGTGATTGCGATCATCGCCGTTTTGATTGCGTTGCTTCTGCCCGCCGTGCAGCAAGCTCGCGAGGCGGCTCGCCGCAGCCAGTGCCGCAACAATCTCAAGCAGTTCGGACTGGCGATTCACAGTTACCTCGACAACAACAAGGTGTACCCCTTTGGAAAAGGCCCCAGCTACCCCGGAGCTCCGGTCTACGCACGCTGGTCACAGCACGCGATGTTGCTGCCGTTTCTCGATCAGGCACCGCTCTACAAAAGCATCACTTTCACTCAGCCCCCCGACACGCCAGGCATGGGTGGCGTGATCGCGTTCATGCCCGCGTACACGAGTCCGGGAGGAATCAACACGACCCCCTCGAGCAAATCGGTATCGATGTTTTTGTGCCCTTCCGATGGTGCAGCCTCTGGTCCGGGACAGAACAACTACTGTGGCAACCAAGGTGGTTGGCTGTGCGATTTGAGCGACGTCGCGGGAGCATCCACGGTCAGTCCCACCGAAGTGCAAACTGGTGTGTTCTACTTTCTCAGCCGAGTGAACCCGGCCGCCGTTCGGGACGGATTGAGCCAGACCGCGTTCTTCAGCGAGCATTTGCGTGGCACCGGCGGCCTGAATCCCAAAAGCGACTTGTTTGTCATGCCGGCTCAAACCAGTTTGGCCAACACTTATTCGACCTGCATGGGACTCAACACGTTGACCGCGACGCCGCTGACCAGCAAGTGGGGCTACAGCTGGGTGATGGGTGAGAATTGTTGTGCTCAGTACAACCATGTGGCCCAGCCGAACACGACGTCCTGCGCGGGAACGGGCTTTACCGGCACGATGGCCAATATGGCGATGCAGGTGTCGGCAACGAGCAGTCATACGGGTGGCGTCCACGTCCTGATGGGGGACGGTGCCGTGAACTTTGCCAATAGCAACACCGACTTAACGATCTGGCGAGCGATTGGGACGCGCAGCGGCAAAGAAGTCGTGGCACCGTTTGGCGGTTGATCTGAGGAGGCCGAACGATGCTGCCAGTCCGTGGAATATTACTCGTTGCGGCGTGGCTGTTGTGGGGATGCTGTGCCGGTTGCGGTTCATCATCCGGTAGCGACCACGAGCGGTATATTCCCGCTCCCGTCACTGCCAGCGCCACCATTCGAGCCGCCTTGGAAGCGTGGCAACGAGGCGAACCAATTGGCGAAGTGCGTGGCTCCCAGCCGAAGACTTACTTCGTCGATTCATTTCGCCGCGAGGGTCAGTCGCTCGAACACTTCGAAATCCTCGGTGAAGTCGCGGGACTGACACAGCGGACGTACTTGGTCAAGTTGTCGTTTGCAAATCCCAAGGCCGAAGAGAAGGTGCGGTTTGCTGTGTTGGGAATCGACCCCTTGTGGGTTTATCGCCACGAAGATTTGGAACTGCTCGCGCATTGGGAGCACAAGATGCCAGAGCCTTCCGCCCCAACAAAGCCCACCGAGGGACAGCCATGAGCGAACCTCCTTCCGATTCCTCGCCCCTCGCCCCTCGCCCCTCGGCCCTTTCCTCCTTGCTTTGGACCGCAAGGCTCATCGAAGTTCGACTGCGGTTTGTCATTGTGCTGCTCGTCGCGTTCGTCATTGTCGGCCGCTGGGGCACTTGGCAAAACTACTGGAACAAGTGGACTCGACCGCTGTTCGGTGGAACGGCTCATGCGGGCAGCGTGTCGGCCGACACCGAATTCTTCTGCCCAATGTGTCCCGGAGTCCTCTCCGATTGGCCGGCGATCTGCCCTGTCTGTCACATGGACTTGGTCACTCGGAAGCGTGGCGAGCCGATTGTGCTCCCTGACGGAACGCTCGCACGCATGCAGTTGGCTCCGTATCGCATTCAGCAGGCCGGCATTCACACGACCGAGCTTCAGCCGCAAACCCTGGAGGGGATCGGCAAATGTCTGGCCCTTCCCGACTCGGCGGTGATCGACACCGGCTCGATGCAAGTCGTCTACGTCGAGTCGATGCCCGGCATGTTCGACGGCATCGCCGTGAAAGTTGGCCCGCGAGTCGGAGATCTTCTGCCGATCCACGAAGGACTGAGAGCTGGCCAGCGCGTCGCCACCAGCGGCGCGTTCTTGATCGATGCGGAAACGCGGCTCAATCCGAGTCTCGCCGTCGGCTACTTCGGAGCGGCCGGGAATCGAGCAACCGGTTCCGCGCCACAAATGGTCACGCGGCGGCGATCGAAGAAATCAAAACTCTCTGTCGAAGATCAAAAACTGGTCGCCGATCAAAAGATCTGTCCGGTGACCGGAGCCGACCTGAATTCGATGGGAGGCGCTGTGCCGGTCGCCGTCGCCGGCCGCCGAGTCTTCATTTGCTGTGCCGGCTGCGAATCCGCACTGAAGAAGAACCCCGAAAAACATCTCGCCAAACTCAACGCGAACCAATGACTTATCGCTCCGTGTCTCCCATTTTCCGCCCTCCATCTTCCGCTTGCCCGCTCCCGATTTTGAAACGGCTGGCGGAAAATAAAGGGCGGAAAATGAGGCGGCACATGCAACCAGGAATTTCACACCGATCGCTCCATGATTGAACGGCTTATCGAACTTTCGATTCGGCATCGCGCGGTGACGATCGTCGCCGCGTGCGTACTGGCGGTGTGCGGCGTGATCGCCGTCGGGCGAACTCCGATGGATGCGATTCCCGATCTGTCGGAGAACCAAATCCTCGTCTTCGCCGACTGGCCGGGACACAACCCGCGCGAGCTCGATGAGCAAGTCACCTCGACTCTCTCTCGCCACCTGCAAGGGATCGAAGGGGTGCGCGTCGTGCGCGGTGCGAGCGAAGCGGGATACGCGCTGCTGCACTTGATCTTCGACGAATCCGTCCGTTTCGAGACCGCTCGTTCGCGCGTGCAGGAACGGTTGACGCTACTCGGCGATGCGTTGCCGACGGGAGTGACGCCGCGACTCTCGGCCGATGCCGTGCCGACCGGACAGATTTTCTGGTACACGCTGGAAGGACCGGGTTTCGATCTTGGCCGGCTACGCGATATTCAGGATTGGTATTTGCGACCGCAACTCTCCGGAGTCTCCGGCGTGGCCGAAGTCGCCAGCGTGGGCGGACACGTCCGCGAGTTCGTCATCGAGCTTGATCTCGACCAATTGAAGGAACTCGGATTGTCACCGCGCGATGTCTGCGACGCGGTCGAGCACTCGCAGGCAATCCTCGGTGGCAACGTCATCCACAAAGGGAACGCCGAGTTCCTCGTTCACGCCCCGGCCGGTTTCGGGATGTCTGCCAGTCGTCCGGAAGAGGTGGAACGCCAAACGCTTCGGGATTTGGAAGCAGTGCTCATCCCGACCCCTCTCCCTTCGGGAGAGGGTGGCCGAAGGCCGGGTGAGGGCCGCGAGTCACGAACGACTCCCGACGCCGACGGCACGAAGAGTTTCGGCTTGTCGGTTTCTGCACCGACAAGCCCTCACCCTAGCCCTCTCCCGAAGGGAGAGGGGACCGGACATGCGATTCGCTTGCGAGACCTCGCGCGTGTGACGATCGGGCCGAAGCCTCGACGCGGCGTCTTTGAGAAGGACGGCAATGAGGTGGTCGGCGGTGTGATCGCAATGCGGTACGGACACAACCCGCTGGAAGTCACCCGTGCGATTCGCCGCAAGCTGACTGAACTTCGCACCGGATTGCCGCAGGGTGTCCGAGTCATCCCCTGTTACGATCGCACGCCGCTGATCGAAGGTGCGGTCGCTACCGTGACGAGCACGGTGTTCGAAGCGATGTTTGGAGCGACGCTGTGTGTGCTGCTGGTACTGCGGCATCTGCGGTCGAGCTTCGTGATTGCGGTCACCCTGCCACTGGCGGCCCTCGCATCGTTCGTGTTGATGGCAGTTCTGCGAATGCTCGGCGTGGTCGATATTCAGACCAACATCATGTCGCTGTCGGGGATCGCGATCTCGATCGGAGTGCTGGTCGATTCGTCAATCGTGATGGCCGAAAACGCGATGACACATCTGCATCGCCAATTTGGCGATCAGCCGGTGACAGGTGACGTGCGACCGACCGTCTTGGCCGCCTGCCGCACAGTCGGCCGGCCGATTTTCTTTTCGGTGCTGATCATGTTGATCTCGTTCCTGCCAGTGTTCGCGCTGGGTGGGATCGACGGCAAGCTGTTCCGGCCGTTGGCGTTCACGAAGACATTCGCACTGATCGCGGTCGCGATCTTGTCGATCACGCTGGTCCCCGCGCTCTGCACGCTGTTCCTACGCGGGCGGATGCGATCCGAAACCGAGAGCTGGCTGGTGCGCGGCGTGATGGAGGTGTATCGGCCGGTATTGAATTACTTGCTCGATCACCCGGCCGTGATGGCCTGGATCATCAGCGTGACGTTCCTGCTGGGCGTGACACCAATCGGACACGACGGATTGTTTCGAGCGGTGTTATTCGTGTCGCTGGTGGCGGTTGGTTGGACGGCATTCGCACACCAACCCGAAGCGCCAGCGAGGGCGACCGGTCCACTCGCCCTCGCTGGCACTTCGGGTTGGTGTGGGTCGCTCGTCGTCATTGCTCTGATCGCTCAGCAGACGATGCGGCCGCTCGGTACTGATCTGCGCGTGCCGCTCGATGAGGGCATGGTCATGGACATGCCGATCACGGTGCCGAGGATTTCAGTGACGCAGGCGGGAGACGATCTCAAGGCCCGCGACATGCTGCTCTGCCGGTTCCCCGAAGTGGACATGGTCGTTGGCAAAGCGGGCCGAGCCGAAACGCCGTTCGATCCGGCTCCCATCGACATGATCGAAACGATGGTCAACTTCCGTCCGGCCGAGTTCTGGCCGAAACGGAAGCTGCGGCGCGCGGATGCGGAACGACATTCCCACGAGGTTCTACAGGCGTTGCGCTCCGCGAAGCTGTTGGCCAACACACTTGAAACCACGGACTTTGTCGAAGCGGTCGCTGCCGCGCACGCGCGATGCGAGTTGGCTCTGCGCGAAGTCGCGCATGCTCGAAATGAAGAGTTTCAGCGCCGGCTTGGTCGAGTGCTGATTCAAGAAGCGTTGTCGCGGTTAGCGAAACGCTGGCACGACGACAGCCGATTGACTCGCACGCTGCAATCGGGAGACCTCGCCTGGTTGCAGGAGTCGTTGTCACCGCATCTGGGCACGCACCTGGCGATGTCGTTGGAGGAAGACGATCTGCGAGCGATCGCCGAACACGCGCTCTCGCAATTGGCTGACGATGAATTGCTCGCGGACGCCGCACCGCAGACGGCTTCGTGGGTCAGCCGGCTGAGGCAGTCGGCGAATGAACTGCTCGGCCGCGAAACGCCGTCCAAGTTCTCGCGACTGCGTTCCGAGTTGCAGCGCGTCCAGCGATCAGCGTGGGCGGAACACACCGAAACGCTCAATCGTGACTTGTTCGATCGTGGACTGCGATCGTTCACGCAGTTTGTCGCGGAAGAATTGCTGAACCGCGCGGACGAGGTCGATCCGCGCGTCGAAGCCTGGCTCGATCAAATTGCAGCGGCACGATTGCCGTTCTCGTCAGAAAGGCGCGCGGAGGGTGTTAATCCTCCAAGTTCAAGTTCCGTGATCGCACCAACGAATGCCGAGCCGCAACTCGGGGGGTTAACACCACCCGCTCGCCAGGATTCTGCGGAACATCATCACCGCGGTCGCCAATTGCCCCCGCTGCCGGTGATCGATCCGCTACCAGAACTGGATGCGGTTGTGGCGGAGCAGACGAAGCGATTCGCTCGCTGGGCGTTTCTTTGGCCGTTCGAGCGTGACGAACTCGCCGGCTTCGGCGGGGAACTGGATCGCGCGTTGCAGATGCCCGGTTGGACGAACGTGTGGACTCGGCCGATTCAGAATCGTGTCGACATGCTGGCGACCGGGATCAACACCGAGATTGGTGTGCGAGTGCTCGGTGGGAATCTCGATGAAGTCGTCGCGGCGTCGGAAGAGATCGCTGCCGTGCTCCGCGAAGTGCCGGGAGCGGCGGACGTCATTGCCGATCCGGTGCGGGGTAAGGGGTATTTGGAGATCGTCCCGAACCGGGAACGTGCAGCGGAACTGGGGGTCGATCCGCGTGACTTGTGGCATGTGATCGAGACGGCGCTCGGTGGCAAGCAAGTCGCGACAGTGCTGTCGGGCCGCGAGCGCCACGACATTCGCGTGCGAGCAACACGCGATGCAGCTCGCGATGAACAAGCGGTGAGGCAGTTGCCGGTGTTGTGTCGCTGGGATGTGAATGGTCGGGAGGGCGAGGCTCCCGCCGAGCCGCTTCGCGAATCAGCAATTTCCAACGGAGAACAGCGTACCGGCTCGGCGGGAGCCTCGCCCTCCCGGCAAAGCTTCGTCACGCTCGGAGACGTTGCCGATGTCCGCATCGCCGAAGGCCCGGCCTCGATCAAGAGCGAGAACGGACTGTTGCGGAATTACGTCCGGCTCAACGTGCGCGGTCGCGGCACGTTTGAATTTCTCGCGGATGCCAAACGAGCCGTCACCGAAAGCGTCGCACTTCACGAAGGAACGTTCCTCGAATGGACCGGACAGTTCGAACATGCCGAGCAGACCACTCGGACTCTGCTGTTCATCACGCCGGTGGTCATTGGGCTGATCCTGTTGATCCTGTGGCTGACGTATCGCGACTGGGCCGATACATGTCTGATGCTGCTGGCGGTTCCAGGAGCAATCGCCGGGGGCGTCTTCTTTCAATGGCTGTTCGGCTACCGCTGGTCGGTGCCGGTGGCGGTTGGGTATCTGGCCTGCTTCGGCATGGCGACCTCGACTGGCATCATCATGCTGGTTTATTTGCGCGAGGCGCTGGAGAAACGCGGCCCACTCACGTCGCTGACTCCAGCCGATCTGCGAGCGGCAGTCATCGAAGGAGCCGTGCATCGTCTCCGTCCAAAACTATTGACCGAGGGGACGACGATCCTCGGTCTCGCCCCGATGCTCTGGGCAACGGGCGTCGGAGCGGAAGTCATCCGGCCGATGGCCGCTCCGGTGCTGGGCGGCATCTTGATCGCCGATGAAGTGATCGACTTGTTGCTCCCTGTGCTGTTCTATTGGGTCCGCCGCCGGCGCTGGCAGGCGGCTCAACAATCGTCTTCCCCAACTGGCGAGGATTCGACGACACTGAATCCCGCTTTTCTCGAAAGGAATTTGGAAACATGCTCCGTAGTTTGAAATTGGCGATGAGTTATTCGCTGTCGTTGCTGCTGATTTTCGTTTCCGGTTGTGGCAGCGGCGGAAGTTCCGTGTCGAGTTATCAACCGACCGGCCAGTCAGCAAAGGATGCACTGACAACCGCGCTTGACGCTTGGAAGTCAGGGCGTGCGGCTCCCGGCACGATCGCGACAGGGAAGCCGACACTTGAGGTCCTCGACAGTGTTTGGGGCTCCGGCCGCAAGTTGAAGGAATTTCAAATCGGCGATGAGACCGTTTCCCCAGACAACCCGACTCGGTTCAAAGTGAAACTCACCTTCGCCGACGGGCCGACCACGGCCGATGTGGAATATGTCGTGTTCGGCAAAGATCCGATCCACGTTTGCCACGAAAAAGATTACCAGAAGATGACTGGGCAATAGCTCGTCGACACAATGGACCTCATGAGACTCTCCTGGAATTGGAAAGTGGTTGCGGGGATCACTGTCTTGCTCTCGCTGCTCGTCAGCGTGGCGTTCGCAGTGATGAGCCTCACTTCGCGACGGCCGAAGACGCTCGGGGTGTGCGACGGCCGGCTGGCTCCTTGCCCCGATTCGCCGAATTGCGTTTCGAGCCAAGCCGACCGTAAGCATCAGCGAATGGACTCAATCCCACTGACGATCGACACGGCCGAAGCGATGATGGCACTCCAGCGGATTGTGTCGACGATGCGGCGGACGAAAGTCATCACGAGCGACGATTGTTACCTCCACGTCGAGTTCACCAGCGCCCTGTTCCGCTTCGTGGATGACGTTGAATTCTTCGTTGACCGCGACAAACGTGCGATCCACTTTCGATCGGCTTCTCGCGCCGGACATTCCGACCTCGGCGTGAATCGCAAGCGGATGCACGACATCACCGCCGCCTACCAACGCGAGACATTTCGTCACGACGGCTTGCCGAAGACCGAACGATAAGTCTCTTCGTGGAAGCCGACGACCAGCGTGCGGCCAACACGAAACGTCGGTGCTCGCAAATTGCCGGTCGGGCCGAGCAGCACGGACTTCAAAGTTTCGGCGTCCGGCTTGTCCTTCTTCAGGTCCAGCGTAACGACTTTTGAGCCTTTCGCGGCCACGATGCGATCGATTTGCTTGGCTAAAGCCAGCGCTTCGGCAGCCGGCATCTTTTTCTTCCGCGCGTCGATCTGCTCGACAGTCTTGACCGTTGTTTTGCCCAAGAACTCTTGGGCTTTGACGCAAGACGTTCAGCCAGGACGGTGATAGCTCCAGTCGATTTGCGGCATCATTTTCTTTCTGTAAACGTAGCCACGCTCGCCAGAGCGTGGGTGATCTCGCGGAAAGCCCACGCTCTGGGCGAACGTGGCTACAAACGTTCTTACCGGCTGCCCTGCGAGATCAAGCCGGATTCTGGACTCGACGCGGTCGCGTACAGCTTCTTCGGGATACGGCCCGACAAAAACGCTTGCCGGCCGGCTTGGCAGGCCCACTTCATTGCGTGAGCCATGCGCAGCGCGTCGGTCGCTCCGGCGATGCCCGTGTTGAGCAGCACGCCGTCGCAGCCCAGTTCCATGCCGAACGCGACGTCGCTGGCCGTGCCGACTCCAGCGTCGATGATGACCGGGTAATCGGGATCGTTCTCTTTGAGATATTCCAGGCAGATGCGGATGTTGTTCGGGTTGAGCACTCCCTGCCCGCTGCCGATGGGACTGCCCGCCGGCATGACGGACGTTGCTCCGGCGGACTTCAATCGCTTGGCGGTGATCGGGTCGTCGGTCGTGTAGACGAGGACCTGAAAGCCGTCAGCGACGAGTTGCTCGGTCGCGTGCAGCGTCGCGATCGGGTCGGGCAGCAGCGTCTTCTTGTCGCCGAGCACTTCCAGTTTGACCCAGTCGGCTCCGGGGTTTTCCAAGCCATCGAGAATCTCGCGTCCCAACCGAGCGGTTCGCACAGCATCCTCGGCCGTGAAGCAACCGGCCGTGTTCGGCAGGATCGTGTACTTGGCGAGGTCGATGAAATCGAGAATGTTCCGCCCAGCCGCGTCGATCAGCCGCTCGCGCCGCGCGGCGACGGTGATGACATCTGAGCCGCTCGCTTCGAGGCATTGCTGCATCAGCTCGAAGGTCGCGTACTTGCCGGTGCCGACAATCAACCGCGACTGCAAGACATGCTTGCCCAGCACCAACGGTTTGTCGGAGGTCGGTGACGAAGAATCGGAAACGTGTGGCACGAGGAAACACCTTGTCTGAGTTCAAGAAACACGCGGCAGCCGGAGTAGCGTGAGGCGAATCCGCCGACCTCAAGTCTTCGCCGCAGCGACGGGGACGCGAAACAATTCGGCAACCGACAATCGAAAACCCAGCACGACCGCTTCTCCGGATAGTTCTTGCGATTCGTCAAACTCGTCGGTCGATCCGTCGCCACGATGGACCCGCACCGAGCGGGTGTGTGGATCGACGATCCAAACCAATTGCACGCCGGCTCGCAAATACTCGTTGGTCTTCTCGCGGACTTCGTAGTAGGTGTCGTTCGGCGAGATCACTTCCGCGACAAGATCCGGGACGACCGTGCAAAAGCCTTGCTGAAAATCTTCGGCGGGGAAACGATCGAGTTGGATGAACGACACATCGGGCTTGCGCACCCGATCCGGGTCATCGGGAAAGGCGTCCTCGTAGCAACGAAACAGGGCATCCGGCCCATTCACCCAACCCAAGTTCTTGTCGTCGCAATACACCGACAATCGTGATGCCAGACGAGTGGCGATGTAGCTGGATTCGTAACTCATGTTGTTCTCCACAAGCTCTCCATTGACCAACTCGAAGCGATCCCCATCAGGGAGCTTGAGCAGATCGGCGGCGGAGTAGCGGGCTTCGGCGATGGCGCTCATGATTGACGACCTCATTCAACGTAAAGAAACCGGTTGGAACTGAGCAACGATTGGCACAACAGAGATAACGCTTGCCGCTCGGGATCGCCAGCCGGATTCGCGGCGACTGCGGGAGGGGCGGCTGGACCGTTCGCGGGCGCGACGGCTTTCGAGGCGAAGACTTCCGTTTGTGCGGCGACGAACGCGACGGCTTCGGTGGATTCGGACTCGGTCGGATCAGCACCGAAGATCAATCGCCAAGCCTGCACGATTTGAAATTTCACATCGGGACCGGCGACCGTCGCCACTCGCTCGGCGAGATGCCGTGAATGTTCTTGGACGAAGTCGCTGTTCATCAGGAAAAGCGACTGCGGCGAGACGGTCGATGAGTTGCGTTGCGGACAATTCGGATCGAGCACCGGCGGGTCGAACGGGTCGAGCACGCTCAGCGGCCGGCTGCGGCGGACTTGCACATAGACGCTGCGGCGGAATTCTTCGCCATTGAGTGGGATCAATTTGTCGGGGACGCCGTTGCCGTTGATGTTGTCGATGCCCAGCACGAACTGGCCGATCTCGTCCTGCATGATCGGCACTGGCTTGCCGCTGAGCTTGTTCGTCAACTTGCCGCTGATCGCCAGCGTTGCGTCGCGAACCTCCTCGGCTTGCAGACGACGCAACGGGAAATGGCCGAGCAATCGGTTATCGGGATCGACTGTTTCTTGCGTTGCGCTCCGCCGAGACGACTGACGGTACGCCGTCGAGAGCAGCATCTGGCGATGCAGGGACTTCAACTTCCAGCCGCTCGCAATAAATTCGCTGGCGAGCCAGTCGAGCAACTCCGGATGCGACGGCCGTTCCCCTTGCACGCCGATGTCCGCAGGCGTCGCGACGAGTCCGCGGCTGAAGTGCTGCATCCAGACGCGATTCACGAGCACTCGTGCGAGCAGCGGATGTTGGCCCGACGTCAGCCAGCGGGCGTAGGCAAGCCGGCGTCCGGTCGTCGGCAACGCGGGATCGTCCGAAAGTATCTGGCGAGCGGGGGGCGTCAGCCCCCCGGTTGGTTGTTCTTTAACCGGAACCACCGGGGGGCTGACGCCCCCCGCTCGCCAAGGCGAATTGCGTTCGGCCAGAATCGCTAACTCGGAGGGTTCAACCTGTTGCTTCGGAGCGAAGTGTTCGCCGCGAGAGAACAGAAACGTCGGCGGGGTCACATTCGGCGTTTCGTTGAGGACCATCACGAACTCTTCGGGAGGTTTCGTTCCCCGAAGTTCGGTGGCTTGTTTCGAGAAGGCATTGACCTCTTCAGCGGCTTTGTTGTCGTACAGCGGCAGCGTACCGCCGTTGACGTTGATGCTGGGATGATCTTTCAGCAGCGTTGTTTGTTCGGGAGTCCGCTTGTCGGCGGCGGTGTTGTGAGCGGTTCGCAACGCGTCGCGTAACTCAGCCGGTTTCTTTTCGAGTTCCCGTTCGAGGATCCGTTGAATGTGTTCGTCCAGTTTCTTCTGTCGGTCGGCGTCGATCTTGGCGGCGCTGGCTTCGATCTCGGCGGCCTTCGCGCGATCGGCGTCGGTGTAGAGCGTCACCAAACGGCCGTTCGGCACGCGCCAGTTTTTCCAGTCGTAGGCTGGCTCGAAGATCGCTCGGAAGCGGTAGTAATCGACGTGCGTGATCGGCTCGTAGCGATGGTCGTGGCACTGAGCGCAGCCGAGGCTCAGCCCCAACAGCGAAGTCGCGACCGTCTTGATTGTCTCGGCCATCACGGCGTTGCGGGCGACGTTCTGATCGACCGCGCCCGACGCAGTCCCATCGGGAGCCATTCGCAGGAATCCAGTCGCGATCAGCTTGTCGAGATTCTCTGGCGAGAGGTTCGCGTGCGGCAGCGGCACCAGTTCGTCACCGGCGAGTTGCTCGACGAGAAATTCATTGAACGGCTTGTCGTTGTTGAGTGACCGAATGACGTAGTCGCGGTACTTGAAAGCCCACGTTCGCACCGGGTCCTCGTCGGTGTAGCCGTCCGAATCCGCGTAGCCCGCGACATCCAGCCAGTGCCGGCCCCAGCGCTCGCCGTAACGCGGCGAAGCCAGCAGTCGATCGATCAATCGCTCGTAGACATCGGGATCAGCGTCGTTGACGAAGTCTTCGATCTCGTCCGGCGTCGGCGGCAGGCCGAGCAGATCGAACGTCGCCCGGCGGATCAACGTGCGGCGATCGGCCTCAGTGGCGAACGACAATTGGTTGGCGGCAAGTCCGGCGAGCAGAAATTCATCGACCGGCGTGCGGACGCGATCGGACACCGAAACGCGCGGACGAGGAGTCACGGCGATCGGTCGGAACGCCCAGTGGTTGAGTTCCTCGTCGGTGAAGACTTTGGCTTCCGGCTTCTCCGGTTCGGCGGCGGCGGTCTTTGCTCCGGCGGCGATCCAGCGTCGCAGCGTCTCTTTCTCGGCGGGAGTCAGCTTGCGCTCGACGGGGGGCATCTCGTTGGACTCGACCCGCTTGAGCAGCAGACTTTGATCCGGTTGGCCGGGAACGATCGCCGGGCCTGACTCGCCCCCTTTTTCGAGCAGCCGCTTCAGCCGCACGTCGAGCTTGGATTCGGTCTTGTCCGCCTCGCCATGACACTGAAAGCAGTAAGCCTTTAAGATCGGCCGGACGTGCTTTTCAAAGGTCAACTCCGGCGCGTCGGCCGCAAACGCCGACGAACAGGCCATCATCGCCAAGACACCGAACACCGCACTGCGGATCAACATCAATTCGCTCCGGCGAAAAACATCCTCGAGGAACAGACATCATGCAAACGATTCGCGTCGCAGCCGTCAGTATGAACGCACCCTTTGAGCGGCTCAACCAGATTCTAGCGGACGTCGAAAGCTGGTGTCGCCGCTGCGCGGATGCCGGGGCGGAACTGGTTCTCTTTCCGGAACTGCTGGTGCATGGGCACTGCACGCCGAACACATGGGAGCTGGCCGAGTCGATCCCCGACGGTCCGAGCACGCGACGGCTGATCGAACTCGCCAAGCGATATCGGCTGGTGCTGTCAATTGGGCTGAGCGAGAAGGAGCACGACATCGTCTTCAACGCGCAGGTGCTGGTCGGCCCGGAGGGCTACATCGGCAAGCAACGCAAGCTGCACATGTCGCGCGACGAAACGCTGTTCTACAAGGGAGGCCGCGACATCCCGGTGTTCGACATCGGCAAGTGCAAAGTCGGTTCGATCATCTGCTACGACAATCAGTTTCCGGAGGCCGCTCGGATTCTCGCCCTGCGTGGGGCCGACATCCTGCTGATGCCGCACGCCGCGCGATTGAAGATGTGGGACGAAACTCCTGGCTCGGCGGCGGCCGCGAGACAGTACGCGCTCGACTACTTCATCTCTTGCTACGCGATGCGTGCTCGCGAGAACGCTTGCTTCGCGCTGTTCACGAATCAGGCCGGCCGAGCGGGTCAGGTTTCGATGTACCCGCCCGATTCGCCAGCTCAGCCGCATCACGCGGGAGGCGCGTTGGCCTTCGGGCCGGACGGCGATTTGCTGGCCTCGACACAGCGAGACGAGATTCGTGACGAGATGATCGTGCTCGATTTCGACGCGGCTCTGGTGGCGAAAGAACGTAGCCTGCCGAACTACACGCTGCGGACTCGCCGGCCAGAGCTGTACGGCGAACTGGTCCGTGATCAGGTCTCGTCGTAACGTATCGAAGTCGCGAACGTAGCCGCCTCGTTCCACGAGGCGGAGCAATAATTTGAGAGCGTCCGAATCCGTTGATCGACGTCAATCGAATCAGCTTCGCCTCGCGGAACGAGGCGACTACGTTTTAACGCTCGGTGCAAGGAATCCTCATGGACGACGCAAAAAACGATGACGGCCCGGAGATCACGACTGAGCGGCTCAAAGAGTTGCTGCCCTCGTCGGGGTTCGCGTTTCGTGGGTTTGATCAGTCCAACCTCGGTAAGACGCCGGAGTTGTTGGCTCATCAAATTTACGGGCCGACGGTCGAGAAACATTTGCATGGAGCGTCGGTGATCGCCAGCGATGTGCTCGGCCGCGAAGTGGATTTGGTGACGCGTGTTCGAGAACGGCGGGCCGAGACGCTCGCGGATTACGGCGACGCGATCGCGTTGATCGTCGCGACTGAAATGGCGCAGCTCGAACTGCTGCACGAGTTCTTCGGCATCGAGTACCGGTCGGCTCCGGTGGCGCTCGGCTACAGCTTGGGTGAAGTCGCGGCGCTGGTCGCATCGGGCGTGTACTCGATGGATGCGGTGCTGACTCCGCTGCTGGCACTGTCGGACGACATGGTTTCACAAGCCGGCGACGTGCGGATGGGGATCGTCTTCTCACGCGGCCCAGAAATGGAATTCGAGGCGGTCGAGCGGCTTTGCCTGGAGATCACCAATCAGGGGCACGGGACGATCGCGATCTCGTCGTACCTCTCGCCGAACACCGTGCTGGTGCTGGGTCAGCGCGGCACGCTCGACGAACTGAAGGCCGCCGTCAAAGGCCGCTTCGCCAAAGGGACGAACGTCAAAGAGAACAACCATCGTTGGCCGCCGATCCACACGCACATCACTCGGCAGAAGCACATTCCCGACCGAGCCGCCGTGATGATGGAACGGATGCCCGGCGGTTTCGTCGCTCCTCAGCCGAACATCCTGTCTTGCGTGACCGGCTCGATGGGCTACACCGACATCAACAGCCGCGACCTCCTGAACCGCTGGGTCGATGAGCCGCAACGGCTGTGGGACGTCGTCGAACAAACGATCTCGTCCGGCGTCGAACTGCTGATCCACGTCGGCCCGGCTCCGAACATCATCCCGGCGACGATGCAACGCATCAGCCAAAACGTGCAGCAGCAGCTCGCCGCCAAAACCTGGGGCGGACTCGGCCTGCGAGCCGTCTCTCGCATGGTCCGCCGCCCGTGGCTAACCAAAGTCATGTCGTCGAAGACCAACCTGCTGCGAGCACCGTTCATCCAGGAAGTGATCCTCGAAGACTGGCTGCTGGCTCAGATGCCGTAAACCCTGGAGTGCGGAGGCTTGACTCCGCCCTCCATTCAGTCGCGAGAGACCGTCATCTGTAGGCAGACGCTTGGTCGTGGGGAATGACTTTGACGACGATGGTCGTGCTCAATTTGTTGCCGCGATGCCGCGATGAATGGAGGGCGGTGTCGAGCCACCGCACTCCAGGGTGTCACACGCGCACGAATATCTTGCGGCGGTACAGCCAAACGCAGATCAGCCACAGGCCGAACAGTCGAGCGGCGTGGCCCAGCGGCGTCGCGAGGGGATGAACGCCGAACAGCGCGAAGTTGATCCCGTCTTTCCAACCGAACAGAGCGTCGATCGTCGCCAGATGCGTCTTCAACGCACCGCCCACCCAATCCCTCATGAGCTGATACATCACATACATCGCGATCGAGTTCGTGCCGACGATCACCAGCGGCCAGGACCAGCGCCGCCACTGTCGGATGTCGATCAGCCAATAGAACGCCGCCAGCATCCAGAACGTCCAGCCGGAACTGAACACCGCCCAACCCGGCGACCAGATGCGTTTCACGATCGGAGCAAAGTGCCAATCGCACTTCGGAATCGCCACCGGCCAGATCGACGTGTCCAAGGCCATCGACACGCCGAAGCAGATCAACCCTGCCTTGAACAGCCACTTCACTTTCTCGCCATCACGCTCACTCGACCGCAGCACCGTGCCGGCCATCAGCCCGAACAACATGGTCGCCAGCGACGGAATGAAATTGAGCGTCTGATAGCCACCCTCGTTGATCCAGAACTTTTGACCTCGGAACGGCTCCCCTTCGCGCGGGAAGCGATTGAGCAACTTCCGGTCGATCTCAGCCGCCACGTTGACGTGCTTGTTCCAGTGCGCGGCGAGACCAGTCCACGGCTGAGGTTCTTTGGGTATCTCTCGATCAGCCGCGCGAAGTCGGTCGTCACGAGCCGTCAGCGTGGCGTTAATGCCGTCAACCACATCGGCAGTCGGCATCCGGGAGTTTGCGAACCATCCCCAATAGCCAACGAGAATGGCCGCCGCCGCCACGAATTGTGTTCTCAGCGATCGCTCACGCAACAAGTACAAGACGGGATAACCCAACCCGATCTGCGAAAGGACATTCACGAACGTGAAGTTCGTCTGCTTCGATCCATTCGACGAGAGAAACACCCCCAGCGCGACCAGCACGAACGACCGCCACAACACATGCCGAAACCGAGCCGCCCCCGACTGACCTTCGGTCGCGCGTCGCGAATACGAAAACGGCAACGCGACGCCAACCAGAAACATGAAGCTCGGTTGGATCAAATCCCAGAAGCCGCAGCCGGTCCAGACGACGTGATCGAACTGGTAGGCCAGCGTCCTGAGCAACCACTCCGGAATCCACGTCACCCCCGAGTCGGTGAGCTTCTGCAGATTCTTCGGCTTGGCCAACTCCGAGAAGCCAAACCCGCTCGACGCCATCGCCAGCATCACGAAGCCGCGATAAGCGTCGATCGACATGACGCGATTGCCGGACACATCACCTTGGCTCTTGGACATGACGTACTCCAAAATGTAGCCCGACCCCTTGTGGGTCGGTTGATTTGCAGCTTGATCGAATCCTCCAGGCCACAAGGGCCTGGGCTACGCCTGACTGACCCCTGCCCCCTGACCTCTGACCTCTGCTTCCGGCACCCATCTCGCCGACAGCCACAACAGCGTCGGCATGGCCAGCGCCCACTCGACGCCGATCACGATCATCGCTGGCCAGAATCCCCAGCCAAGATCGACCGAACCCCACTTCACACCGCCGTAGTATGAGAACGGCCCGGCAATCGCCCCCATGATGGCTCCCAACTGGTAGCGGCCGCGCAGCCACTTCATCGAACTGTTCAGCGTCGCGGCGAAGTTCGGCCACATCATCGCCATCCAGAGTGGAATTGGACACCACCAAGTGGTCGGTTCGTGAAACTTCAAGACGCCCATCAGCGTGATGATGCTGTCGCAGACGTAGCCCATGCCCATCGACGCTAGCAGCAGTTTGATCTCGCCCCACGGATGCTTCGCATTAACGAGGTGCCCGGTCAGCCAACTGACGATGATCACCGGCCCCAAGCTGGGATACTTCATGTTCGAGCCAGACAGTGCCGCGACGAATCCGAAGTAAAACCAAAACCAGTTCGCAAACGGATGTGCGAACCACGTCACCCAGAGTGGATGCAGCTCTTTGACGCGGGCATGCGGCAGGACCACCTGTGGTGAATCGACACGGAGAGGCTGTGACAGACTGGAGCCGCGCCCGTCAGGAAGCGGTGCTTTCGACAGCAGGGAACCGCTTCCTGACGGGCGCGGCTCCAAAAACTCACGACCTCGGAGTGTGTCTTCCGCTGGCGGCACAGCGGGTAAAGAATCTGCGTCCGGGGCGCGGGGCGGTGGTGTCGAATTCATCGGATCGCCAGACATGCCGCTCGGTCCTCGCCAATTTGGGGCCGGGTTGTAAACCCCCCAGCGAATCGTTGCCAGCGGGACTGACGTTGACGCGAACGTAGTCGCTTCCGCTCCGCGAGGCGAAGCTGGTGGCAGCGGCCATCAAATGAGGAGTTGGTCGTCGATGGTAGCTGCTCCGCCTCGTGGAACGAGGCGGCTACGTTCGCACTGCTGGCAACACTTTCTGGCAATTGCTACTTTCCGACCGTGAACCTCGTCCCGCAGTGCGTCCTTCCGAAAAGAGATTTCTGAATGTCCTCCGCCGAACAAAACCCATCTGCCGAATCGCCCGCCACGCCGGAACGCTCGTTGAATTTCATCGAACAGATCGTCGAGGAAGACCTCCGCACCAACCGCTGGGAAGGGCTTCCGGTTCAAACACGGTTTCCGCCCGAACCCAACGGCTATCTGCACATCGGTCACGCCAAAAGCATTTGCCTGAACTTCGGTCTGGCGCAAGCTTACCAGGGGGCCTGCCACCTGCGTTTC
>SXGS01349528.1_pt1 | contig 21048 bp, 15 predicted proteins | sample 3174681 | NCBI WGS metagenome assembly SXGS01 (sample SAMN11356861, study PRJNA531348) | freshwater metagenome | isolation source: freshwater sample F1-80 | place: China: Fuxian Lake, Yuxi | collected 2017-12-25 | reverse complement strand
TCACACCATCTCGTAGCTCCACGGCTTGCGCTGCTCGCGGGCGAGCCACTTGTTTGCCTCGGCGTCGCCCGTGAACTCCTCCGCCGCCGGGTTCCACTTCAGCGGACGGCCCAGGCGCATCGCGATGACGCCGAGGTGGCAGACGCTCACGGAGCGATGGCCGATTTCCACGTCGCAAATCGGCTGCTGCCGGGAGCGCACGCAATCGAAGAAGTTCTTCATGTGACTGTCGCTCGCGTAGAGGCGCTTCGCCCCTGACGGCAATGGGGTGGTGAGCAAGTCGCCGTTGCTCGCCTCGATCTTGCCGCGCGTGACGAAGATCCAGCCGTCGCTCCCCTCGAAGCGCACGCCGTGCTGCTGTGCGGTCTTCTCGGTGACGGAGCCATTCCAGCCGTTGCCGTGCGTGCTGCGCGTGAGCTGCGTCACGCCGTTGGCGTAGGTGTAGGCCACGGCGTATTCGCTCGCCGCCGTGAAGCCACCGGAAATCATCGGCACCAGTGACTGCCCTTCGATGTGCACTGGCCCGCTGCGCTCGAAGCCCGCGCCCCAGAGCGCGATGTCGTTGTGGTGCGCACCCCAGTCCGTCATCGTGCCGCCGGAGTATTCCCAGAAGTAGCGGAAGGTGACGTGGCACTTCTCCTTCACGTAGTCCGTCTTCGGCGTCTGACCTAGCCACATGTCCCAGTCCAGCCCGGCGGGTGCCGGCACCTTCTCGAACGGCCCCTCGCGCCGCCCGTGCGGCAGCCAGACATTGACGTGCTTGAGCTTCCCGATGCGCCCATTGCGCACCAACTCGCACGCGAGGCGGAAGTTCTTGTCGCTCCGCTGCTGGCTGCCGGTTTGGAGAATGCGCTTGGACTCGCGCACGGCGTTCACCAACCGCTTGCCCTCGTCCACCGTCAGCGTCAATGGCTTCTCGCTGTAGATGTCCTTGCCCGCCTTGAGCGCGGCGAGGTTCACGAGCGTGTGCCAGTGATCCGGCGTGCCGTTGACGATGATGTGAATGTCGTCGCGCTCGAGCAGCTTGCGGAAATCCTTGTAGAGCTTCGCCTCCGGCCAGGTCTTCTGCGCCTGCGCGAGGTTGGCATCGTCCAGATCGCACACGGCAAGCATCTGCCCTAATGCCGCCGCCTCGCGCGCGACTCCCCTGCCCCGCCCACCACAACCGATCAGCGCGACGCCGGGCTTGTCATTCGGCCCGAGTGGTTTGGTGGCGGCTTGGGCGGACTCGTCGAGGAACCACTGCGGCAGCGTGGCGGCGGCGGCAACAGCGGCGGTGGTTTTGAGGAAGTGACGGCGGGTATTCAGGATTTGCATGGTGCGAACTCGTTTGTGGCTCGCGGCCATTAACCAGCAAGCCCCTTCCGGAACCAAGTTGAAAGTGAATCGCAAAGCCCAACTTCTCTCTCGGCGAGGCCCAACCCGCCTGTCACAGTCCGCCCATGCGTCACGCACCCATTGACTCGAAGCTCTTCACCGAAAACCGCGAGCGGCTGCGGAAGCTCCTTCCCGCCAAATCCCTCGCCATCGTCAACGCCAACGACGTGCTGCCGACCAACGCAGACGGCTCGTTGATGCTGCACCCGAACTCCGACCTGTTCTTCCTCACCGGCATCGAACAGGAGGAAAGCATCCTGCTCCTCGCGCCCGACGCCCACGACCCGAAGCACCGCGAAATCCTCTTCCTGCGCGAGCCGAGCGAGCACCTGAAGATTTGGGAAGGCCACAAGCACTCGAAGGACGAGGCTACCAAGCTCTCCGGCGTCAAGCAGGTCAAGTGGCTGTCCGAGTTCCCCGTCATCTTCCGCATCCTGATGTGCGAGCTGGAGCACGTGTGGCTCAACTCGAACGAGCACAAGCGCGCGCACGTGGAGGTCGAGACGCGCGATGCCCGCTTCGCGCACGAGTGCCAGGCGAAGTTCCCGCTGCACACTTACCACCGGCTCGCGCGGCTCATGCACCCGTTGCGCGTCGTGAAGACGGCGGCGGAGATTGAGCTACTGAAGGAGTCCGTCGGCATCACGGAGAAAGGCTTCCGCCGACTGCTCAAATTCGTGAAGCCCGGCGTCATGGAATACGAGGTCGAGGCCGAGCTGACGCACGAGTTTGTCCGCCGCCGCGCGAAGTTCGCCTACAACCCCATCATCGCCAGCGGCAAGAACGCCTGCACGCTGCACTACAACCAGAACGACCAGCCGTGCAAGAAGGGCGACCTCTTGCTGCTCGATGTGGCCGCCTGCTACGCGAATTACAACGCGGACCTCACGCGCACGATTCCCGTGAGCGGCAAGTTCACGCGTCGGCAGAAAGCCGTTTACAACGCCGTCCTCCGCGTCATGCGCGCGAGCATCAAGGGCGCGACCGTCGGCAAGCTGGCGCGCGACTGGCAGAAGGAGTCGCAGGTGATGATGAACGATGAACTGCTGTCGCTCGGCCTCATCACCAAGGCGGACATCAAGAAACAGACCGAGGACGAGCTGGCGTGCCGGAAGTATTTCATGCACGGCCTCGGCCACCCGCTCGGGTTGGATGTGCATGACGTGGGCCACACCACCGAGGCATTCGCCGCAGGGTGGGTGCTCACCGTCGAGCCGGGCATTTACATTCCGAAGGAAGGTTTCGCTGTGCGGCTGGAGAACGACATCATCGTCACGACGGACGGCCCGGTGGACTTGATGGCGGGGACGCCAGTGGAGGCGGGGGAGATCGAGGACTTGATGAACCGGTAGGCTGCTCCCTGTTGCACAAGGACAGACCAGTGAGCCCCGCGGTCCAGTTCAGGAGAAATTGAGATTGTGGCCGGGCGCAACCCCGATAGCCTGTGGCATGAGACCCATGGGCATTGATGCTGCAAACATGAACCCGTTATGAATCCCTTCCAATCCGCGCCCCACCTCGTCGCCGCCTGTCTGCTCTTTGCGGCGGCTGCCTCTTCCGACGGCGCACCCGCGGACAAGATTTTCTCCGGCCCCCAGCCGGGTGAGAAGACCACTGCCTTCAAGGCGCTTGAACTGCGCGGCTCCCGGGCCGGGCAGGAGCGCGACCCAATCGCCGAACACAAGGGGGCCTCCACGGTGCTCGTGTTTGTCCACGGCATCGAGCGCTCGATGGCGCCGCTCCTGACCGTGATTGACGAGTATGGAAAGGAGCGCGCCGCGAAGTTGAAGACGGAATTCGTCTTCCTCTCCGCCGACCGGCTCGCCAGCCAGCAGAAACTGCCTGTCGTCGGCGGTTCACTGAAGCTCGTCGCGCCCATCAGCCTCTCGGTGGACGGCGCGGAGGGGCCGGGCAACTACGGCCTCAACAAAGAATGCCTGCTCACCATCGTCGTGGCGAAGGAGAACAAGGTGACTGCCAACTTCGCGCTCGTGCAGCCGGGCATCGCCGACGCGCCGAAGGTGCTGGCCGCGCTGGCCAAAGTAATCGGCGACGAGAACCCGCCGACCGCCGAGGCATTGCGCGAGAAACGCGGCGGTGGTGCCGCCGAAATGGCGAAGCGCGGCGAGGCGATGAAGAAGCGGCCTGCCGACCCAAACGCACCGAAAGTCGAACTGCCCGGAGCCGCGCCCACCGACGAGAAGCTCATCGGGCTGCTCCGCCGGTTCATCCAGAAGTCCAACGACGACGCGACCGTGGACAAGGTGCTCGCCGAGGTGCAGGACTACATCAAGGGCAACGACGACCTCACGAAGCAAACCATCAAGGGCTGGGTCCGCGTGCTGCACATCAAGTATGGCACCGAGTATGCCCAGAAGTCCGGCCAGGCGATGGTGGACAAGTTGAAGAAATGATTCCGTCGCGGCCAACTCTTTTCAGCCTCACGGCACTCGCCGTTCTGCTGGGAGCGTTGCCGGTTCACGCGGGCAACCAGACTGATGCACCGGGTTTCGCCACGCGCGTGCTCCCGGTTCTCACCAAGGCCGGCTGCAACGCCGGCGCTTGCCACGGCGCGGCCGTCGGACAAGGCGGTTTCAAACTCAGCCTGCTCGGCTATGACCCGGCGCAGGATTTCGAGAACATCACCCGCGAGCTTTCCGGCCGCCGCCTCGACTTCGCCGCGCCGGAGCAGAGCCTCCTGCTCCGCAAATCCACGCGCCAGCTCGACCACGAAGGAGGACGTCGCATCAAGCGCGACTCCGAGGCGCATCGCACGTTGCTCGACTGGATCGCTGCCGGCGCGCCATTCGGCCCGCGCGACCTGTGCGTCACGCAAATCGAAGTCGCGCCCCCGGACATCCTGCTGCTCCCGCCGGGGAAGTCACATCAACTCCGCGTGACCGTGCGGCTGTCTGACGGCCGCACCGAGGACGTCACCGCGCTCGCGCTCTACAACACCGACGACGATGGAATCGCCGACGTGGCGGCGACTGGCGAGGTGGCGGTCAGCAAACGCGGGCTGACGGCCATCATGGTGCGTTACCTTGGCCAGGTCGCGGCAGTGCGCGTCGGCGCGCCGTTTCAGGACGCGGAGCTCAAGAATGTTTCCTTCCCGGCGCAGAACTTCATTGATGAAAAAGTTCTCGCCGAACTCAAACGCCTGCGTATCCCGCCTGCACCGCTGGCCGGGGACGCGGAGTTTTTCCGGCGCGTGCACCTCGATGTCACAGGGCGATTGCCGGAAGCCGATCGCGTGCGCGCTTTCGTCGTAGAGCCACAGTCCGCGAGCAAACGCCAGCGCGTGATTGACGAACTGCTCGCCAGCCCGGCGTTTGTGGATTTCTGGACACTCAAGCTCGCCGACCTGCTCGTCATCAACTCCAAGAAGATGGGCGACGATGGCGCGAAGGCTTACCACGGTTGGCTGCGCGAACAACTCGCGACCAACGCCCCCCTCGACCGCACGGTCCGCGCGCTGCTGACCGCGACCGGCGACACGACGCAGCACGGCCCAGCGAATTTTTTCGGCGTGGCGAATGACCCGCGCGACCTCGGCGAGTTCGTGAGCCAGACCTTTCTCGGGATGCGTGTTGCCTGCGCTCGCTGTCACAATCATCCATTCGACCGCTGGACGATGAATGATTACCACCACTTCGCCGCCTACTTCGCGCGCACCGGCCACGAAGGCGCGCGGGTGGTCGTGCGCGCCCACGGCGAGGTCCAGCATCCCAAGACGGGCAAGGACGTGCTGCCGCGTCCGCTCGGCGATAACGGCGCCTTAGCCGAAGTTGTCGGCGACCGTCGCGGCTCGCTCGCGGCGTGGATAACCTCGCCCGACAACCCGATGCTTGCGCGTGCCGTCGCGAATCGATTCTGGAAAGCCCTTCTTGGTCGCGGGCTGATCGAGCCGGTGGACGACGTGCGCGCGACCAATCCCGCCTCGAACCCTGCGCTGCTCGACGCGCTGGCGGATGATTTCGCGAAGAACGGCTACGATTTGCGCCGCCTCGTGCGGACCATCGTCTCGTCGCGCACATATCAGTTGTCGCCTGTGGCCAATGAAATCAACCGCCACGACGAGCGCTTCTTTTCGCACGCGTATCTCAAGCCGCTCACCGCGCAGGTGCTGGCCGACGCCATCGCGCAGGTGACCGGCGTGCCGGAACAATATGCGGGCTACCCGGAAGGCACGACGGCGACGCAACTGCGCGACTCGCAGGTCACGTCCTACGCGCTCGATGTCTTCGGTCGCTGCCCGCGCGCGACAAGTTGCGAAAACCCGGGGCAATTCGGCGGCGGGCTTTCGCAGGCGCTGCATCTCATCAACGGCAAGACTGTCAACGCCCGCCTCGGCCCGGCGGTGAGGCAACAACTGGCCGGCCGCCCCAACCGCGCGGTGATTGAGGAAATGTATTTACGCAGCCTCAGCCGCCCGCCGACGGACACGGAGTCGGCGCACTGGTCGAAGGCGCTGGCCGCGAGCACGGCGCGGGAGGAATTTCTCGAAGACCTGTTGTGGGCGTTGCTCAACTCGCGCGAGTTTGCGTTCAACCATTGACCCCGTAATATTCACCGATGACCTCCACGCCATTCTCGCCCGCCTTGCGCTGCGATGGTCATTCGCGGCGCGACTTCCTGCACCTCGGCGCGCTCTCGTGCCTCGGCTTGAGCCTCGCGGACTTGTTGCGCTTCCAGGCGCTCGCCGCGAACCCGCGCGCGCAACGCGACGTCTCCTGCATTCTCATCTGGCTCGACGGCGGGCCCAGTCACCTGGAGATGTTCGACCTCAAGCCCGACGCGCCCATCGAGGTGCGCGGCGAGTTCAAGCCCATCGCCACGAGCGTGCCGGGCATCCGGATTTGCGAGCACCTGCCGCGCACGGCGCAAGTGATGCGCGACGTGGCGCTCATCCGCTCGCTCACGCACGAGCTCGGCAACCACGACACCGGCAGCCATTATCTCCTCACCGGCCATCGCCCGACGCCCGTCGTGCAATATCCGAGCCTCGGCAGCATCGTCGCGAAGGAGACCGGCTTCCAGCCTCCGCTGCCGCCCTACGTCGCGATTCCCGAAGCGGTGAAAGCCGCGCGCGCCGGTTATCTGCCGGGCGCGTTCTCGCCCTTCGCCATCGGTGGCGACCCGTCGAAGGCGGACTACAAAGTGCGCGACCTTGAGCCGCCCGAGAGCGTCGGCTTCGAGCGCGTCACGCGGCGGCAGGCAATGCAGCAGCAGCTCGACAATTTTTCCCACCAGGTGGAAACGAGTCCCGCCGTGCAAAGCCGCGATGCGTTTTACGAACAGGCGTATCGCCTGCTGACCTCGCCCGACGCGAAGAACGCGTTCGACCTGACAAAAGAACCGCCGAAGGTGCGCGAGCGTTACGGACGCAGGCGCATCGGCACAAGCTGCCTGCTGGCGCGGCGGCTCGTCGAAGCCGGCTCGCGCTTCGTCACCGTGGTGGACAACGGCTGGGACATGCACCAGCAGATTTTCAAGGCGATGCCCGACTCGCAATTCCCCGGCAGCGGCAAACTGCCGTCGCTCGACCAGGCCTACGCCGCGCTCATCACCGACCTGCGCGAGCGTGGCCTGCTCGACACGACGCTCGTGGTGATGATGGGCGAGTTTGGCCGGACGCCGAAGCTGAACAATCTCGGCGGCCGCGACCACTGGCCGCGCGCAGGTTCGGCGCTGTTCGCCGGCGGTGGCGTGCGCGGCGGCCAGGTCATCGGCGCGACGGATGCCTACGGCGAAGTTCCGTCCGAACGCCCCGTGCGCCCCGAGGATGTCGCCGTGAGCATTCTCAAGCTCCTCGGGGTGGATTCGGAAAAGGAATACCATACGCCCGCCGGCCGCCCGTTGAAAATTATGGCCGAGGGAAGCTTCGTGAAGGAGCTGGCGTGAAGAGGTGGTTGAGTGTGGCGGTTCAGGGTGGTGTTTTTCTCCTCTGTGTTTCTCTGAACGCCGCGACGCCGCGTGTTCCCGTCACGGCACTCGCCTTCAGTCCGGATGGTTCGCGGTTGCTCGTCGGACGCCACCAGACCGTTCAGGTTTATGACGTGGCGGGAAAGAAGGCTGTGTCCTCCATCTCCTGCGCGTTTCCAAAAATCAGCTCGTTCGCCTTTGCCAGCGTCGGCCGGCTTCTGCTTGTCGCGGGTGGAACGCCCGGCGCGAGCGGCGGTGTGCAGCTTTTCGACTGGCCCGCCGGTCGCCTCGTGCAATCACTCACCAACCGTGCGGACATGGCGACCGCCGTCGCCGTCAACCCCACGGGTGACCTGGTGGCGCTGGCAGGCACCGACCATCTGGTGGAACTGCTCAAGCTCGATGTCAGCAGGAGAAAACTGGTTCCACTCCGCACCTTGACCGACCACTCGCGGCCCGTGCTCGCCGCCGCGTTCAGTCCCGACAGCAGGCTGCTCGTCACCGCGAGCGTGGACCGCTCCATAAAGGTCTGGGACGCCGCGAGCGGAAAACTCCAGCGCTCGTTCAGCCATCACACCGACATCGTGCATTGCCTCTCGTTTCGTCCGCGCACGGTGGTCGGAGGTGAACCGCTTCCCTTTTACTGCGCCTCGGGCAGCGATGACAAAACGGTGCGCGTGTGGCAGCCGGAGATTGGCCGGATGGTGCGCATCGTGCGCGGTCACGAAGGTCCGGTCTTCGCCGTGGCCTACAGCCCCGATATCGCGCGCCTGTTTTCCGCCGGCAAGGAGGGCGTCATCCGCGTGATTGATGCCGACAGCGATGAGCTTCTCCACCATTGGCCCGCGCACGAGGATTGGATTTACGCGCTCGCCCTCAGCCCCGACGGCAGGACGCTCGCGAGCGGCGACTGGGCCGGCGGCGTGAAACTATGGACTTTCAAGAGCGCGCAGGCGCATCTCGCCAGAATCCTGTAGCAAGGAATGTTTGGTCCGTCCCGAATCAGAGTTCACCGGTAGATGTCCACGAGGAAGACGACCGCTTCAGCCTTGCCGGCGTTCACAATCGCGTGCGGCACGTCGGCGCGGTAGCTGGCGGAGTCGCCGGGGTTCAGTGTCTCCGCGTCGTCAGCAGACTCCACATGCACGCGGCCCTTCTGGACGGTGATGAACTCGCGCGTGCCCTCGAAGTGTGCCGCGCTGCGCAGCACTCCGCCGGCCTGCAACTGCACTTCGTAGAACTCGACATCCTTCTCAAGATTCAACGGTGAGAGCGTGCGGATGCGGCAGGCTTTGTCCGAGCGGTAATGGAACGCATGGTCTTCTGCGCGAATGACGCTGAGATTGGAGGCCGCGCCGGGCATCTCCAACAGGTCACCCAACCCCATTCCGAACGCCTGGGCAATTCGGAGTGTCACTGCGAGCGTCGGGTTGGCCTCTTCCCGCTCGATCTGGCTCAACATGGACCGGCTCACACCGCTAGCATTGGCAAGTGCCTCAAGGGACCAACCCCGCGTGGTGCGGAGGTTTTTCACCCGCGCGCCGAGGTGCCGGTTGATGGCCTCGGCGGGCGGATGGGCGGCTTGCTTTCGGGTTCTCTGTGCTGTGGACATGGTGTGCGCTATATCGGAATTTCCTCTTGCATACCGGATTTTGGTGTCTAGCATACCGGAAATCGCCTCCGGGATACTGGAGTCATTGATTGCCACCCGCAAGCTGAAATGCCGATGAAAGCTCTCATGAAACGCCACGCCGCCCGCGGCCTCTGGCTCGAAGACGTTCCAGTCCCAGTGCCCAGCCTGAACGATGTGCTCATCCGCGTCCACAAGACAGGCATCTGCGGCACGGACCTGCACATCTACAAGTGGGACGCCTGGGCGCAGAAGACCATCCCGGTGCCGAGGGTCGTGGGGCACGAGTTCGTCGGCGAGGTGGTCGAGGTTGGCGCAAACGTGTCGGACTTCCATCCCGGCGAGGTGGTCAGCGCGGAAGGCCATGTGGTGTGCGGGCGCTGCCGCAACTGCCTCGCGGGCCGGCGGCACTTGTGCAAGGACACTTCGGGCATCGGCGTGAATCGGCCCGGCGCGTTCGCCGAGTTCATCAGCGTGCCGATGACCAACGTGTGGCATCACAAGCCGGACATTGACCGCGACGTGGCGGCGATTTTCGACCCTTTCGGCAACGCGGTTCACACTGCCCTGTCCTTTGACCTGCTCGGCGAGGACGTGCTGGTCACGGGTGCCGGACCGATTGGCATCATGGGCGCCGCGGTCGCGAAGCACGCGGGGGCGCGCTTCGTGGTCATCACCGACGTGAACGACCAGCGACTCGCGCTCGCCAAGGCGATGGGCGCAGATGTCACCGTGAACGTTTCGCAGGAGAAACTCAGCGACGTGCAAAGGCGGCTCGGCATGAAGGAGGGTTTCGACGTGGGCTTAGAAATGTCCGGCAATCCGGCAGCCTTCCGCGACATGGTTGACCAGATGTGTCACGGTGGCAGAATCGCCATGCTCGGCATCCCGTCCGAGCCGATGGCGATTGATTGGAACAAGGTGATTTTCAATATGCTCACGATCAAAGGCATCTACGGCCGGGAGATGTATGAGACTTGGTATAAAATGACGGTCATGTTGGAAGGCGGCCTCGATATCCGCCCTGTCATCACTCACCGGTTTCATCACTCGGAATTCGAGCTCGGGTTCGAAGCGATGATGGCGGGCAACTGCGGCAAGGTCATTCTCGACTGGGCTTAAGCCCCCTGCCCCGTTTACGTTTCGCACAATCCGATTCGCACCCATGCTTGGCTCTTTCCAAACTCACATACAGGGACAGCTCGCTGCCATCCGCGCCGCCGGCACCTACAAGCGCGAGCGGGTCATCCTCACGCCGCAAGGCACGACAATCCGCGTCGCCGACGGCCAGCCGGTGCTGAATCTCTGCGCGAACAATTACCTCGGGCTCGCGCAGCATCCCGAGGTTCGGGCAGCGGCACATACGGCCTTGGACCAGTGGGGCTATGGCTGCGCGAGCGTGCGCTTCATCTGCGGCACGCAGGAAGTTCACCGTCAGTTGGAGCAGCGGCTCACCGAGTTCCTTGGCACGGAGGACACCATTCTCTACGGCTCGTGCTTCGATGCGAACGGCGGCCTCTTCGAGACGTTGCTCGGGCCGGAGGACGCCGTCATCAGCGACGAACTGAACCACGCGAGCATCATCGACGGCATCCGCCTCTGCAAAGCCCAGCGCCTCCGCTACCGCAACAACGATATGACCGACTTGGGGGCGAAGCTCACGGAAGCCGCCGCGAACAACGCGCGCTTCAAGCTCATCGCCACCGACGGCGTGTGCTCGATGGACGGCTACCTCGCCAACCTCGCCGCCGTCTGCGACCTCGCCGACCGGCACGGCGCGCTCGTGATGGTGGATGACTCGCACGCGGTCGGTTTCATGGGACGCACCGGTCGCGGCACGCACGAGCACTGCGGTGTTATGGGCCGCGTGGACATTCTCACCGGCACACTCGGCAAGGCGCTGGGCGGCGCGAGCGGCGGCTACACCAGCGGCCGGAAGGAAATCATCGAGCTGCTGCGCCAGCGTTCGCGCCCGTATCTCTTCAGCAACACCCTCGCGCCCACCATCGCCGGGGCATCGCTCACAGTGCTCGACCTGCTCACCGCTTCCACGGAGTTGCGCGACCGGCTGGAGGTGAACACGAAGTTCTTCCGTGCCAAGATGGGCCAGTTGGGCTTCAACATCCTGCCCGGCACCCACCCCATTTGCCCCGTGATGCTCGGCGACGCCGCGCTGGCCACGCGGTTTGCTGACGCGATGCTGGCGCTTGGCGTTTATGTCATCGGTTTCAGCTACCCGGTCGTGCCCGAGGGCAAAGCCCGCATTCGCACCCAGATTTCCGCCGCCCACACGCGGGAGGATTTGGAGCGAGCCGTCCACGCGTTTGCAGCGGTGAAGCGGGAGTTGGGCGTCTAACTTCAATCTCCGCTCATATCGTGTTTTTCCCGCGACAGCTTCCGCGCTCATGGCACACTGCGGCCATGTCTCCGGGCATCCGAATCTCTTCCGCCACACCTCTGGCGTGTGCTGGCCTGACGGCGGCACTGGTCATCGCCGTCAGCCAAACCACCCCGGCCTTCGCGCAGGGTTCCAAGGCTGATTACGAAGGGGCGAACAGTTTGCGTGAGCGAGTCGCGAGCAAGGTCTTCCGCACTGAAGTGAAAGCCAACTGGCTGCCCGAAAGCTCCCGCTTCTGGTATCGCGTTCAGACCGGTGTCCAGCAGCATGAGTTCGTGCTTGTGGACGCGGCAGCGGGCAAGCGCGCTCCCGCCTTCGCCCATGGGAAGCTAGCAGAGGCCTTGACCAAGGCGGGTGAAAGGGACGTGCGCGCTGACCGGCTTGCGTTGGAACAGGTGGAGTTCAGCACTGATGTCCGGCGCGTCCGCTTCTCGCATCGCGGCAAACGCTGGCAGTTGGAGTTGCTCAAGGGAGAGCTGGCTCCCGCCGCGCAATCCAGCACGCCCCCTGTCCAAGGGAAGGCGCTCACCCAAATTCCCCGTGCCAGCACGCGCACGGGCGGCGACACGCACATCACCTTCGTCAACCGCACGGCGCAGGCGGTCGAGTTGTTCTGGCTTTCGACCGAGGGCGAGCGCCGCAGCTACGGCAAGCTCGCCGCCGGAGAGCGCCGCGAGCAGCACACGTTCGCGGGCCATGTCTGGCTGGTCGTGGATTCAAAGGGTCAGGTGCTTGCGGCCTTTGCAGGTGAGGAGGCGGCCTCGACTGCGGAAATCACCAGCCGGAACCAGCCTGCTCCCGCCGCAGCCAAGGGCAAGGAATCGCCCAACTCTGCGAAGGAAACCCGTCGCACTGGAGCTTCACCCGACGGCAAGTGGCGCGCCTTCATCAAGGATTTCAACGTCTGGCTCGCGGACACGGCCAGTGGCGCTGAGACGCGTCTGAGTCAGGACGGGCGCGAGCGCGATGCCTACCGGGAGCAGTTTGCGTGGTCGCCGGACTCGCGGAAACTGGTGGCCGTGCGGGTCGAGGCCGGGCAGGAGCGGAAGGTCACACTGGTCGAGTCGTCGCCGAGGGACCAGTTGCAACCGAGGCTGGCCACCTACGACTACTTCAAGCCCGGCGACAAGCTGCCACATCCGCGTCCGCAGTTGTTCGACGTGCCTGCCAAACGGCACATACCCGTGAGCGACGCGCTCTTTCCAAACCCCTTCACCGAGACCGGCAATCTTTCGGTGCGTTGGGAGCGGGACTCGCAGCGCTTCACCTTCTCCTATAATCAGCGCGGGCATCAGGTCTTCCGGGTGTTGGGGGTGGACGCGGAAAGCGGCGCGGTGAAAGCCGTGGTGAACGAGGAGTGCAAGACGTTCTTCTGCTACAGCAGCAAGCAGTTTCAGCACTGGCTGGACGATTCGCGCGAGCTGGTCTGGATGTCGGAGCGAGACGGCTGGAACCATCTGTGGCTCTACGATGCCGCGATCGGCCGCGTGAAGAACCAAATCACGCGCGGTGCCTGGGCGGTGCGTGGCGTGGATAAGGTGGACGAGCAGGCCCGGCAAATCTGGTTCCGGGCGGGTGGCATCCGTCCGGGCCAGGACCCGTATCACGTCCACCACTGCCGCGTGAACTTCGATGGCACCGGGTTGGTCGTGCTCACAGAAGGCGATGGCACGCACACCATTGAATGGTCGCCTGACCGGAAGTTCTTCGTGGATACGTGGTCGCGCTCGGACCTGCCGCCGGTGAACGAACTCCGTCGAGCCGACGGCACGTTGGTCTGCGAACTGGAGCGGGCGGATTGGAAGGCATTGCTCGCGACCGGTTGGCGCGCGCCGGAGCGTTTTGCGGCGAAGGGCCGTGACGGCATGACCGACATTTACGGCGTCATCTACCGCCCGACGAACTTCGACCCGGCGAAGAAATACCCCGTCATCGAATACATCTACGCCGGCCCGCACAGCGCATTCGTGCCGAAGACGTTTGGCGCGATGCCCGGGGGCTGGGTGCGGGAGATGGCAGAACTCGGCTTCGTCCTTGTGCAATGCGACGGCATGGGCACGAGCCACCGCTCGAAGAGCTTTCACGACGTGTGCTGGCAGAACCTCGGCGACTCCGGCTTTCCCGACCGCATCGCGTGGCTGAAGGCTGCCGCTGCGAAGCATCCTGAGATGGACCTGTCGCGGGTGGGCATTTACGGCGGCAGTGCCGGCGGACAGAGCAGCACGCGCGCTTTGCTCGCACATGGTGATTTTTATCAAGTCGCTGTCTCTGACTGCGGCTGCCACGACAACCGGATGGACAAGATTTGGTGGAACGAGCAGTGGATGGGCTGGCCCGTCGGCCCGCACTACGCCGAGCAGTCCAACGTGACGCAAGCGAAGAACCTCGTCGGCAAGCTCATGCTCGTGGTGGGTGAGCTCGACAAGAATGTGGACCCCGCCAGCACGCTTCAGGTCGCCAACGCGCTCCAGAAGGCGGACAAGGACTTCGAGCTGCTCTTGATGACGGGGGCTGGCCACGGCGCTGCCGAATCGCCTTATGGCCGGCGGCGGCGCGCAGATTTTTTTGTGCGGCATCTGTTGAACGTGGAACCAAGGGCACGTTGATATGAGGCGAGTAGCTCTCACACTGCTGTTTCCTCTCCTCGCGCTCGCGGTTCACGCGCAAGACCGGCTCAAGACGATGCCGGGCTACGAGCAGTTCACCAAGACGAGCCGCGCGGCGACGAACGTGTTCACGTCCGGTGCGGTCGCGGTGACTTGGAAGGACGGTGGCAAGGCGCTGGAGTTTGCGCACGCTGGGAAGCGCTACCGGCATGACTTGGTCAGCGGCGAGCGAACGGAGTTGCCACCGCCACCGCCGCCTCCTCCGCCAGGCAAGGGCACCGCACCGAAAGCTCAAAAGCGGGCAGGCTCCGAAAACCCCGTGCGCGGACGGCAGTTCACTTCCGCGCTTTCGCCGGACGGGAAGCAGAAGGCGTTTTACCGCGATCGCAATCTCTGGCTGGGCGACACGAACGGCGTGAACGCCTTCGCTGTCACCACCGACGGCAACGACAAAAGCCGCGTCAAGTCCGGCACGGCGACGTGGGTATATGGCGAGGAGCTGTTTCAGAAGACTGCGATGTGGTGGTCGGGCGACAGCCGGAAGCTGGCGTTCTACCGCTTCGATGAAAGTCAGGTGCCCGACTTCCACCTGCAACTCGGCCAGACGAAAATCCTGAGCACGTCGGACGTGGAACCTTACGTGAAGTCCGGCGGCACGAACCCCGTGGTGGACCTGCTCATCTACGACCTCGCGACGAAGCGCAGGGTGCGCGTGGACGTGCGCGATGGCCGACCGTTCGACAACTCGGTCGTGGGCCACTACGTCTATGGCGTCTCGTGGACCAGCGACGGCAAGGAGCTGCTCTTCCACCGCACCAACCGTCGGCAGAACATTTTGGAATTCTGCGCCGTGAACCCGGAGACCGGCAAATGCCGCGTCATCGTGCGCGAAGAATGGCCGGCGAGCTGGACGGAGAATCTACCAACCATCCGCTGGCTCAAGGACGGCAAGCGCTTCATCTGGGCCTCCGACCGCACGGGCTGGCGGAATTATTACCTCTACGACTTGGGTGGACAGCTGCTGGCCACGCTGACGCGTCACGAGTTCGAGGTCGCCGGCATCGCGCGCGTGGACGAGGACTCGGGCTTGCTGCACTACCTCGCACGCAGCGGCGGCAATCCGATGAAGGTGCAACTCCATCGCGTGCGCCTCGACGGCACGGGCGACCTCCGCCTGACCGACCCCGCCTTCCATCACACCGTGGACTTCGCGCCGGACGGCCGCCACTTCGTGGACATCGAGCAAACCCACAACCAACCACCCACGAGCTGGCTACGCGCGGCTGACGGAACTATTTTCGGCCGCTTGGCGGCGAGCGACTTGACCCGCGCGAACCAACTGGGCCTTAAGCCCGTCGAGCTGCTTCGCTTCAAGGCGGCCGACGGCGCGACGGACTTGTTCGGTCTGTTGCACTTCCCGTCGAACTTCCGCGCCAACCGAAAGTATCCGCTGCTGGTGAATGTTTACGCCGGGCCGGAAACCGTCGGCGCGCGGGAGACGTTCACGCTGCCGCACTCGCTCACGGAGTTTGGCTTCCTCGTCGCGACCTTCGACTCGCGCACAGCCAGCGGGCGCGGGAAGCAGTTCCTCGACACCCTTTACCAAAAGCTCGGCATCGTCGAAGTGGACGACCAGGCCGCCGGAGTGAAGTCGCTCTGGTCGCGGCCCTACTTGAACCGCAGCCGCGTGGGCATCTTCGGCACTTCCTACGGCGGCACCGTTTCCGCCACTGCGATTCTGCGGCACGCGGATGTGTTCCATGCTGCGTGCAGTTCGTCAGCCGTCACCGACTACCGGAACTACGACAGCATCTACGCCGAGCGCTACATGTGGATTCCGCAGGAGGCGAAGGCCGCCTACGACGCGGCGGCCATCATGACTTACGTGCCCAATTTGAAGGGCCGACTGATGCTCTTTTACGGCACGGCGGACGACAACGTGCATCCAAACAACACGATGCAACTCATCGCGGCGCTCCAGCGTGCGGGCAAAAGTTTTGAGGTTCAAGCCGGCCCCGACCTTGGCCATGTCACCATCAACCGCGACCGGATGATGGAGTTCTTCATCGAAAACCTTGTGCTCCGCTGAACCGCGCGTTAGCCATTTTGGAAACAGAAAACTGTTAACTGAACACTGAACACTCACCCGGCCGCGAGCCCCTCTCCGGCTACCACCAACAAACTATGAAACACATCTGGACCGGCGTCTTCCCGGCTTGCACCACCCAACTCAACAAAGACCAATCTCTCGACCTGCCCGGCACGGCGCGGCACTTCGATGCGCTCATCGAGAGCGGCGTCACCGGCCTCATCGTCTGCGGCTCGCTCGGCGAGAACCAGACGCTCGACCCCGATGAGAAGCGCGCCGTCGTGCGCTGTGCCGTCGAGACCGCGCGTGGGCGCGTGCCGGTGTTGAGCGGCGTGGCGGAGTCGTCCACGCGCGCGGCCGTCCGTTACGTGCGCGATGTGGCCCAGCTCGGCGCGACGGGCGTGATGCTCATGCCCCCGATGAGTTACAAGGGCGACCCGCGCGAGAGCATGACCTACCTCCGCACCGTGGCGAAGGACGGCGGGTTGAACATCATGATTTACAACAACCCCTTGAGCTACGCGAACGACATCACGCCCGCGCTCTTCGCCGAGCTGGCGGACGAACCGCGCTTCGTGGCCATCAAGGAAAGCTCCGGCGACCCGCGCCGCGTCACCGAGCTGCGCAACACCGTCGGCGACCGCTACGCCGTCTTCACAGGCGTGGACGACTTGCTGATGGAAGCGGCCATCCTCGGCATCGACGGTTGGGTCGCGGGCACCGGCATCGCCTTTCCCGCCGAGAACCAACGCCTCTGGGAACTCACCCGCGCTGGCAAGTGGGACGAGGCCCGCGCGCTCTACCGCTGGTTCCAGCCGCTCCTCAAGCTCGATACGCACGTCCACTTCGTCCAATACATCAAGCTGTGCGAACAGGAAACCGGCCTCGGTGTCGAGTGGGTCCGCGCCCCGCGCCTGCCCATCGCGGGCGACGAACGGAAAGCCGTGCTCAAAATCATCCGCGACGCGATTGCCAAACGGCCCAAGCTGGCGAAACTGAGCAAAACCCATTGAACTCACCATGAGCTCACGACTCCTCCTTCTTGCTTGCGCCGTCGTGACCGTGACCATCGGCCGCGCACAGTCTCCCACGGTCCCGCTTTACCTCGCCGATTCGCGCGCGGACACGCGCTTGCAAGACGAGGCCAAACGACTGCGCGATGCGGGTGCGCTCTCGCGGGAAACCGTGCTGACGAACCAGTTCACTCGCACAAGCTGCCAACTCGCCCTGCCCGCGCCCAGGAGCACCCGGCTAGCCGGACGCGAGTTGTGGGCCGCGTCTCGCGCAGCCCATGTGCGCGTGGGCTGGAACTTTCTCTGCACCAAGTGCAACAACTGGCACCTGAACCTCGCCGGTGGTTACGCGCTCACCAAGGACGGCGCGGTCGCCACCTGCTTCCACGTCGTCAAGCTGCCGGCGAACTTCAAGGAGGGCTTCCTCATCGCCACGGACGAGCAAGGCCGGATGCACGCCGTCACCGAAATCCTTGCCGGTGACGAGCGCACCGACGCCTGCATCATCCGCACCAGCGCCCGCGACTTGAAGCCGCTACCCTTGAGCACAAATGTCTTTCCCGGCGACCGCGCGTTCTGCTTCAGCGACCCGCTCGGGCAACGTGGCTACTTCAGCGACGGCATTGTGAACCGCTTCCTCGCGCGCCATCCCAACAACAGCACAAACCTCCCACCAGTCACGCGCCTCAACGTGACGACCGACTGGGCGCCCGGCTCCAGCGGCTCGGCCGTGCTCGACGAGTTGGGTAACGCCATCGGCCATGTCACAACCATCACCACGTTGCCCAGCGTGCCCACGCCGAAGGCCGGCGACTCCACCAGCCCGAAAGCCGAGCGCACCCTCATCACGCTCCACGAAGCCGTCAGCGCTCGCGACGTGCTCGCGCTTATCCAGAAACCGAGCAAACGGTGAGCCGCGCTCCTGCCCGAGTTTTTTCTGTCTCCTTCTTTCTGTCAGCCAGTCCCCCTCTGCCATGCACCGCATCCAAGTCATTGACTCCCACACCGGCGGCGAGCCTACGCGCATCGTCATCAGCGGCGGCCCCGACCTGGGCGGCGGCAGCGTCGCGGACCAACTCAAAGTCTTCCGCGACCAACACGACCGCTTCCGCTCCGCCGTCGTCAACGAACCGCGCGGCTCCGAGGTGCTCGTCGGTGCGCTCCTCTGCCCGCCCGCCGACAAGACCTGCGTCACCGGCGTCCTCTTCTTCAACAACGTCGGCGTCCTCGCCATGTGCGGCCACGGGACCATCGGCCTTGCCGTCACGCTCGCGCACCTCGGGCGCATCGGCCCCGGCGAGCACCGCATCGAGACCTGCGTGGGCGTCGTGACCGCCACCTTGCACGCGGACGGCTCCGTCTCCGTGGCGAACGTGCCGAGCTGGCGGCAGGTGAAAGCCGCGCCCGTGGATGTGCCCGGCCTCGGCAAAATCACCGGCGACCTCGCGTGGGGCGGCAACTGGTTCTTCCTCGTCGAAAACCACGGCCTCGCTCTCGACCTCAAGAACGTCGAGCAACTCACCGACGCGAGCTGGCGCATCCGCCAAGCCGTGAACGCGCAAGGCTTCCCGGAGGTGGACCACATCGAGCTATTCGGCCCGCCGCAATCTGGCGGCCACTCGCGCAGCTTCGTCCTTTGCCCCGGCAAGGCCTACGACCGTTCCCCTTGCGGCACCGGCACCAGCGCCAAGCTCGCTTGCCTGGCCGCCGAAGGAAAACTCGCCGAGGGCACGGACTGGATTCAGGAAAGCATTCTTGGCACGCAGTTCACCGGCTCCTTCCGCTGGCTCGACCGCGCAAAGGGCGAAATCGCCCCCCTCATCACCGGCACCGCCTCCGTGAACGCCGAGTCCACCCTCCTGCTGGATGAACGCGACCCCTTCTGCTGGGGAATTCGCTAGCACGAATTGAACAAGGATGAAGCAGCGAGAAGTTTTGCTTCGCTCGCTTGCCTCCTCTGTGTTCAATCCGTCTTCCATCTGTGGCTAAAGAAAAATCCATCGTCATCATTGGCTCCGGCGTCATCGGGCTGACCACCGCTTACTACTGCGCCGGGCGCGGACATGAGGTCACGCTGCTGGATCGCGACGGGCCGGCCCGCGATGGCTGTTCCTTCGGCAACGCGGGAATGATTGTGCCCAGCCACTTTGTCCCGCTCGCCGCGCCCGGCATGGTCGCGCTCGGACTGAAGTGGATGTGGAACCCGGAGTCGCCTTTCTACATCAAGCCCCGCCTCGACTTCGGGCTGCTCGATTGGGGATTCAAGTTTTGGCAGGCCTCCACCGCCGGCCGCGTCAACCGCGCCGCCCCGCTGCTGCGCGACCTGAGCTTCGCCAGCCGCGCGTGCTTCGAGGAGCTCGCTGCGCTGCTGGGCGACGACTTCGGCCTCACCACGCGGGGCTTGCTCATGCTCTGCAAAACCCAGCACGCGCTGGATGAAGAGGCCAAGCTCGCCGCACGCGCAAACGCGCTCGGCGTGCCCGCACAGGTCCTAAACGCGAAGGCCGCCGCCGCCCTCGACCCCGCCATCACCATGGACATCGTGGGGGCCGTGCTGTTCCCGAAGGACGCGCACCTCACACCCGGCCGCTTCATGGCCGCGCTCCGCTCGCAGTGCGAAACCGCCGGCGTGCGCTTCAAATGGAACACCGAAGTCACTGGCTTCACACGCGATGGCACCAAGCTCAAGACCGTCCGCACCTCCCGGGGCGACTTCACGGCGGACGAAGTCGTCCTATGCGGCGGCGCATGGTCGCCCGTGCTCGCCGATGAGCTTGGTTTGCACCTGCCCATCCAGGCCGGCAAGGGCTACAGTCTCACGCTCCCGAAACCGCCGCAGCTCCCGCAGCTCTGCTCCATCTGCACTGAGGCCCGCCTCGCCGTCACCCCGATGGGCGGCGCGCTCCGCATTGGCGGCACGATGGAAATCGCCGGCCTCAACGAGGACGTCAACCCTGTTCGTGTGCGCGGCATCATCAAGTCCGCACTCCAGTATTTTCCTGCGTTCAAGGAATCGGACTTCGACGGCATCCAGCCGTGGCGTGGTCTGCGTCCCTGCTCGCCGGACGGTTTGCCCTACATTGGCCGCACCGCGAAGTTCGCCAACCTCTCCCTCGCCACCGGCCACGCGATGATGGGCCTAAGCCTCGGCCCCATCACCGGCCAGCTCATCGCGCAAATCCTCTCTGACGAGCCGCCCGAGTTTGACCTCGGACTGCTTTCGCCCGACCGCTACGCTTGAGCCATGAAGTTGCCTTTGCTTGCTGCCGCGCTCTGTGTCCTCACGCCCGCCGTGGTGTTTGCAGCCGATGCGCCGACGGCCCCACGCGCCGCGCGCTCCATACACCTCGGCTTTCCCGCGCCGGATGCAGCGGCGTTCTACAACGAAGCCGTCGTGGATGAGTCGGTCAATGGTAGTTACTTCATGGCGTGTGGCTGGAACACCGGCTACTTCGGCATCCAGCAAATCCGCAACTCGAACGACAAGGTCGTCATCTTCTCTGTGTGGGACCCAACAAAGGGCGACGACGCGAAGGCCGTCCCGCTGGAGCAGCGCGTCGAAGTGCTCTTCGAGGGCGAGGGCGTGAAGGTCAACCGCTTCGGCGGCGAAGGCACCGGCGGCAAGAGCATGTTCCCGCACACATGGAAGCTCGGCGAGACGAACCGCTTCCTCGTTGAGGCGAAGGTCGAGGGCGACAAGACCGCTTACACCGGCTGGTTTTTCCTCAACGACAAACGCGAGTGGAAACGACTCGTCACCTTCCGCACGAAGACCGGCGGCAAGCCGATGCGCGGCCTCTACTCGTTCGTCGAGGACTTCCGGCGCGACACCAAGAGCGCGACTGAAGCCCGCAGCGCGCGCTTCGGCCACGGCTGGGTGCAAACGCTCGCGGGCGACTGGGAGCCGCTCGCGAAGGCGCGCTTCACCGCGTCGAACGCAAAGACTGAGGCGAAGGAAACCATCAACGCCGGCGTGCGCGACGGCTGGTTCTTCCTCACCACCGGCGGCG
>SXGS01472260.1_pt1 | contig 21049 bp, 17 predicted proteins | sample 3174681 | NCBI WGS metagenome assembly SXGS01 (sample SAMN11356861, study PRJNA531348) | freshwater metagenome | isolation source: freshwater sample F1-80 | place: China: Fuxian Lake, Yuxi | collected 2017-12-25 | reverse complement strand
TGACACTGAAGTACACGCATAAGCATCGGTAAAGTAGCCGGCTTCTGTGAATTTGGCGTATAAATCCGTGCTCCCGGCTAACTGGTCAACTGGCAACCAGGTAAGACAAGCGTTCTCGGCACGATTGCCGTTGATGTTGATGCCAGAGTCTTTTTCAAGACAGTAACCGTCTAGTCCCAACAGAATATCTTCACGGGTAATTAGAGCGCACTCACCTTCGACGTCGCTGTCATCAGGGTTAGGATCGCAAGCACTATCAGAAGTACAGGCTTTATTCACTAAGCCGGCAGTACACAAGCCAGTGGTATATGGCAAAGGCGTATCGTTGTCCCAGTAACGAATCTCGTCACCTTCACCAAAAGTAAGTTTTTTGTAAGAACACTCGCAATTTTCTCCGGGAGCGCAGAAATTAGCCCCGGCAAAACCGCTCCTGATTTGATACGGTACGTCGTCGTTATCTTCCGGCAACTCACCCGGAGCAAGCGCTACGCCACCAGTATCTGGATCGGCCCAACGCTCAACTAGTTCGTTGCTAAACGGACTATCTGCTTCGGGTTGACCACGGCAAATTTTGCCCTCGCTAGAATCTACCTGAAAAGTTTGTCCGGTCGGAGTCAACACACACTGCGAGCGAATACAGCTGCCTAACTGGAAAGCCACATGTTCGGCAAAGACCTCGCCAGCGGCCGCATTACAAGCCTGGTTAGGATCGGCTGTGTTCAAATTAAAATCCTCAATCGTAATATCAGCACCCGGCACAATGCAGGTGGTACCGGAACAAATTTCGTCTTCGCTACATTCAGAGTCGCCGGTACATAGATTGCCGGTATCAAGACGACAAGAGCCCACAATACAACTGCCCCCGTCGCTGCCGCAATCACTAGTATTAGCACAGGCGGCCCCGGTGTCTTCACAGAAACCAACCGAACAGTCGGCTCCGTAATTGGCATCGCAAGCCCCAGCTACAAGTGCCAGGCGGTAGTCAGGCACGTCTTCAGTTACGCAGTAATCCGTACCGTCAAATACGCAAGCCCCAGCGGGTTCGCAAGCATCGCCGTGATTAGTATCAAATTGCAGCTGGGTGACATCGTCAAACTTAAGCGCGTCTATCAAATTGCAGTAACCAGACGGCGGTGCCACGTTAGCTTGCTCGAGCGTATGCACTGGGAATGAATCAGGAATAGCGTAGCCTGAATATTCCTGGCCGTACCAAGACGTATCACGGTTGGTGTAAATTTCATCGTCGAGAACGATTTCGGCTTCGGTGCCCTTCCAGGCTGAACAGAATGTCGTTCCCCCGACCGACGAGTATTTGGTACACAGCTCAACGTCGGTACACACAGTTTTCCAGCTATTGGTGCGCGTGTCCCAGCTGGCTTGATCTTCGGCACAGCTCAACCACTCCGAACACTGACGGTCACGATTAACCTTGAGAATAGTGTTAGTGTCATTTTCAAGACGCGGCACACTAGTGCGTTCTTCTCCGCCTGGGGCTGACACGCGGGTGACTCTAGCATCAGAGGCACAATCCAAAGCTGCAATTTCGGCACCGGATTGGCTGCGCATCGTGCCACAATCATCGGCTGCGAAACACGAAGTTCCCGCCATGTACAGATCGTCGTAATTGTACAAATCGGTATTGCCGAGCGTGACTTCTTCAACCAGCTTGGTAAGCCTCGAAACGCCGTCAGTAATATCGTTTACCAAACCAAGATCGTAAAGACAACGTTGGGCACATAAATCAACAACCGTGCCATCGGCCAAAGTTATACTCGAATCACCAATTTCACAATCCACTGGATCGACTAAGGCATACGGTGCGCGTCCCACCAAAACGTCAGCATGAGTGCTGAGCATTTCGGAGGCGCTAGCGTTGTAACCTTGGGCGGGCTCGGACGTATCGTTAAACAAGGTACAGCCCTCTTTGAGCGATACCTGACCATCGCAACGCTGGCTACCCGGCAAAACAGTTTCGTCTAAACTTTGATTGTTCAAGTAGAAATACTGCGTACCATCGGCTAACTGATAAAGCTCGTCGGTTTCAAGATCAAGGGGGTCCTGGAACTCGGAACAGGTACTGTATTGTGCTTCACACTCGCCAACCCAACCCAAATATTCGTCGTCACCGTTACGCCAGACCCCAGACAAAGTACCGTTAATCACATAAGACGGATCTAGGGTATTACAACTGTCTGGCGCACCGCCACATTCGGCGTCTGATGAACAAGCCGTTACTCCGTCGGAGCAGGTACCGTAACAAAACTCATCAGTCCCGGCACGGAACCAGCCATCATAATCTGTGCCGTTAATCAAAACGTTTTCACGGTAAGCACAAGTGTGATTGCCAGGGTCTTTAAAGTAGAAAGTGCCGTCGTCATCTGTGTCCCAGGCAGCACAGAACAACTCACCCGCGTTACACAAAATATCAGTGTAACGGTCAGGCTCGTTCATGAGGTAGACAGAGGTAGCTCCGCTTGTGCTGTTATGGTCTTGGTTCCAATCAGGCAGGCCCACTTCCTGACAACCGGCATCAGCCGAACTACAGGTAACATCGTCGTTGATAACCAAGAAAATATCGCTGTCAGCTGGCACAATGACTGTCGACGGTCCATAAGTAATGTGGTCCGGCAAAATGGACTGTTCTTCGTACCAGTTAAGGTCAAAATCACAACTCGTTTGGCCAACCCCAATAGTACACAAATATTGGCTCAAACCGTCAAAGCCACCAGCCCCATCGTCGGCGTAATAACAGGCGGTCGGGCTTGTAACAGCAAGACCTGATGGATTTGCGCACGTGGCCCCAAACACCTGAGCATAAGGCGAGATACTCTCATGGGTCTGGAAGAAATCTTCGCAGCCCACTTTATCGTCAGCGCATAATCGGCTGAATGATTTTAAATAAGCCGTCTGATTATCTTGTGTTTGATATTCCTGACATCCCAAGTAGTACTGTGGTGACGAAGCGCCGGTTGGGGCTTGATCACATTCAAGCGGAGTCACCCAGGAATCTTTAATCAAAGTCAAATCATCTTCGCCCTCACGCAGGGTAAGATTGTCGATATAGGCTAGTTCGCTAGGGTCAAACACCAGGGTGGTGCCTGCTCCAAAAAGCGGATAAGCCTCGGCAGCCATGTTAAGCGGACCCAAGCTAAACTGCTGCCAGCCGCTAGTCAACGCAATCGTGCCGAATAATACCTCTGCGGCAGGTGAACCCGGCACAGCTCCAAGGTCGAAAGCCGCGGTTAGATCACCACTGCCCTTAGCCCAAAAGCTAAGGGTATAGGTTTTGCCAGCAAACAAATTATTTTCAAGTGTTCCACACATTTGCTCACCTTCAAGCACCGTACACGTACCTCCCAAAGTCTGGGCCGTGCCTGGACAACCGGCTGGATCAACGCACACGCTGCCGTTATCAAAGATAAAGCTTGCAAAAGTGTTAGTGGCAGCAATCGAATGACCATTCGTAGCCAACGACTCATTGCTCAAGGTCACGTCGGCGGCGCTACCGGCGTCCCAATTATTCAGGTGTCCCGCTTCAAGTGTGTCTTCAAGCACAACTCGGCTGTTACGACTACGGCCACCAGTGTATGAACGGCAACCATTGGCCTCGGCCGGACACTCAACGCTTTCTCCCGAGAAACCGTTGTAGCGACAAGTACCGGTAGCGTCATCAAAAAAGCCGCCGGAGTTCTGACAATTAACTGTCTGCTCGGCAATGTCGTTCCCAGCCAAAGTAGTCTTACGATAGGTGGCGCAAGCTTCATTTACAGATACTGTTTTAGACCACTCACGATAATGAATGCCACCGTTCGCATCGTAAAACTCGCGACAGTCAGGGTTCAAGAAAATGTCATTATTGTCGTCGCAAGCAACTGTATCCCAGTCTGTATGTAAATCACCGTCGCTATCTAGCTCATCATTACACACAATACCGTCCGCAGTAGCAGTCCAAATGGAGCAAGGAGCCAAACCAGGCGTTAAATCAAGGCCACCGGAAATATACGTGTGTACCCCAGTCAGGTTGGATTCAAGCAAAGTCCAGGTTTTAAGCTGGTAACCTGCTAAATCTGATCCTTCCCAGGTATAAAAGGTAGCCTCGTTATCATCGTTAAGATTAGCTGCTGCTTGGGCAGGCGTAATACAGGCCCGCAAATAAGTGTAATACTCCAAAGCCTCGGTAGATAAATTGGTAAACTCGTCGCAGCCAACGTATTCGGCCGAACAAGATTCCCCTGACGCCGGAATCAAGTAAACCGGAAAAACGCCAGCCGGCTCGTACAAAGTGGCTTCTTGTTTGAAGGTGTCGTAACCCACACACGCAACCGGACAAGCATCAAGCTCGGTAGCAACACCGGTTACAGTCGGATCACCGTTCACCGGCGAATATGCCGTACAGCCAACATCGTTTTCGCTGCACACCTGGGCATAGTTAGCACACTCGGGCGCATCAAAATCGTCACCCTGACAACCTAAATAACTAGGTGGCACTTTGACTGTCAAAGCAGCTGGTGACGAAGTTGAATAACCTACATGATAGTCAGACGTGCTTTCGCCTTGTTCTAATTGGATGTCGTCAATATAAACTTCGCCGGCCAGCGACAGTGTGGCCACAATCAGGGTCGAAGCGTCATTGATGATTGGAGAGGTAAAAATACACGAATATCGTTCGTATTCAGTACCGGCGGGCTGACCTTCAAGGCTGAGCACATCCCCAAGCCCATCACCATGGACAAAATTACCGCTATCAGTCACCACGCAAGTGGTATTGGCGCCTGCTACAAAACTAGTGCCATTCAAATCAATATCATCACTGGCTCCAGCTGTTAAAAACTCTAACGAAGCTTGCGCTTGTCCTCGGCTACCATCGACTATCTGGCGGGCATAATAAGATAAGGTGTAAAAACGGCCCTGAGATACAGCAATACCTGTTTGCGAGGCCAAATAATCCGGTCCCACCCTCACGACATCGCTACCAGTCCGTGCCGTGTCCCCAGACTCGAAGACCACTGCCGCGTCATTACGCAGCCAACCATCAGCCACGCTGTCGTTATTAGTGTCATCTTCAAAGCTTGGGTTTTGTACAACGTTTAAACGCACGGTGTCGTCACGGGCATAGACCTCGGAACAACCACCGTTTGAAGCATCACAATCTTCAACTTGACCAGTAAAATATAAACGCTCAGTGTAAGCATCCGTAGCCACGTCTGCCAAGGCTATATCTGTCACTGGTTGCCAGTCATAGGTACCGTCAGTTTCCGGATCGGCTTTTTGCGAGTTGTACCACAAGCAACCGGCGTTATCGGCCGAGCAGTTAGCAAAATCAACGGTGTTCTCTAAATAAGCCACCGTCTTGTCTTCACCCTCGAAAGTTAAACACGAAGCGTACTGCGCCGGACAAGTTTCTCCACGAAAACGCCAAGTATTTTCTTCTTTGACACAATAGCCGTAACCCCCGGTACAAGTCCCGTCGTCGTTTTCAGCGATACAGCTCGGCATGTCTACACATTCCTGCTGGCGCTCAGCAATTTCTGCTGACACAAGTAACTGACCGTTTACTAAGGCTCGACACTGTGTATCCGGATACTTGAGTACCCAGTTAGGGTCGATAAGCTTGCACCAAGGGTGATTGATGTCACTCCCCCCCGCCAAGTTACAATCATCAAAACCATCCACTACTTCTTGCAGAGTAGCCGTGTCTTCAATGTAATTAAACTCAGATTCAGCTGCCAACTCCCAACCAATCGGAATCACCCGAGCTTTACGCAGTTTGACTAAGTTACTATGACAAAAACCGTAGGTGTAACAAAACGGATCTTGATTCCTTGCCAAGTCGGCTGAAGGAATGAGCGGCCAGCTACCGTCTAATAAATTTTCCTCAATGGCTTCTTCAATGGTTAGCGGTACACCAGCTTCGGCACGACCAATCGCGGCAATGAAAGCGTTATCGGCCACGCAGTTGTACAGGCCTCTGGCAACACCGGAAGGACAGCTGCTAAAGTCAGCTAAAATGCTATAGTTAGTAATTTCAAAAGGTGTAAAGGCCAACATCGAACGATACTGATCGGCTGCCGAGTCGATGTTACTGGTTGCAATAGTTTCAATATCGGCAAATGGATCAACGAAAACGGTGTCGGCCTCAAACAAACCTGTATATAACTGTTGAGTAAACTCCGACAGCAAGGTATTGGTAAACACCGAACCGGCGTGAATACCAATTTGGAGCAAAGCATCTCGGTTTGACTGCAGCGCGTTTATGGTACGCAAACGCGACTGCGTCTTATCCTCCTGTTTGGTAAGGTACGTTGTACGAATCAATTCAGCCGGTGTTTCTTCGTTACCTGTAATGAAATTAGTCACCGCACTAAAGCCGCCCTCTTTAATTCTCACGTTGGCCTTGAAAAAAGAATCCTGCAGGACTTTGTTTAATATACTTGATTGGAGTTCTACACCAACTGCAAATTCATTGGTCTGCGGATCAAAGGCATTAGCCAACTGAGTCAACATCGTTTGATTCTTTTCTTCGGATGTACCCGACAGTCCAGCCACAAAACCAGACCAGTTGCTCTCAAGCTCCTTAAAATCACACTTTGGAGGTCGTGTACCTGATCTATCAAAAACACCCTGCAAACCAAGGTTCAAACCGATGGTCACATCAATCCTGGGTTTACATAAATCAAACCCCTCAAAAAAAGCTCCAGCCGCCCCATCTTCAAGCTGCTCTTGCAATAGGCCGATTGACTCCCCTACCACTGAAGCACCATATTCTTTAAAATACTGTTCAACGGGCGTGCCATCATACAAGGGGCTCTCGGCCGGTCCGCCAGAGGCAATCATGACCGCAGTATCGTAGGCTAAACGATCAGTTGCAAAAGTCATCAAATTTACTAAATAAATAAAGATGGAACCGGCCAAAGTCACACGGACCTTATCCTGAACTTGAGTTCTAATATCCCACGCAGAAAACGGAGTATCGGCGGTAACCTGTACGGGCTGAGCTTGCGCAGCCGGAGGCCAGAATAAACCTAAACACAATGTCGTGAGCAACAAGCTAAGACCTAAACGACGAGCCATCAGTTTGTGTCCTTGCCACGACAACATAAGCTACTCTGGTACTTGCAAAGTCGGCGGAATTAATTTATCTATCTCGCCGGATGTTTCAATCTGAGTCAAAATCTCCTGATACAACAGCATGACTTGTTCGTCGGTCATAACCTCCACCTCAGATTTATTCGCCCCAGACTCAAGCAGCAATTGACGAACGTCGGCTGGACCCAACGAGTGAAGTTCACTTAGAGCCGCTTCGAGCGCTTGTTGTTGCGCTGCTAAGACCTGCGCTTGCGCCTCTAGGTCGGCAGAACCACTTGAAAGTACGATGTCTTCATTATTCGCGGCCGCACAAGGAGCATTGAGCGCACAGTTTGGATCTTGACCGCCGTTAATCTCTGAGTCATCAGTGAGGCCGTCTGAATCTGAATCAACTAAATACGGGCTGGATTTGTAAATATATAACTCATCATAATCACTGATGGAATCTAAATCAGTGTCTAAAGTCTTCTGGGCTTCGGTGGCTCTAGCCTGTTCTTCGCTTTGCAATCTTAATTTTGGTCCTTCGTAATTAATGGCAAACGGCTCGGCCATGTGGGTCCATAAGTACTGCCCACCAAAGACTAACGCTAACATACCGCACAAAATTACAAAACTAAATCCGGCTTTTTGTTCCCGAGACAGTTTTGTGCCCACTGCTGTACGCAATATCCTACCTTCGTCGTCCATAGACGTGGAAATTATACCACGTCCAAGTAAAGCGAATAGAGATTAGGAATTAAGTCTTTGTAGGCATCTAGAGGATAGATTTTAAGGACTCCACATGATCTGACCAATAAATTCTCAACTCTGACTAATCACTAATATCTTTGACTATTTAGCAAGCTCTATCCACTGCTCCACGCCTAATTCTTCAGGTCGAGCCCGTTCAGATAGACCCATGGCCTTAAGTTTGGCCTTAAGCGACTCCGAGGATTGGATACCTGCATCCGACAGCGTCCGATGCATCTGTTTACGCTTGTGGGCAAAAGCTAATTTTGCTAGAGCGATGGCTGTTTCTGGATCCGGTGACTTTTGATTCTGGCACAATGACACAACGATTGAATCAATCTTTGGTGGTGGCACAAAAGCCCCCGGTTTAACAGTCATGATGCGCTTAACATCAGCGTACATCTGGACCGCTACTGACAGAATACCCATGTCGCCTGGCTTAGCTAACATCTTCTCCCCAACTTCGCGTTGGAGCATGATCACTTGGCGCTTGGGTGGTCTGGTAGATGTTAAAGCTTGACGAATGATCGCATTGCCAGCGTTGTACGGTAGGTTACCAATCAATATCCACTCGCCATGGGGCACGAGCTCGGCGTAATTGACATGCGCAGCATCGGCCTGAATAAGTTTGGCTTTAGGAAACTTAGTTTGGAGCTCAGCTATCAGGTCACGATCAGCCTCAATAAGAATGAGACGATCGCCAAGATAAGCTAAGCGCTCGGTCAAAGCTCCACGGCCAGGACCGACCTCGATCACGATATCTTTAGGTCCAATAACCGCGGCAGCTACAATTTTATCAAGCACTGATTGATCGCGGAGAAAATGCTGACCAAAGGATTTCTTAGCAAAAATCATAAAATAATCGACCCTTGACGGACCAACTCAACAGCCTGCCCCACCACCTTGACGGTTGTCGAGGCCGGCACCATTGGCAGATTGCCTGCAGCAACAACGGCATCTGGAAGTTGGCCGTCGAATTTGCCAGCGAGCTCGTCAGGACGGTAGATCGAAGCTTCGCCAGAACGATTAGCACTCGTGGCCACAAGTGGTTGACCAAGCAAACGAGCCAGCTCACTCGCGATCGGGTGTGATGACTTGCGCACGGACTGAGTGCCGTCAGTTTCGCAACGGCTGGAAACAGGCGAGGCTACCGCGCGGCTTGAAATAATATTCAAAGGACCTGGCCAGTGTTGCTTTACAAGCGCCCTAGCTATGTTACTCATAACAATATAGTTACCAGCGTCGACTCCGGGTGGCAGAATCAACGGTGTCCCCTTGCCCTCAGGACGACCTTTGATGGCAAACACCTTAGCGATAGCCCGATCGTTAGTGGCATCACAGCCTAGCGCATAAGAAGTTTCAGTAGGAAAAACTAAAACTCCGCCAGCCTTTAATAACTCCACGGCCTCGACTATGTCAGTTAGCGACCGCATACCAACTTGTCAGACTAACGTGCTTGATACCACTTAATCGTTTGTTTCAAGCCTGGTTTCAACCTAATGGTTGGCTTCCAGCCTAATGCGCTCCGGATCTGGGCGTATTTTACAGTGACAGTTTTAATCGCATCTTTGGTTTCAGGCTTAGAAATCGGCTGAATTTGAGTGCCGATATGATTGGCGATGATCCGGTACAAATCAGACGTTGAAGTACCAGCTTTGGTACCGACATTGAAGACACCTATGTGCTCGCTCTCGGCGCTAAGTATAAAAGCCCGCACCACGTCACTCACGTGAACATAATCACGCACTGTGTTTCCATCGTCATGCAAAAATGGCGCCTCGCCCGCCAATAATTTGGTGGTAAATACCGACACGGCTCCACTTTCTTTGCTGCCATCTTGGCGGGGCCCGTAAACATTAGCTAAGCGCAAGGCCAAGCAAGGTAATCCATAACGTTGCTGATAAAAATCCAAATAATGTTCAACCGATAATTTCGAAATGCCATACGGCGTCATGGGCCGCGGAGTCAGATTTTCCTTAAGTACGTCACGTCCGACCAGACCATAAACAGCACACGTTGATGCAAAAATAAATTTGCGAACCCCGGCGTGACGAGCAGCTTCAAGCACTCGCAACGACCCGAGCTCATTGTGATCAGCGTTCATGACTGGATTATGCACTGATTCACGATCATTAATATGGGCCGCTAAATGAAAAACCGTATCCGGCTTAAGGTTAATAAACACTTCGTTTAAACCCTCGGTCCGAATATCGCGCTTAACATAGCTAGCCTTAGGGTGACGATATTTTGGCTCTGCAAAATCAACAACGGTCACATCCACTCCCTGTTCAATCAAAGCGTCCACCAAATGTGATCCAATGAAACCAGCTCCACCGGTCACGATTGCACGAGTAATTTGCATAAGAAGTATTAGGCCATCGCCTCAGGTCCCTGAGGTTACGAAGGGTCTAGTAATTTGTTGGGGCTTCACTACGCTGCTCAACGTCGCGTCGTAAAAATGCTTCCATGAACAGCTTCAGTTGGCCGTTCAGGATTGCCTCGGTGTCAGTCGTCTCGACCTCGGTACGATGATCTTTTACCATTTGATAAGGGTGCAAGACGTAGCTGCGAATCTGGTTGCCCCAGGCCGCAGTTTTGTGTTCGCCTTTAAGATCAGAGATCTTCTCGGTGCGAGCTTCGACCATCAGGCGATAAAGTTTGGACTTTAGAACCCGCATGGCTGTCTCCCGATTTTGTAGCTGGGAACGCTCGTTTTGGCAAGACACTGAAATGGCTGTCGGGATGTGCGTGATACGTACCGCTGAGTAGGTCGTATTCACACTCTGCCCACCTTTGCCCGAAGCCAAGAAGGTATCGATGCGCAAATCATCAGCCGGAATCTCGAGCGCCTTTTCATCGACCTCATCGAATTCGGGAATAACTTCCACGAGCGCGAAAGTGGTGTGACGCATCTGTTCAGCGTCAAACGGCGAAATGCGGACCAAGCGATGAACACCATATTCCGAGCGCAACCAACCATAGGCGAAACGACCCCGGACTGCGATCGTAGCGCTCTTATAACCAGCTTCTTCGCCACGCGACTCGTCGAGGACTTCGACCTGCCAGCCATGGCTTTCGGCAAAACGAGTATACATCCGAAGCAACATTGCTACCCAGTCATTAGCATCCGTGCCGCCAGCCCCAGCATGAAAAGACACAATCGCACTCTTGGCATCAAACTCACCAGACAACAGCATCTGAAACTCCATACTCGAAAACCGCTCCTCGAGGATTGTAAGAGTTTTATCAATCTCAAGTTTAAGCTCAGGGTCGTTCTCTGTCTCAGCCAGCTGCGCAACATCATGAACATCGTTCAGCTCTTTTTTGAAGGCATCCCAAGTCTCGACCTCAGTTTTTAGTTCAGCCGCTGTCTGCGACAGCTTGCGAGCCGCATTCTGATCGTTCCAAAAACTTGGCTCGTTCATCATGGCTTCAAGCTCAGCGCCGCGAGCACGTGACTCTTCCAAACGCAAAGCTGACCACGCGGCCGCGAGGCGAACCTCGACGTTAGCGATACGGTCAGCTAAATGCGACATACTTGTAACTATTATAGCTCTTGCTGTGGTCATCCGGGCGCTCCGAGTAGCCGAACCTTAGTACATCCCGCTCATGTCAGGGGCAGCTGGCATGGCACCAGCCTTGTCATCTTTAGGAATCTCCGTAATCGCAGCTTCGGTGGTAATAATCATAATAGCCACCGACACCGCATTTTGTAAGGCCGAACGAGTAACTTTAGCAGGATCAATAATACCAGCGGCGACTAGATCAACCATTTCTCCAGACAAAGCGTTCCAGCCCATGTTGCCGGTGTCTTTTTTAACATGTTCGACCACAATACCACCTTCCCGACCAGCGTTCTCGGCAATCTGACGTAACGGAGCTTCAAGCGCACGATCAAGAATGTCGGCGCCAAGCTTTTCGTCGGCCGACAGCGACAAAGTCTTCAAAGCATCTTTGGCTCGGATTAAGGCTACACCACCGCCGGCAACAATGCCTTCCTCAATGGCAGCTTTAGTGGCGGCCACGGCGTCTTCAATGCGGTGCTTTTTTTCTTTCATTTCGACCTCTGAGGCGGCACCCACGCGGATAACAGCCACACCACCGGCAAGCTTGGCCATGCGTTCGCGCAGCTTCTCTTTGTCAAAATCAGAATCTGTTTGCGTTAACAAAGTCTTGATCTGATTAACGCGCTCAGTAATTTTGGCTTTGTCGCCAGCACCTTCAACAACCGTAGTTGTATCCTTGGTGGCCACCACGCGACGCGCGCGCCCAAGCACTTCGAGACCGATGGTATCGAGCTTCATGCCTTTTTCAGGAGTAACCACTGTGGCTCCAGTAACGATCGCAATATCATCAAGCATGGCCTTGCGGCGGTCGCCGTAAGCTGGAGCCTTAACAGCAAGAATGTTAAAAGCACCGCGCAACTTGTTTAATACGATGGTTGCCAAAGCATCACCTTCAACTTCTTCGGCAATAATCACAAGTTCCTTGCGACCAGTCTTGGCAATGTTTTCAAGCAAGGGAACGAGCTCTTGAATCGAGGCGATTTTTTGATCGGTGATCAAAACTGGTACATCACTATACTCTGCCTCCATACGCTCGGCATTGGTAACCATGTAGTGCGAAATGTAGCCCTTATCGAACTGCATGCCTTCGACTACGTCAACTTCAATGCCGAAAGAGGTGCCCTCTTCTACGGTAATCACACCATCGGTAGTTACCTTATGCATGGCTTCGGCAATCATGCTACCGATCTCGGCATCATTGGCGGAAATGCTGGCAACTTGCTTGATGGCGTCACCCTCAACTTTCTTAGAAATTTTGCTAATCTCATCAACAATTACTTGAGCGCCCTTTTCCAAACCGCGGCGCAAGGCTTGCGGGTTGGCACCAGCGGTCACAACACGCAAACCGTCGGCTACAATCGCCTGAGCTAACACGGTGGCAGTTGTAGTACCGTCTCCGGCCACATCGTTGGTTTTGCTAGCAACCTCTTTCACAAGAGTAGCCCCAAGGTTTTCGAGTTTGTCGGTGAGCTCGATTTCTTTGGCCACAGTCACGCCGTCCTTAGTAACCATTGGTGCACCAAAACCGCGATCAATAATCACATTCCGGCCGGTTGGACCAAGAGTGACTTTGACAGCGTTAGCAAGCTTATCAACACCGTCCTTCATTTTCTTACGAGCGTCTTCACTGTAGGTAATGTTCTTGGCCATATTACTTTTCGATAATCGCCATAACTTCGTCGGCGTTGACGACTAAATACTTCTTACTGTCACCGTTTGAACCTTTGAGTTCAATTTCGTCCGGAGCGTATTTTTTGAAAACAACTTCGTCACCAGCCTTGACGTCAATCGTCTGACGGTTACCGTTATCAAGCAACTTGCCTGGACCAACAGCTATTACCGTACCGCGTTCGGGACGCTCTTTGTCGGCAGTATCAGGAATAATGATGCCCAGGGCCGTGGTAGTTTCCTTATCGGCGGCAGCAAGGATGATGTGGTTACCCAAAGGTTTCAAATTCATAATCGATAAAATAATTCGTGGGGACAAATTAGCACTCTCTAAGCTGGAGTGTCAACCCCTAATAATTGATCCTCGCCCAGTCGCAACATCAAGCCACCAACATAAGCCACGAGGACTAAACCAGACCACGAGGACCACAAATAATGGTCGAAGAAAATGATCACAAACAAGACTTTGCCGAGACCGTGGGCGTAGGCGGCGTCAGACCTTGGAAAGCGGGCAAAATTTGCTTGGTCAAGGGTAATGATCCAGGCTACGAGGACAACTAACCCCAACAAACCGAGCTCGGATAGAACCAACAAGGGCACGTTATGTATGGGTTGGTACTCCCAAAGGCCACGGTCGGGGTGCAGGCTGGCTAAAGTAAACACGTAACTGCGTGGTCCGTTGCCAAGTAACCAATCCAACCCCTGCATAGTCGCTGGCCACTCACGATATTGATCAAGACGTTCTGTTAATGACCTATCTTCAAGTGCTCCCCCGCCTCGAAGTGCAGCAGCCAGCGAAGGCGCAAATAAAGTTACTGCCAAAGCCAGACCAACGACGCTGATTGCGATTGGCATAATGAGCTTGCGAGCCAGATCAGTATTCTTCAGATACAAGACAAACATCGTCAGTCCTGCGCCTAGGATGAGCCCAAGTAAAGCAGACCGTGAAGCGGTGAGTACAAGTCCGATAACAAGCACCACAGCACTGATGGTTCGTGCCTTACGAGCTCCGGTAAACGGCAAAGCTAGCGTCGTCAGCACACCGACGGCTAGATAACCACCGAAGTTATTGGGATGCGGGAAAGTGCCGTAGGCACGGAGCATGCGCTCGCTATCAGCCAACATGACTACGGCGTCACCGAGTCGCTCAGCGTCACGCGCAGCCAGGCCAAGCACGGTCGAGGCACCTGTTTCACCAAAGAAAACCTGCACTAAGCCGAGGCCAACGGGAATAAGCAGTCCGGCGACGTAGGCCGACATGACCCAGTGTATGTTCACGCGCTTATCAAGGAGAGCAATGAAGGCAAGACCGGCCGCGCTCAGATCGATCAGGGCCGCTAAGGCAGGTATTGATTGTGCGGCCAAGCCACTCGCAATCACGGTCACCAATATAATTGCCGTTCCCAAAATCACTGAGTGCCGATAACAAGGCGCGATAGCTGGCAGGCCGCGCAGATAATAAACACACGCCAAGCCAAGCAGTAAAAACAACTGGGTAGCATACACGCTTATACTCCCAAATGACGTAAACGAACCCGATAAAGCAGATAAGCCAAAGATATACCGTGTTTGCCACGGCAGCAAAAAAACAAATGCCACCAACACTCCGGTTGGAGTCAAAAGTCGGCTCACTAACTTATTCATAGTGCCGCTAGTTTGTCATCAAGCGCCTTAAGAATTTGAGCGCGAGCATCACGATCATGAAATTTTAGCATTTGATCTGTGATCACCACTCGGGAATCACGATTCATGAGCTCCCGAATAGCGGCTGGAAAATGCTCCATTTGTATTTGTTTGGCCAAACTTTCTCGCAGCGGCAACCAGGGCCAACGAATTCGCATATCAGACCTGAAACGACTAGCGCGACGCACATATTGAGCCTGTGGCAAGACTTCGCGAAGCCAGGGGTTATACATCTCAAATTTATCCATCCAACCGCCATGATCAACAAGCGGTACCAGCGAACGACACCAATAAGCCAAATATGGATCCTGGTCTCCGATCTTAAGCGTTTCAAAAGCTAAGGCATCGCTGGTACAGAAAAAACTTAAGCAAATAGGATCACTCGTGGCCTCACCGGGTCGTTGGCGCAATAACATGACCGGAATGGTCGCCAGTAAACGCACCGACCAAATGCGACCGGGCTTAACAATGAAAAACAGGTCAATGTCGCTATCAGATTTAGTGTGATGCCACGACAAACTATTGCACACTGCTATACCGTCTACCCACGGCAAACGGCCAAACAAATGTAGCAAACAGCTAACCTTGTGGAACTTACGCATGGCATCTAAAAAACGCAAATGCCGATCCTGACGCCAGGCGGCCACTTGGCCAAGCGCGTAAAAACCTTGATATTCACTCACTTTGCTCTTTAGCCAGTCACTCTTGTCTAAGCATGCCACCACTTCACCTAGCGCCACTGTTTGACCTGGCGCTAGCAGCCATTTCCAAATTTCAAAACTGGTGAGTGGATATTTGAAATACTCAAAATATGCCAGAGTTCGATAAATACTTGTTTCAAGAGCGCTTGGCATAAATGAGTTTCTGCCCCCTTCGTACCGCATGTGCCACACCGATGGCAATAAACACCAAATCTCTAGCCCTGACAATCATAGTAAAGGCCACCGGATTCAACCCGAGGCCAAGTAGGGCAAACATAGCGGCGTTACTCCCCTCAAAAACACCTAGTCCACCTGGGATAGGTAGCAATAAGGCTACTCCCGGCAGGGTGCTAAGCAAGAAAGAGTCACGTATTGAAATCTCAAAGCCAAAAAAATAAGTAATAAAGATTACCTCAAAGGCCCGAAAGGCTGTCATGATAAACGACAACAGTACGATACATAAGACCTTGAGACCCTGACCAGAAAAAAACTGTGTCATGAGCCGTTCCGTACCTTCAAGCCAGACCTCAAAGCGACGCATGGGTTTGAAACGCCGTAGCCCAAAGCCCCTGATCAATCGATGAAAGAAACCGGCACCTGAAACCGTGAAAATAAAAAAGCTTCCAAGAATGGCTAGTAACACCAAACCAAATACGAGCGGCCATAACAATTCGCCTTCGGCACCCAAACCCTGCGCCAAAGCTAACACCAAGCCAGCAATCACGTACACCACGAATGACGTAATTTCAAAGGCTAGATCTAGGACCACCGAGCTGGTGGCTGGCTGCAAAGGTACGCCATCGCTCTTTATCATGGCTACCCGAATCGGCTCCCCTGCTACTTGTGCTGCCGGTGTCAGATAACCCGCCGCAAAACCACTCATGCGATGCATGAACAGTCGGATAAAGGGAACTCGCTGTTTTTTCTGCACCATGTCATCAAGGATCAGTTTCCAACGTAAAGTATAAAGACAAAAATTCAACAGCGAAATCACAATAAACCCGAGGAGCGGCCACCAACCAAACAGGCTTAAATGGTCAACCAGGTCCAGAAACCCAGTCTGTTGAATCAATCCAAACAACAACATCACGCCAAGCATGAGCCCGACCCACAGCACTAACTGTCCTAGCCGATGACGACTAAACATAACTACAGACAGTATAAACGAAAAACAAGCTGGTGAGCTTGTTTTTCGTTTAGGGCGTGCTTATTTATTTTTAAGGGTTTGTGCTGTAGTCTCGATAATTTGTGGCAAGGCACGACCGGGCGTGGGTGGAGAAATAAAAATGGCGTACAACAGATAAGTAAGCAAGGTGCTAACAAAAATGTAGAGCGTGGTGCCTCCCGGCAGAGTGGTAACGCCAAGTACTAACATCATGACCGGCAAGACGTACAACATCATCTTGTTCATACTGGCTGTCATGTCTTCATCTAACGATCCCGTACCCTGACGAGCCATGGCTGGTGGCCGGCGAGTAATCATTTGACGAGCCTGAAAATATTGCATGACACCTGACAAAATCGCGAGCGGAATAGAGATCTGAGCCAAGTTCATACCTAAAAAGATATGATCCATAACCCCAGGATTTTGCACAAAGGCGTACAGGGTATCGCCGTTAACCGTTTCAATACCCGCCAACAAAACCTGGTACAAGGTAATAAAAATTACTAGCTGCAGAATGAGCGGTAAACACGAAGCGAAAGGATTGACTTTGTGTTCGCGATAAACCGCCATCAGCTCCTTAGCCATGAGTTCCTGATTGTCCTTGTATTTAGTACGGATCTCAGCAATTTTCGGCTGAATCTCTTGCAGTTCTTTTTGCGCCTTCATGGACTTAAAGGTGAGCGGAAAAACTGCACATTTCACAAGTATCGTCACGAGTATAATCGACAAACCTAAGCCTCCCCAAGGTAAAAGATCGTAAAACAAGACCAGCAGGTTATACAGTGGCTGATACAGCAGCGTGAAGAAAATATTGCCCATAACTCTTACTCGTTTGAGATGGAGTTGTCTTCTGTTGGCAGCTCTTCACCTTCAAGCGCTGGCGTCTCAGTCGTCGGAGTTTCAACATGTTCTTCTTGGATGTTGATCTTCCAACCACTCAAACGTGAAGCCAAGCGCACATTCTGGCCGCCGCGACCGATCGCAAGCGACAACTGATCAGTAGCCACCAAAATATTGGCCACCCGTTCGTCTTCGATCAGTGCCACTTGCAGGGCTTTAGCCGGTGCTAAAGCATGCCGAATAAACTCCTTAGGATCATCGCTCCATTCAATCACGTCAATTTTTTCACCAGCGAGCTCGGCAATAATTGTTTGAATACGGGTACCGCGCTGTCCAATACAAGCCCCGATCGGATCGACCTGAGGATCGCGTGAGCTGACCGAAATCTTGGTACGCGCACCGGCCTCGCGAGCTAGAGCCTTAATCTCAATTGTGCCTTCGGCGATCTCTGGAATTTCGACCTCGAACAAATGTCGAAGCAATGCTTCGTGAGTACGCGACAACAAAATCTGCGGACCACGAGGCCCGAGCGAAACTTCGCGAACGTAAACTTTAATCCGGTCTCCAGATCGGTAGCGGTCACCGGACATTTGATCTTCGGGTTTCAAAATACCGGCAGTGCGGCCGATATCAACCAAAATCATACGCCCCTCTTGGCGCTGCACCGTGCCCATAATCACCGTACCCTCAACGCCCTTAAACTCGTTAAAAATAATTTCACGCTCGGCTTCGCGTAGCTTTTGAGTGATCACCTGTTTAGCGGTCATGGCAGCCATGCGTCCGAATTCACCAGGAATCGGGAGCTCAGTACGCATCACGTCGCCTAGCTTGACACTCATCTTTAAAATCCGAGCATCTGACAACATGACATCAGTCTTGGGGTTAAATTTAGGCACTTCGTCTGCAGTCAGCGTGTCAGGTGCCTGACTAAAATCGCCCAGGGCGCGACGGGCTTCTCGGGCGGCGTTATCGGCTGCTTCCTGCTTACGAAACTCTTCAAGTTCTTCAGGGGTAATATCGTCAACAACTGTTTTGACGTCAAAAATTTTAACCGCCGCGGTTTCGGGATCAAATTCAGCTTCTAAGTTATGATATTTATCGCCAAAATCTTTACGATAGGCGGCCGCCAAAGCTGATTGAATGGTGTCGATTACAGATTCGTACGCCAAACCTTTTTCTTCACAAATCTGACGAATGGCTTGTTCAATAGGAGATGACATATAGGCTATTTAACACATAGACTCGGCAATCAGCCGAGTCCAGATGCATAAATTCTAACACGAACAGTAAATTTCCGCAAGCTCAGCCCACGGCCTCGAATAGGGTTATCCGTGGTGGATCGAATTCTTGTTCAATGGCCACCACATCAACACGAAAAGCTCGTGCGGTCATGTGCTTAGCCTGCAAATATAGTTCCGCGGTACGGGCAATGTTACGCAACTTAGTTTTGGTTACAGCTGCCTCTGGATAGCCAAATGCCTTAGTCCGACGAGCCTTGACTTCAACAAAAACAAGCTCGCCTTGATCTTCAGCTATGAGATCGATTTCTCCTAAACGGGTTAAATATTGACGATCAAGAATTTTGTAGCCACGCTTAATCAAATAAGCCGCCGCCAGCTCTTCTGAAGCATCGCCAAACAAACGTCTGGCGTGCGGCATAAGCTTTAACGCTTGCGGGGCAAGTACTTGTTGGCTTCGGCTTTTGACTGCTCGAGCAAACGTAACTGGGGCACTTCGATGCGTTGGTAACGTACAAGCCGGGTGAGTAGCAGTACAAACATTAGAGCAAGTAATAGGAACCAAAAACGAGCTCCAAAAATAGAGATTTCTTCAAAAGTTAAGAACAACCATAGCAATCCGAGCAAACCGGTTGTCAACGATAAAACTGACGCACGTTGAAACACCAGACGTTCAAACTTGTCACGACGATCTTTCCTGACGATCCGAAAAACTAATCCAGCAATTAGCAGGCCAATAAATAGGACTAGAAAACCGATTGCAAACACTGCAGACAAACGTACCGGAGTTAAATCGAACCAAAAACTTAATGCAATAAGATTTTCCATAATGGCCAAATGGTAGGGCTATAGCCTATTTTCGTCAATCACGTCAGTCGAGACTGACGTGATCAATCAGGCGATAGATGCGACCCCAGTGTGAACTGGTGGGTGAAAATTCTTCGCAAACTTCGCAACCTGCCCGCGCTAAGGTGAGATCTACCTGGTTAGGATGTAAGCGGAATTGTGACTCGGGTGCCACAGGATGATTAGCCTTGGGCTGCCAATCAATCACTACCAGGCGGCCATCTGCTTTTAAGAGTCGTCGCGCTTCCAGAACAATCTCGACATGCCTAAGAGCAACCGGCAAGGTATGAATCAAAAAAATGCGGTCAAGCGAGCTAGCGGGAATATTTAGTCCCCCGGCCTCGATATCACCGTGAACAAGCTCGATGTTATGCACTAAATACTGTCGACGACGTCCTTCGAGCATTTTAAGAGCATCTCGACGAAGATCGACACCATAAACACGGCCAGCTTCGCCAACACGCCGAGCAGCCGGGAAAATTAAATGCCCGGTACGACCCACTCCAAAATCAGCCACATGCATACCCTCATGCACCTGAGCCACGGCTAAAATTTTTTCCGCGTGCAGTAGAGCATTGCCAGCCATAATTTAGAATAGCCAAACTATGAAGCCGCCTACAAAAGTATCGTAGAGATCGGTCATTACAATAATCCCAATCATGATGATAAGTATGCCAAGGAGTTTGTAGAACAAGCGACTCCCCTGGCTTACAAAATGTTTCTCGGCCCAGGCCACTGGCCCCAAAATATCCAAAAACCATTGTGTCTTAGCGGCCATTAAGTACCCAACCACGATAATCCCAAAGCCTAATAAAATCTGTAAGAGCATATTCTCAACTATTGTAGCAAAAAAATAGCCACATTGGTTGCATAACCGGAACAATTATCAGCCTACAGACATGATTGTATAATTCGTGTATAAATTTCAACACTTCAAACTATACTCTTTATCAACGAGGTAATGCCTAGATATCGTCCTATGGAAAACACCGATCTTCAATACAAAGGGATGTGTGCCTTTGCAGTGAGCACGGGTAAAACTAATGTGCCTGGCGGAAAGCATGTCGTCACGATCGATGGCAAAACATACGCGTTTTCAAACGCCGTAGCTAAATTGCTGTTCAAAATTCTCCCTAATCGCGCAAAGAAAGCAGACGCCGTCTGGCAGGCAACTTCAGAGTAAACGACAAATCTCCGCGCTTGCGATCAACCAAGACCTTTTCACTTGCATCGAATTGCAATCGGCAAATATATTCCACCTAGGTGTTGTTCACCCCGAAAGACAAAAAAATAGCTATCCGATTAGGATAGCTATTTTTTGGCGTAATTCTGGGTGAACAACACCTAGGTGGAATATATTTGCTGATTGCAATTCGATGCAAGTGAAAAAGTCTTGATTGGTCGCAAGCGCGGAGATTTGTCGTTTACTCTGAAGTTGCCTGCCAGACGGCGTCTGCTTTCTTTGCGCGATTAGGGAGTATTTTGAACAGCACTTTAGCCACGGCGTTTGAAAACGCGTATGTTTTG
>SXGS01322748.1_pt1 | contig 21051 bp, 21 predicted proteins | sample 3174681 | NCBI WGS metagenome assembly SXGS01 (sample SAMN11356861, study PRJNA531348) | freshwater metagenome | isolation source: freshwater sample F1-80 | place: China: Fuxian Lake, Yuxi | collected 2017-12-25 | reverse complement strand
CAGTTGATGCCGCAATACAAAAATCTGAGTTAGGAATAAATCCACAAATAGACGGATCAATTTTAAGGTTAAGAATTCCATATCTAACTGAAGAAAGAAGAAAAGATTTAATCAAATTATTAAAAATTATTGGTGAAAAAAATAAAGTTGCGATTAGAAACATTAGAAGAGAAGGTAACGAAGAACTTAAAAAAATAGTCAAAGATAAAAAAATAAGCGAAGATGAAAATAAATTTTTTGAAAAAAATATTCAAAAAGTAACAGATGATCATATTGCAAATATTGAGAAAATATTAAACGAAAAAGAAAAAGAAATTCTCAAGGTATGAATAAACTCAATCACATTGCATTTATTATGGATGGCAATGGAAGATGGGGCATTAAAAAAAAAAAAAGTCGAAATTTTGGGCATCTTGCGGGAATTAAAACAGTTGAAAAAATTGTTAGAGCTTCAATTAATTTTAAAATTCCAATTATTACTTTTTTTGTTTTTTCTACAGAAAACTGGAAAAGGCCCAAACAGGAAGTTAATTATCTTTTAAATCTAATTAATATTTATTTTAATAAAGAGATTAATAATATTATTAAAAACAATATCAGAATAGTTGTTTCAGGAAGATTAAAAAAATTACCAATTAAGACATGCGATATTCTAAAAAAAATTATAAGTAAAACAAAGAGAAATAATAAATTAATAATTAATTTAGCTATAAATTACGGATCTAAAATTGAAATTATAGATACAATTAATAAAATTATTTATAAATCAAAAAAAATAACAGAAGAAAATATTAACAAAAATTTATATTCTGATTTAGTATTTCCAGATATTCTTGTCAGAACCGGAGGGCAAAGAAGGCTAAGCAATTTTATGCTTTGGCAACTTTCATATTCAGAAATTTTTTTTTTAGATAAATTATGGCCTGACTTTAACAAAAATGATTTAAAAAAGATTATAAATCAATATCATCAAATTAAAAGAAATTTTGGAGGAGTTTAGAATGAAAAGTGAACTTTTTTATAGAATTTTAACTTCTGTAATACTTTTACCAATTTTGTTTTTAGCAACATTTTATTCAGAAATATATTTAATATTGCTTTTATTATTATTTTATTTTTTATCTATGTATGAAATAATTAAAAATACTACTAATTTATTATTTATTTTTTTTTCATTAATTTTATTATTTTTTTCATTTTATTCTTTTTATATATTAAGAGGAGATACAGATAGTTCTTTAATTATAATTTATTGGATATTAATTTCTACCTTTCTCTCTGATGTCGGCGGTTACTCTTTTGGAAAAATATTTAAAGGTAGAAAGATCACCAAAATTAGCCCCAACAAAACATATTCTGGAGTATTAGGATCTTTTCTCTTAAGTTGTTTGTCAATACCACTAATGAATCTATTACAGCTTATCTTATTAAAAAAAACAATAATTAACTTTTTAGAATTAAATTTTTTAATTATCACTATTTTAATATCTCTAGTGTGTCAGATTGGAGATTTATTTGTATCTTTTTTAAAAAGAAAAATAAATATCAAAAATTTAAGTAATATGTTACCGGGGCATGGCGGTATTCTAGATAGAATTGATGGTTTAATATTTGTTTTATTATTTGCTTTTATATTAAGATTTTTTTTAATAATTTAGATGAAAAAAAAAACTATCGCTATATTAGGCTCGACAGGATCAATTGGGGCGTCAACATTAGAGATAATTAAAAAATCAAATCATTTCAAAGTTGATTTATTATACGCAAATCAAAATTACTTTAAAATAATTAAGCAGATTAAAGTTTTTAAACCTAGGATATTTGTTGTCAAAAATGAAAAAATTTATTTAAAATTAAAAAAAAAATATAAAAAAATTATTATTTTAAATAATATAAATAATATCCAAAAATATATTAATAAATTAGATATTTCTGTTTCAGCCATTCCTGGAATTGCTGGACTTGAGTCTACAATTATTTTTACAAAATTGAGTAAAAAAATTTTACTAGCTAACAAAGAATCAATTGTTTGCGGATGGAATTTGATAAAAAAAGAATCAGCAAAATATAATACAGATTTAGTACCTATTGACTCAGAACATTTTTCTATCAGTTCATTACTTAAAAATTATCCGAAAGATCAAATTGAAAAAATTTATATAACTGCTTCAGGTGGTCCTTTTTTAAACCTTAAACTTGACAATTTTAAAAAAATAAAACCTAAAGATGCAATAAGACATCCTAAATGGAATATGGGTAAGAAAATTTCAGTAGACTCAGCAACTTTAATGAATAAAGTTTTAGAAATTACAGAAGCTTTAAAACTCTTTCCCTTTAATCTTAGTAAATATGAGATCATCATCCACCCTGACTCGCTTGTTCACGCCATAATAAAACTTAATAGCGGATTATCTGTTTATCTCCATCATCTTCCAGATATGAAAATACCTATTGCAAATGCATTAATTAAAAATTTTAATTATAAAAAATTTTTTAATAAAAAAAATAAAGTTAATCATATTGCTCAAAATTTAAATTTTTCACCTGTTGATAAAAAAAAATTTCCATCCGTAACTTTAATATCTGAAATGAACAAACGTAAATCGTCACCGATTATCATAAATGCAGCTAATGAAATATTTGTTGATCAATTTCTTAAAAATAATATAAATTTTAATGATATTGTTAATAATTTGAAGCTTGTTTTAAGAGACAAAAACTATATAAAAATGTCGAATTTAGCCTCTAATAATATAAAAAAAATATATATAATAGATAACTGGGCTAGAAAAACGGCCTTTAAAATTATAAAAAAAAAAATATATGCTTAAAACTTACTCAATTCTTTTTTTTTTATTCTTTTTTCATGTATCTGCAGAGGTAATTCAAAAATTAGAAGTTAAAGGCAACAAAAGAATTAGTTCTGAGACCATAAAAGTATATGGAAACATTAATTTAGGAAAAAATTATTCTTCTGATGAAATAAATGAGATTAACAAAAATTTATATGAAACAAATTTTTTTGAAGATATAAGTGTTTTTTTATCTGATGGAGTTTTAAATATCACTGTTAAAGAATACCCAATTATTAATTTTGTTGATATTCAAGGAGAGAAATCTAACACAATAAAAAAATCTGTACTTTCAAAACTTAATTTAAAAGAAAAACAAAGTTTTATAAAAAATAAATTATCAGAAGATATAATTTTACTTAAAAATATTTATGCAAGTATTGGATTTAATTTTGCAAGTGTAGAAGCAAAGGTCCAGTCATTTGATAACGAAAGAGTAAATCTTCTTTTTGTTTTAAATAAAGGAAAAAAAACAAACATCTCTCAAATTAATTTTATAGGTGATAGAAAAATTAAAGTGAGTAAATTAAGAGATATTATTGTTTCAGAGGAAATGAAATTTTGGAAATTTTTGTCTAAAAACACATTTTTAAATAAAAATAATATCGAATTAGATAAAAGACTTTTGATAAATTATTTCAAATCAATTGGTTATTATGACGTGCAAGTTTTATCAAGCAATGCTGAAGTTGGACAAGAAAACTCTACTCGTCTTACTTATAATATTAATGCCGGAACCAGATACAAAATTAATAAAATTAGCACTAATGTTAGCGAAGTAATAGATTCAAATCTATTTATTCCTTTGAAAGATAGTTTTTCTAAAATGATAGGAAAATATTATTCTCCATTTAATGTAAAAAAGTTATTAGATGAGTTAGATATTTTAATATTAAATAATGATTTACAGTTTATTGAACATTCAGTCAGTGAAATTTTAGAAGGTAATACTATTGAAATTAAAATTAATATATTTGAAGGAAAAAAAGAGTTGGTTGAAAAAGTTAATATTATCGGCAATAATATAACTGACGAAGCGGTTATAAGATCGGAACTTTTAATCGATGAAGGTGATCCATTTAATAAAACAAAATTAGAACAATCTATTGCTAAACTTAAAGCAAGGAACATATTTGGGGAAATAAAAAATAAAATTATTGATGGGTCAAAAAAAGATCAAAAAATTCTTGAGATTGAAGTTGAAGAAAAACCAACTGGAGAAATTTCCGCTGGCGCAGGCATTGGTACAAATGGTGCATCATTTGCATTTAATATAAAAGAGAATAACTGGCTTGGAAAAGGCTTAAGTATTTCAACAAATTTAGACGTGAGTGCCGAATCTTTATCTGGTCAGTTATTTGTTAATAATCCAAATTATAATTTTTCTGGCAACTCTTTATATTACCAAGTTTCAAATATTATTAACGATAAAGCGACTTCTGGATTTAAAAATAATATTATAAGTACTGGAATTGGAACTAAGTTTGAGCAGTATAGAAATGTATATATTTCCTCAGGATTAAATTTTTCTCACGATAAACTAGAGGTTAATTCTAGTGCATCGCCAGCTTTAAAAAAACAAAAAGGTACTTTTACTGATTTGGCTTTTGATTATGGGGTCTCATTAGATAAACGTGATAAAGTATTTTCACCTACAGATGGTTATATTTCCTCATTTAGTGGCGCAATTCCTATTTATGCAGATGCAGGATCTATTTCAAATACTTATTCATTTAGCAAATATCAAGGGATAACAGAAAACGCGGTTGGAGCTTTCAAACTACAAGCTTCAGCAATTAATGGTTTAAGCGATAAAGACGTTAGGTTAAGCAAAAGGCTATTTACTTCAAATACAAGATTAAGAGGATTTGAGTCAGGTAAAATTGGTCCTAAAGACGGAAAAGATTATATTGGTGGAAATTATTCTATTACTTCAAACTTTGAATTAAATCTTCCTAACCTTTTACCAGAGAGTACAAAAACTGATGTAGGTCTATTTCTTGATTTTGGCAATCTTTGGGGCGTTGATTATTCTAGTAGTTTAGACGATTCTAATAAGATAAGATCTTCAGCAGGAGCTAATGTAAGTTGGATTTCCCCAGCTGGTCCAATGACATTTGTCTTTTCACAAAATTTGTCTAAAGCTAACACAGACGTTACAGAAGGATTTAACTTTAGATTAGGAACTACTTTTTAATTAATTTAATTAACAAGGAAAAATATATGAAAACTTTAATTTTAATCGTTATAATTTTTTTTCTAAATACTTTAAATTCTTTTGCTGACAATACATATTTTATAGATTTTAATAAGGTCTTAAATTCTAGTAAACCAGGATCTGAAGCTCAAAAAAAATTACAAGCAAAATTAAAATCAGAGTCAGAAAAATTTCAAAAAATAGAAACAGATATTAAAAAAGAGGAATCAGATATTATTTCTCAAAAAAAAATTTTATCACCTGAGCAGTATCAAGAAAAAATCGAAAGTCTTAGAAAAAAAGTTGCAGATTTACAATTAAATAAGCAAACTTCTTTTGATAGCGTGGCCAAATCTAGAAATGAATCAAGGGAGACTCTTCTTAAAGCTATAAATCCAATTATTCAGAAATATATGGAAAATAATAATATAAGAGTCATTGTTGATAAGAACAGCGTTATTCTAGGAGATGTAAAACTTGAAATCACTGATCAAATCATAGCGATTGTAGACAAAGAAGTAGCACCTTTAAAAATTAATTAAATTAAATGAGTAAAAATGTTTTCTTTAAGCAAAAAGGACCTTTTTTGCTTACTGAACTTTTTGATTCCACGAAACCAAAAAAAAAAATTAAGATATTTGATATAAAATCTTTAGAGGAAGCCAAAAGTACTGATTTAACTTTTTTGGATTCGATAACTTATATTAATTTTTCAAAATCAACAAAAGCCGCATATTGTTTAACGACTGAAAAGCTTAAAATTTACTTACCAAATAATTGTGAACCTATAATAGTTAAAAATGTGCTTTTTGAACTATGCAAGGTTTTAAGAAAATTTTATCCCGATGCTGACATAGATATGCCTGACCCATCTTTAAAAAAGCCTACAAAATCAAAATTTTTAAATGTTAGATTTGGTAATAATGTTTTTGTTGGTCAAAATTGTAAAATAGGAAAAAATACAACTGTGGGAACTAATACAATAATTGAGCATGATGTTATAATTGGAGAAAATTGTACAGTTGGTTCTCAAGTAGTTATAAAAAATTCAATTATTGGAAATAAAGTGGTCATACAAGATGGATGCAAAATTGGCTTAAAAGGATTTGGTTTTATACCTTTAAAAGATAAAAATTTAAGATTTCCGCATATTGGAAAAGTACTATTAAAAGATAATGCCGAACTTGGTGCTAATTGCACTATCGATAGAGGCTCTATTGGAGATACTATTATTGGTAAAAATACATTCTTAGACAATCAAGTTCATGTAGCGCATAATGTAAAAATTGGAGATAATTGTATTGTAGCAGGTCAAGTTGGTTTTGCTGGAAGCTCAATAATTGGAAACAATGTATCTTTAGGAGGGCAAGCAGGCATATCTGGTCACTTAAAAATTGGGAATAATGTTAAAATTGGAGGTGGAAGCGGTGTGGTTAAAGATATTCCAGACGGAATGGTTGTTATGGGATATCCTGCAATGCCATTGAAAGAATTTATAAAAAATTCAAAAAAATAATGATTGACATAATAGATAGAAAAAAAATTGAAAGTTTATTACCGCATAGAGCGCCTATGCTTTTAATCGACAAGTTGACTAAAATAGTTCATTTAAAATCTGCAACTGCAATAATGTATGTTAAAAAAAATAGTTTTTATGTTCAAGGTCATTTTCCAGGACAACCAATTATGCCTGGTGTTTTAATAATAGAAGCTTTTGGTCAGGCTGCAGCTGCTTTAACAGCATGCGGAATAGATCCTAAGGAATATGAAAATAAATTAGTTTTTTTAATGAGCGTAGATAAAGCCAGATTTAGAAATCCAATCATACCCGATTGTGAACTTCAATTAGAAATAGAAGCTATCAGATCACATGGCAGAGTTTGGAAGTATAAAGGCACAGCAAAAGTAGATGGAAAAAGAATGGCTGATGCTGAGTGGTCAGCAACTATAGTAGATAGAAAATGATTCATAGTTCCAGCATTATTTCAAAAAAAGCTAAAATAGGAAATAACGTAAAAATTGGACCGTTTTGTAACATTGGCGATTTAGTTCAATTGGATGAAGGAGTTGAATTAATTTCAAATGTACATATAGAAGGAAATACAAAGATTGGAAAAGGTACGAAAATTTACCCTTTTGCTAGTATTGGAACCTCTCCGCAGGATCTTAAATATAAAAATGAGCCAAATAGATTAGTCATAGGAGAAAGAAACAGGATTAGAGAACATGTAACGATTAATCCAGGAACATCAGGTGGGGGAGGCGAAACTACAATTGGTAGCGATTGTCTATTTATGATTTCTTCTCACATTGCACATGATTGTAAAGTTGGAAATAATGTAATTATAGCAAATAATGTCCCATTAGGCGGCCACGTAGTAATAGAAGACTCTGTTGTAATAGGAGGCAACTCAGCGGTTCAACAGTTTACTAGAATTGGAAGATTAGCCATGATCGGCGGCATGACAGGAGTACTAAAAGATGTCATCCCCTTTGGCTTATCAATTGGAAATAGAAATTATTTGCAAGGATTAAATTTAATAGGTCTTAGAAGAAAAAATTATGAAAACAATAAGATTATGGAACTTAGCAAGGCTTATGATGAAATATTTTCTTCTAAAAATCTTCATGAGAATTTGAGCAAAATAAATGGTGAATTTAAAGATAATGAACTTGTTAAGGAAGTAATTAACTTTATATCAAAAGATAAAAAAAGACCTATTTGTACACCATTAAATTTAGAATAAAATGATTGGATTAATATTTGGAGAAACAAATTTTCCAAAAGAAATCCTAAAAAAAATTAAAAAAAATAAAATAAACTACTTAATTATTGATTTAACAAAAAATAAAATTTTTAAAAAAGATAAAAATTTTAATTCTGTTTCAATCGGTCAAATAGGAAAAATTATAAATATTTTAAAAGTTAATAATTGTAAAAAAGTACTTTTTGCTGGCAAAGTAAAAAAACCCAATTTTTCAAAACTTAAACTAGATTTAAAAGGTATTTATTATATTCCAAGAATTATCAAGGCATCTAAAATTGGAGATGCTGCCATCCTAAAAGAAGTAATTAATATTTTTAAAATAGAAAAAATTAAGACTATAAATTCTTTAACGTTTACGCCTGAGCTAAGTTTAGCAAAAGGCATTCATACAAAAATTAAGCCTAATAATGAAGATAAAATTGATATCAAAAAAGCAGTTTTAACTTTAAAAAAATTAAATAATTATAGTTTTAGCCAAGGAACAGTTGTTAGAAATAATAAAGTATTAGCAACCGAAGGAAATAGCGGCACTCAACAAATGTTAAGGAAAATAAAAAGAAAACAAAAAATACTAAAAGGAATTTTAGCAAAATTTCCAAAGAAAAAACAAGATTTGAGAATTGATTTACCAACTATTGGTTTAAAAACATTAATGCAATGTAAAAAAGCAGGATTGAAAGGAATAGTTTTAAAAAATAAAAAGAATATTTGTTTAGAGAAAAAACAACTTATTAATTTTGCTAATAAAAATAAAATGTTTATTTCAGCAGTATGAAAAAAATATTTATATTAACGGGTGAACCTTCTGGAGATAGACTTGCCTCAAAAGTTATATCTAAATTAAAACTAATTAATCCTGATATAGAATATTTGTCTGTTGGAGGTGAAAATCTTAAATTTTTAGGCATACAATCAATTTATGATCTAAGAGAGATTACTTATCTTGGATTTACTAAAGTACTACTGAATATATTTAAAATTAACAATAAAATTAATGAAACTGTGAAGGCTATTCTGAAATTTAAGCCTGATATCCTTTTTACCGTTGATAGTCCTGATTTTACTTTAAGAGTAGCTGAGAAAGTAAAAAATATAGATTCCACTATTAAAACCGTTCATTATATTGCACCTCAAGTCTGGGTCTGGAGAGAAGGTAGAGTTAAAAAAATTAAAAAATTTATTGATCATATTTTGTTACTTTTTAACTTTGAGAAACCTTATTTTGAAAAAGAACAGGTCAGTTGTGAATTTGTAGGTCACCCCTTATTAGAAGATAAACCTGATGATAAAATTGATATCAATCAATTTGTTGGAAAAAATAAAAGTTTGATATCTATTTTTGCTGGAAGCCGTATTTCAGAAATTGATATCTTAATGCCAATTCTTCTAAACTTTGTAAAATTAATGAAAGACAAGTATAATGATATTACTTACGTGTTCCATTCAACAAGAGAATATAAAGACTTAATTCAATCTTATATAAAAAATAGTGAAGTGAGTAATTGTGAAGTAATAAGTGATGACAAGCTTAAAGCTCATTTACTTAAAAAATCAATTTTTGCTGTTGCTAAATCAGGAACAGTTTCTCTTGAAATATGTCATGCCAAAATTCCATCAATCATTCTTTATAAAATGAGTTTTATAAATTTTTTAATTGTTAAAATGTTAGTTCAAATTAATTATGCTAATCTAATTAATATTGCAGCTAAAGAAGAAATTATTCCAGAGCTATTGCAATCAAATTGCAATTCAAAAAATATTTTTAATTTAGTAAGTAATTTTTTAGAAACACCCTCAAAAATGCAGGAACAAGTAAAAAAGACTCAATTAATATTAAGTCAATTCAAGACAGAAAAATCTTCCTCTGAATTAGCCAGCAAAGCTCTAAGTAGACTCTTATAGTCACTCACAATAAGATAAAAAAAATTATTTAATCCCAATCAAAAAAAGAACATTATGTTTAATGGCTAATGCAATTGTTTTAGTTGCAGGACTCATTTTTTTTAAACAAGTAGCGGTTAGTTTAAAAATACCTATGCAGTCAACAACTACCGAAGAAGACGAAAAAAATAGAAGTAATATTTGATCATAAGCGGTAGCGCTCTGTTGTCAGGTTACTAGTCCTAGAATATTTTTTTTTGAAAGTGTTTTATTAGCGGAATGTAATGATGTGGTTGTCTCATTGACATCATAAACTTATCTCTTACAACATTAGTAGGATAATTTGTATCTAAATTAGAAGTATCTATCTTTAAATGAGTCATGTCTTTATCTTCGTGAATTAAACTTTCTTCTCTTGGAAATTTAAAAGGATCTGGTCCAAAAATTCCACTTTTACCAAAATAATTATTTTTTTTATCGGAAATATTCGCAAATAAAAAGTATATGTTATTTTCACCACCCCTTATTCTAAAGTGATTCCAATGATTTGGGTCAGTACCCGTTGGAATAGGATAATTTTGCCTAATATTACTTCCTTTATGTCCGTGAGTGAAAATTCCTTTTTGAGCCGAAGAACATAAAACCAAATCACACCCATACAAACCTAAGCACCTTGCTGATTCTGGAAAAATAGCATCATAACCTATCATTAAACCAATTCTTCCAATTTTGGTGTCATAATATTTCCATTCATTACCCTCGCTAGCCCACTTTTTGTCTTCACTATTTAAATGAATTTTTCTATAAATTCCTAGAATTCCTTCAGGACCAAAAAGTATAGAAGAATTATAAAATTCTTTTCCTTCTTTTTCTGCAAATCCACAGCAAATATAAATATTATTTTCATTTGCATAATTTGCCAACTGTAAGATTATAGAATTATTTTTACTAATTGCTGATTTATTTTTATTTAAGTGGCCAGTTAAAGCTAATTCAGGAAAAACTATCAATTCACTTGAACTATCTTTAGCCATTTTTAAATGTTTAAAAATTTCTTTTAAGTTTTGATTTATATTATTCGTTGTATTCATTTGTACTATAGAAACTATGGACTCTTTACCTTTGGGCAAAGGATCCATTCCATACAAACCAAAAAAATCAAGCGGATTCCACAAATAAGGATTTGTTGGTAAATTTAAATACATTTCAGGCCTTCTATCATCAAATATTTTTTCGTTTAAAACTTCTCTTTTCCTAGACCATGAAATATCAATATCCGCATAAGCTATCCCGTCACCTTTATCGATTACTGAAGCTATAGATCCATCAGGATTAATTACACAACTTCCGCCGCTAAATTGAACAGTTCTTTCTAATCCCCATCGATTTCCCTCTATTAAATAACAGCCATTTTCGAAAGCTCTACTAATCCAATATGGTCCAGGCGTTCTTTCACTAAGCCAGTTGCTTATATGAACTATGATATCTGCTTTTTGAAGAGCAACGATTCTGGCGGTTTCGATAAAGTGTATGTCCATACAAATCAAGATAGCTATTTTTCCAATTTCTGTGTCAAAGACTAAATGATCTTGCCCTGGTGCAGACCATTTAGGTTCTGCAATATAAGAATGGCTTTTACGATGTTTACCAACTATTCCGTTAGGTCCAACAAGTACTGCTGAATTATAATATAGTAGAGTTTCACCATCTACTTCAGGTAATCCAACGACAATAAAACAATTAAATTTTTTTGCAATTTCATAAAATTTTTCTGTAGTAGGTCCAGGAATGGATTCAACTAACGAACTAATTTCTTTTCTGTTCAAAAAACAGTATCCAGTTGTTCCCATCTCTGGGGTTACTATAAGTTTTGCACCATTTTTTGCTGCCTCTTCACAGAGATTTAGCAGAGAATGGATATTTTGATCTTTTTTAAATTGAGAAGGTTCGTATTGAACTGCAGCAACTTTATATTTTTCTTTTAAAGTTCTTGTCATAATTATTATTTTTTTTAATCATATTGTAAAAAATTTAGAGTTTTTTAAAATAAAAAAAGTATAAAGACACTATTTTAAACTACTTAATATTGTATAATTACTAAATTCAACTATTAAGTGTATTTATTTGTCATTTACTTGGATAATATTTAAAATCTATATTTAATATTTTTATTAAGGCATGATTTTTGCCTTAATTTCAAGATATAGTTTAATTATTAATATCAACAATAAGGTAAACAATATGAAAAAAATACTTGCAGTGATACTTTCAAGTTTCTTGTTTTTTTCTAATATTACTTGGGCTGCTGAAAAAATTAAGCTTGGTATTTTAGAAGATGAAACTGGAAATTTTGCCATAGCGGTAGTTCCAAAAATACACGCTTATGAATTGGCAGTTAAAGAAATAAATGCTAAGGGAGGCGTGCTTGGTAGACAGCTTGAAATAGTAAGGTACGATACACAATCTGATAATACTCGATTTCAAGAGTTTGCTAACAGATTGATCCAAAAAGATAAAGTAGATGTTGTATTTGGAGCATTTTCAAGTGCTTCAAGAGAAGCCATTAGACCAATAATGGACAAAAATAAAATGCTTTATTTCTATAATAATCAGTACGAAGGTGGTGTGTGTGATAAAAATGTATTTGTAACTGGCGCGGTACCTGAACAACAGTTTAGTACATTAGTTCCATGGATGATGGAGAAGTATGGAAAAAAAGTTTACACAATTGCTGCTGATTATAACTTTGGTCAAATATCTGCAGAATGGGTTAGACAAATTGTAAAAGAAGCTGGAGGAACTCTAGTTGGTGAAGAATTTATTCCACTTGATGTTTCACAATACAGTCAAACTATTCAAAAGATACAAAAAGCCAAACCAGATGTTTTAATGACTTTATTAGTTGGAGCTAAACAAGCTTCATTCTATGAACAACAAGCGGCAGCAGGTTTAGGCATTCCAATGGCTACTTCAATCAACGTTGGTCAGGCATATGAGCATAGAAGATTTGCTCCTCCAGCACTAGAGAATATGTATGTTACAGTCAATTATATTGAAGAAGTGCATGAAGTAATCAAAGAAGGTAAATATCACGAAAAAAGTAAAGACTTTATTTCAAGATTTAAAGCTTTATATCCTAATGAGCCATACGTAAATATGGAAGCTGCAAATGCATATAATGCGATTAATATATATGCAAAAGCAGTGGCAAAAGCCGGAACAACTGATAAGCCAAAAGTTATTGCTGCATTAGAATCTGGTATTTCATTTGATGGCCCATCAGGAGTTGTGACTATTGATCCAAAGAGTCACCATGGAAGTCATACAATTTTCTTGGTTGAAGTTGGAAAAGGTCACAAAGTGTCGATACCAAAAATATGGGAAAATATTCAACCTTATTGGTTAGGTCAGGCTGGTTGTAATTTAGCTGTAAAAGACGATTACTCTCAGTACACTCCTAGTAAGCCACCAAAAAAATAAATAAAATATATAAACTTAGCGATATAAAAAATGTCGCTAAGTTTGCCTAAATGAAATAAATTAGATTTATGATAACGCTTTTTAATATCGTTTATCAATTTGGAGATGTTCTCGCGTTTCTATTATTATCTGCAATAGGCTTAGCAGTTATTTTTGGGATGATGAAAATTATAAATTTAGCACACGGAGAATTTATAACCGTTGGTGCATATGGAACTGTAGTTTCGGGAAAAGTTTTTCATTTACCATTACCAGTTGCTATGGCTTTTGGAGTTTTGGTTACTATAATTTTTGGTTTAATATTAGAAAAGTTTATAATTCGATATTTATATGGAAGACCATTAGACTCAGTTGTTGCTACTTGGGGTATAAGCTTAATAGTATCACAATCTTTCCTTGTTATTTTCGGACCTTCGTACGAAGGCTTACAAACCCCAATGGGAAACTTTAGGCTAGGTGAATTTTCTTATTCAGAGTACCGGGTATTTTTAATTTTATTTTCTTTATCGCTTTTAGCATCACTATATTTACTCTTTATGAAAACCAATTTTGGAGCTTTAGCTAGAGCTACAATCGAAAGACCGGACATAGCGTCCACTATGGGAGTTAATGTAAAAAATGTTTATTCAGTTACATTTGCAATTGGAGCAGGTTTAGCAGGTATAACAGGAGCACTTTATGCACCTACCATGACAATCGTTCCAAGCATAGGTCAAGCTTTTATTGTTTCAGCTTTTATTACAGTTGTTACAGCAGGCGCGGCTCCTTTTATTGGTCTAGTTCCTGCTGCTGCATTTTTAAGTACGGTACAAACATCTGTAACATTCTTTTACAGAGCTACAATTGGATTGATCGCAATATTATTTGCAGTAATTTTAATTATAAGGTTTTTACCAAAAGGTTTTAGCGGATTAATATCTAAGTCTAAATAAAATTTTAATGAACTTAAATAAAAATAAACTACCAATAATCACATTTTTAATATTAGGTTTATTACCTCTTTTTTTGGATACTTATGTTTTATACAACATGTCGTATTTTATGTGTTGGACTTTTCTTTCTCTTGGTCTGGCGGTTATATGGGGTATGGGAGGAATTTTGAGTTTTGGGCAAACAGCTTTTTTTGGTTTAGCAGGTTATTCTTTTGGAGTAATTAGTATTAATTTTGTTGGGGTGGCAGGCGTTGGTATTTGGTCAGTATTTCTTGCTTTAGCGGTTACTGCATTTTTTGGTTTTATAGTAGGCTACTTCTTATTCTACGGAGGAATATATGACGTATTCATAGGCATCGTTACTCTCGCAATTACATTAGTTTTTGAGACGTTCATGCAACAAACTGCAGGACCAGAATACGCAATTGGTGAGGCGAGGCTTAACGGATTTAATGGAATGCAGGGAATGCCAACTATCGGATTTCAAAATATAAAATTTGGATTAGTTCAAGATGTTACACAATATTATTTTATTTTAATTCTAGCAGCAATTACTTTGATAGCTCTTTATAAATTTAAAAATTCTAAATTAGGATTAATTTTTTTAGCTTCTAAAGAGGACAGGGATAGAGTTTCAAGCCTAGGTCACAACGTTCAATTTGTTCAATTAATTGGATTTGTAATAGCTTCTGTATTAGCTGGCATAAGTGGAATTCTTTATACAAATTGGGGAGGTTATATAACACCATCCTCAATGGGTTTAATTTCTTCCGCTTTACCAGTTGTATGGGTTGCGGCAAGTGGAAAAAAAGATTTTTTTTCTGTTTTTATTGGGTGTATCTTTTTTATATGGCTTTCGCAAATACTGGCAATAAATGGAGCTCAATTTGCAATTATTTTTATGGGTCTTGTTTTAGTAATAGTCATAAGATTCTTTCCAGATGGATTGATTTTAATGTTGAAAAAAAAAATATTGGAGAGAATTAAATGGCTATAATTTTAGAAACTAAATCTTTAACAAAAAAATTTGGAGGATTCACAGCATTAGATAATGTTTCTCTTACTGTAGATAAGGGAGAAATAAGATTTATTATAGGACCTAACGGTGCTGGAAAAAGCACTTTATTTAAATTAGTAATTGGTTATCATTCCCCAAACAATGGAGTAATTTTATATAAAAATCAGAATATTGAAAAATTAAAACTTCATGAAAGGATTAATTTAGGCATCGGGGTAAAGTTTCAAGCTCCATCAGTTTTTTCAGAACTGACTGTTCTAGAAAATTTATCATTAGCAAATAGTAGAGAAAAGTCTTTTGAGATTGATAAATTATTAAGTGATTTTTTTTTAGAGGAAGAAAAAAACAATTTTGCAGGTGATCTTTCACATGGCAAAAAGCAGTGGTTAGACATTGCTCTTTCAACTTTATCTATGCCAGATCTTGTTTTTTTAGACGAACCTACAGCTGGTCTATCATTTGAAGAAACGGAAATTACAGGTAAAATAATAAAAAAACTGAATATACAGGGTATGACTTTTATAATTGTGGGACATGATATGGATTTTGTAAAGCAAATAGCCACTAAAGTTTCTGTTTTACATCTAGGAAAAATGTTTACCGAAGGAAGTGTATCAGAAGTCTTATCAGATAAAGGGGTTAATAATATTTACTTAGGAGCAAGTTGATGGGTGATGGTAATAAAAATTTGTTGGAATTAAAAAATATTTCATCTGGATATGGCTCCACAACAATCATTAATAATTTTTCATTCAGTATAAAAAGTGGAGAAATATTATGTATTACCGGAAGTAATGGAATGGGAAAAACAACCTTAATGAAAACTATAATGGGTTTATTAGAGGCAAGAACGGGGACAATAAGCCTTAAAGGGAAAGACATAACTGGCGCAAATCCTTCAGTTCGTTCTACACTAGGAATTGGATATGTACCTCAAGGAAGAGATATATTTAATTCTTTAACGGTAGAACAAAATATTATGCTTCCACTATATGCAAGAAAAAAAATTATTCAAAGCAGTAAAGATAATTTAGAAAATATTTATAAAGTTTTTTCAATATTAAAAGAGAAAAGAAATGAAAATGGAGCATCATTAAGCGGCGGTCAACAGCAACAACTTGCAATAGCAAGAGCTTTAGTATTTAATCCTGAAATTATTATTCTTGATGAACCATCGGAAGGTATACAACCTTCTATTGTTAGTTTTATTGGAAATGTATTAAAAGATTTATCAAAAAAATTTAGTACAGCTATTATAGTTGTAGAACAAAATATTTCTCTAATTAGTCAATTACATTCAAATTGTATAGTTGTAGATAAGGGAAATAATTCAAAAAAATTGGAAGCTTCACAAATAGATACTTTGGAAAAAGCTAGAAATTTGTTAAGTTTGCACACACATTAAAATATGAAAGGAGATAAATGGACTGGTTAAAAAGCTCAATAATGATGGCAAAGGGTGTTGGAAAAAATAGTAAAGGGCAAACACATTATTTAACTGAAAAAATACAAGGAAATTATCATTACACTATGGGACCATACTCAAAACCTGTAATGTACATTAAACCTGGCGACACGGTTGTGGTTGAGACTAGAGATGCTTTTGAAGGCAAAATTCAAAAAGAAACTGATAAGCCTAGTGAAAAATTGGTGATGCCTTTTTTAAATCCACAAAATGGACCAATAATGATCGAAGGCGCAGAAAAAGGCGATGCAGTAGCTGTCTACATAGAAAAAATGATCCCAAGAGGACAAAATCCTCTAGGAACTTGCTGCATGATACAAGAATTTGGTGCATTAACCGGCACTGCTTATACTGCTACTCTAAACGATCCTCTGCCAGAAGTCGTAAGAAAAATTAATTTAGACGAAAAAAATGTATATTGGTCAGATCGAATAACTTTACCTTACAAACCTCATATCGGTACTTTAAGTTGTTCACCTGAAATTGACTCAATCAATTCACTAACACCCGATAATCATGGTGGGAACATGGATCTTCCAGATATGGGTCCCGGAAGCATTACCTATTTACCAGTAAGAAGCCCAGGAGGAAGGTTGTTCATTGGAGATGCCCATGCATGTCAAGGCGATGGCGAGGTTTGCGGTGTAGCAGTTGAGTATCCTACTACGACGACAATTAAAGTAGATCTAATCAAGAATTACAATATTGAATGGCCAAGGCTTGAAACGAAGGATATGTTAATGGCAATTGGTAGTACTAGACCATTAGAAGACGCAACCAGAATAGCATATCGTGAACTGGTTCGATGGTTAGCTAAAGATTATAATTTTAATATTTGGGATATTTATATGATTTTAAGTCAAGTAGGTAAAGTTAGATTGGGTAATTTTGTTGATCCAAAATATACAGTTGGAGCTGGAATAGAAAAACACTATCTAAAGTAAATTTTAAATTTACTTTGAAATGTATTCTAAAAAAATTTTTAAAGAGATAAACACTTTTTCTAGCTTGCTAGCCCTTGCTAGAAAAAAAAATTTTTTAATTAAACCTTTACCAATTAATGTTTTTAAAAATATTAATATAGCAAATCAAATTAAAAATTTTGCAGAAGCAAAGCTCGAATGGCATCCAATAGGGTTTAAAATTGGTGCAACAAACAAAAAGATAATGAAGATTTTGAAAGCTAGCAAACCTTTTTACTCATTCCTTTTTAAGGAGCAAACTTTTGATAGTAAAAAAAAAGTTAAATTGGCCCCTAATACTTTAGGCATTGAATTAGAAGTTGCTTACAAAATAAGTAAAACAATATTCAAAACAAGAATTAATAAAAAAAAACAATTAAAGAAATTTATTAATGGTATAGCACCAGCATTTGAATTAGTTGGATACAGGCAAAAAATAAAAAAAACAAATTTTGTTGGACAGGCAATAGTTGATTTTGGCTTAAATATTTCTTTTATAAAATCTAAAATATACAAAATAAAAAATATTTTGCATTTTCAGTCAAAAACTAAAATCACAAACCTTAGTAATAAAAAAGTTTATTTAGGACATACAAAAAATATTCTGGGAAATCCAATAAATTCATTATTTTGGTTAATAAAAGAATTACAAAATAGAGAAATTTTTTTAAACAGTGATTTTTGGGTTACGACAGGCTCAACTACAGCTATAGTTCCTGTACAAAAAAATGAAAAATTTATTGGTGAAATTTCACCAATCGGAAAAGTGCAAGTTAGTTTTTAAATAAAAATATATATTTATTGTTGTAATCCAAATAAATTTATCAACAAAAATAGACCAGTTTGTTCAAGAAGAAGTTTAGAAAAAATAAAATTTATTAATTAAATTTTATTTAGTCTTTTAACCACCTCAGCTTTATCTAATGACAGAATGACATGGTAGAGCCCCGGACCAAATCTTGATCCTACTAACCCTATTCTCAAGGGCTGACCTACGCTTTTAAAATCAGTTTTATGTTTTTCAATTAATGATTTTATAACAGTCTCTAGATTTTCTTTACTTAGTGAAGATAGTTTTTCAAATTCAGTAATAAAGTCTTTAATTATTAATTTAGACCGAGTATCTAGTAATTTTTTATCTTCATCCGCAATCTTAATGTTATCATCAATGATATATTGAGCATTATTAAAAATATCTTCTAACGTTTTAGCTTTATTTTTTAAAAAACTAATACTTTTAATAAGAATAGAATCTTTTGAGGCAGCAAAAGGTTTTTTATATTTTGTCACGTATTCTTTCAATTGTTTGAATAAATCATTTTCATCAATAGTTTTGATGTAATTTTCGTTCATCGAAAGGATCCTAACCATATCTAATTTAGAAGGCGATTTTCCAACTCCGCTCAAATCAAATAAATCAATACTTTCTTGTTTAGTAAAAATTTCCTTATCTTTATAAGACCAGCCTAGTCTAAGGAGGTAATTTCTAAGCGCATCAGGCATAATTCCTATTTTTACATAATCATTAATAGTGGATGCATTATCTCTTTTTGATAATTTTTTACCTTGATCACTGTGAATTAAAGGTATGTGTGCAAAATGTGGTACTTGCCATCCCATAGCTTCGTAAATCTGTTTTTGTTTAAATGAATTGATCATGTGATCATCGCCTCTAATCACATGGGTTATTTTCATTTCATGATCATCAACAGTCGCTGATAATTGATACGTTGGTGTTCTATCTTTTCTTAAAATTACAAAGTCTTCAATAGTTGAGTTTGAAATATTTCGATCACCTTGAACTAAATCTTTGATTAAGGTTGAGCTTGATATTTTACTTTTAAATCTAATAACAGCTGTACCATCTTTTTTTTCTTTAAGATCTCTACATTTTCTATTGTAAACAAAAGGTAAATTCTTTTTTTTTGCCAAAGTTTTTTGATCTTCAAGCTCTTGTTCAGTACAATAACAGTGGTAAGCAAAACCTTTTTTAACTAATTCATCTGCTACAGCAACATGTTTTTCAATATTCTCAGATTGTATATAAGGTTCTCCATCATGTTCAACACCTAGCCAGGCTAACGATGAAATGATTTGATCTTTAAATTCATCTTTAGATCTTTCTTTATCTGTATCTTCTATTCTTAAAAAATATTTACCTTTATTTTTTTTAGCTAATAGCCAATTGAATAAAGCTGTTCTAACGCCACCAATATGAAGAGGCCCAGTAGGAGAGGGCGCAAACCTACAAACGAAACTCATTTAATATAATTAAACTATTTTAGTGGAAGTTTCTATACAAAGAGATCAGTTTACCTTGAATTTTTATTCTGTTTGCAGCATATATTTTAGTACCATGGTTTTTATTTGCTGCCTCAAGTGCAATGGTATCTCCTTTTTTCCTAATTCTTTTTAGTGTGGCTTCTTGATCGTCAATAAGCACAACTGCAATTTGACCACTCTCAACATTTGTTGTTTTTTTAACGATAATTGTATCACCATCATTAATTCCTGCTTCAATCATGGAGTCACCTTTAACTTTAAGTCCAAAATGCTCTCCATTGTTTTGCAAATCTTCTGGTAATGTAACTCTATCAACTTCTTGTTGAATGGCTTCGATAGGAGTGCCTGCAGCTATACTTCCTAATATTGAAACTTTACTTGCTATACTTTGAGATTTATCCAAACCTCCTTTAATGACACTTGGTGTAAATGTATTAAAGATATCATTAGCACTAGCATTCTCTGGAAGCTTAATAACTTCTAATGCTCTTGCTTTATGAGCCAATCTTTTAACAAATCCTCTTTCTTCTAATGCCGATATTAATCTGTGTATTCCTGATTTCGACTTGAGGTTGAGTGAATCTTTCATCTCTTCATAAGAAGGAGAAATTCCAGTAGATCTAATCTTCTTGTTTATATAAAGAAGTAAATTTCTTTGTTTTTTTGTTAGCATAAGAACAAACCTCGTACATTGATGTTCTATAAAAGTTCTTTTTTAAGATCAATGGTTAATTAGCCTTTATTTTAAAGGATAATTGATAGTATCTCTTTGATTAGTTTGCTTGGTTCACTGCTTGCGAGAAATGATTCACCGATCAAGAAGTTTTTTATACCCGTATTGTCATAAATGAATTGTGCGTCTTTGCGATTTTTAATTCCACTTTCAGAAACTAATGGACCTTTATGTGATAATAATTTTTTTTGAATTCTAACAGAATTATCTAAAGAAACATTTAAAGATTTAAGATCTCTATTATTAATACCTATGATAGCCTCATTATATTTTAGAGCTATTTCAGCTTCTTTTTCATTGTGAACTTCCACAATAACACTTAACTTATTTTTTAAAGCTTCCTCGTAAATTTCATCAGCTTGTATTTTAGATAAAGCAGATAATATGATTAAAATACAATCACAGCCAAAACTTTTAGAATATGACACTTGATAAGGATCTATAAAAAAATCTTTAGCAAGAACTGGTAATTTGAATTTT
>SXGS01367363.1_pt1 | contig 21058 bp, 20 predicted proteins | sample 3174681 | NCBI WGS metagenome assembly SXGS01 (sample SAMN11356861, study PRJNA531348) | freshwater metagenome | isolation source: freshwater sample F1-80 | place: China: Fuxian Lake, Yuxi | collected 2017-12-25 | reverse complement strand
GGCGATCGCGCGCGCCTCGGAGGTCGGCAGGGTGCGATCGAGCGCGCTCACGATGCCGGTGGTGACGGAGAGTTCGCCTTCGAGTCCCAGCGCGTTCCCCACCGCGATGACCCCGTCGCCGACCTGGGTGACCGGCGGGTCGCTGTCGCCGAGTGGCAACGTCGGCAAACCCTCGCGATCGATTTTGATCACCGCCAGGTCGTGGGTTGGGTCGCTTCCCAACAGTTCCGCCGGCTCGAGATCGCCGTCGGACAGCCGCACGAGTATCTCGTCGGCCGAGCCGGCGACGTGGGCGTTCGTCACGATGACGCCGTCGCTCGTGACGATGAAACCGGTGCCTTCACCCTGGTCGAAACCAGCGTCGATCTCGATACCGACCACCGCCGGGCGAACCCGATCGAGCAAGGCGCGCAGATCGGTCTCGGCAACCGAAGCGGGCTGCGCAGGATCGGGCTCGGCCGTGGTGAGGGGCTGGGAGGACGGTCCGTTGGTTCCCGGGTCATCGTCCTTCGTGAGTACGAAGGCGGACGCGGTGACCATCGCCGCGACGAGTGCGCCGACCCCACCGGCCACGAGCACCGCGCCTCGGCGATTGGTCCGAGGACTCGCCGCTGCCACCCCACCCGCTGGCCCAATTGCCGCAATCGGTTCGGTGAACGGATTGTCGACGGTCGGCGATCCCTGCTCGGTCGCCGCGGCGGGCGGCGTCCACGTCGGTATCGGCGCAGGACCAGGTGGTGGCGTCGGGAGGGCTTCGGCGACCTCGACCACAGCGGGTTCTGCACCCGGTAGCGGTGGCGTCCACGCCGGAGGTGATTGTCGGGTTTCGGCGGAAGGCGCCAAGTTCGACGATTCGGGATCGTAGGGCTCGTTCATCAAATCCTCACATCATGAAAGCGACGATCCGGGAACGTCCACGGTATCGAACACGTTCCATAGCCAGCTGAGAAGTCCCTGAGACTTGGCCGCTCAGAGACGCCACACGGAACCTTCCCGGTTCCTCGAACGTCGGAGATCACATGCAGAAGCAATCGGTGACCAACTCGAACGCCGACGTGACCTCGTCCACGGTCGAAACGATGCCCGAGGGCATGGAGTGGATGCTCGACGCGAAGTGCCGAGGGGCTGCGGCGATCGAGTTCTTTCCGTCGGACGGATCCGGCGTCGAACGAGCGATGCGAGTGTGTGCCACCTGCTCGGTGCAAAGCGAATGTCTCGAATACGCGCTCGAGCATCGCATCGAGCACGGAGTCTGGGGCGGCGCCTCCGAACGCGAACGGCGACGCATCCTCAAACGACGCGCCGCGACCGTCTGACGCCCTAGAGCTCGAACGGCGACAACATCGTGCGCGCCAGGCGTGCCACGCGGCCGTCGACCCGCTCGGCCGACACCGCCTCGGCCACGCCGAGAATCTGACCTTCGGGCGCGTCGCTGACCGCTGTGTACACGACGCCCCCGCGCTCCCAGACGTACGCAAAGCCCACCGCAAGCTCGAATCGCCGTGCTGGGACACCGTCAACGCGGGTCGCGACCCCACCATCGGGGAGTGCCGACCAATCGAGTGCGCCGGGCTCTTCGAACACCGACACCGTCAGCAAGCCATCGCCGTAGAGCAGTTGTGCGGTGCCGTCGCCGTGCAACGATCGACTGACCAACACGAAGCCGTCACCGGCGTGGTCGGGATCGCGATAGATCCCCTCGAGCCGGCGAGTCGGACGAGCGGAGCTCGCTTCGAAATCGGGCACCTCGAGCGAGACCTCGCCGATCGCAAGTTCGACGAACGAGACCGAACGCAACACCGTGGAACCGTCGGCCGCGAATCGTTCCCGCCGCAACATGATGCCGGTCTCGGTATCGATGAACACTCGCTCGACCAATCCGCCACCGTCGCGGAGCACCGCATCGATCGCGGTGGTCGGCCGCCCGGCAATGGCCGGACCAGACTGCAGGGTGAGGTCGTACTTGTCGCTGGGTGTGGGCACCACGTCGAGGAGTTCCGTCGAACCCATCTCGACCCAACCTGAATCGTCGCGGCGCAGCCCTCCGTCGACCGTCCGCACGAACGAACGATCCGAGAGCACTTCGACCGTGCCGTCGGCGCTGCGCACCGCAACCTCGTTGCGCTGCACGCCTTCGGCGTCGCGCCACTCGACAACGACCGTTCCCGAAAACGACGTAGTGGCAATGCGCTCGCGCGCATCGCGCAGCAACCCCGCAGCGTCCTCGACCGACGTACCGCGCGCTTGGGTTGCGAGGGTGACGCCGAGCGAAGCGGTCAGCACCGTCAACGCCACGACCCGATGCCGTCCGATCGAGAACACGCCGTTCATGGCTGCGACCCGGCCGCCGGCGCCAGGATCATGATCGGATCGTCAGCGAGTCCTGAGGTCGTGACGTGGCCGTCGGCGTTGTCGTCGAGTTGCGGGGTGATCTGCGGGCGGTCGTCGGGGCTGACGACCAACAACGCAACCGTCACCGCCGCCGCGGCGGAGGCGACAGCGAACCAGCGACGACCCGTTCGTCCGACGGTCTCGCGTCGGCGGCCCTCGTCTTGCCCCGCCTGGAGCAGTCGGTCGACGAGGTCGAACGGGGCTTCGCGCGGGGCCAGGTTGCGCAGGGTCTCGCGTACGGCTGCCAGCGCGTCGAGTTCGGTCCGCAAGGCTTCGGACGCGGCGAGATCTGCCTCGAGTGCGGCGCGCTCGAGGGGGTCGAGTGCGCCGTCGAGATAGGCGGACAACCGCTCGTCGGTCACGTCAGCAACTCCCGTAACTGGCTCCGACCTCGATGGATCCGCGAACGAACGGTCCCGACGGGAACCCCTTGGTATGCCGCGATCTCGTCGTAGCTCATGTCGACCACATCGCACAGCACGACCGCAACGCGGTACTCCTCGGGCAGTTGCAACAACGCGGCTTGGATTTCGTCGCTCAGGCGATCGTGCGCGGTCGCAAGGTCGGGAGCGGGCGACGGCGGCAGCAAGACATCGTCGCGGTCGCCCAACGCGACGGTCGGACGACGCCGCTTGCGACGCACCTCGTCGAGAAAGATGTTGGTGACGATGCGGGCCAACCAGCCCTCCAGCGATCCGGTCGGTCGATAGGACTCGAGCCCCCGACGGACACGCAACAGAGCTTCTTGCGCGAGATCGGCGGCATCGGCGTCGTTGCCGGCCAGGCGGTATCCCACGTTGTAGAGGAAGCGTCCGTGATCGCGGGCGATGTCCTCCCAAGCGGGAGTGCCGTCGGGCATCTCACGAACGTATTCGGGGTGCGAAGAGTTCCCCGGTCAGGTGAATCGTTGATCGGGTGACGCGGCAGCGCCGCGGGCTCAGGTCGCCGGTGCGTCGGTGTCGCTGGCAGCCGGGCTCTCGTCCTCGGCGCCTTGCTTCACGCCCTTCTTGAACTCGGTCGAGGCTTGTCCGACCGAGCGAGCGAGCTTGGGCAGCTGCGAACCGCCGAACAGCACCAGGATGACGAGGGCGATGATGATGATCTCTTGGGTACCCAACTCGGGACTCCTGTTCGCTGGTCGATCCTGTGGTCAGGCTACTGCCGGGTTCGCGTCTCAGCGCAGCGCCGCCGTGAACATCTCGAGATCGTCGAGCGACGTGGCCTGAAACGGCACGGCACCCAATCCCGCGATGATCTCCTCGACGCCCAGACTCACCCATTGATCGACTTTTTCGCGAACTTCCTGACCCGTGCCGACCAAGCGGCCCTCCCGAAAAGAGCCCAGCGTCTGGCCGGCGAGCACGCCCGCCGGGCTCACCTCGACCAACCGGTCGAAGCGACGCTGCAGATCGGTCTCGTTTTCGCCGACCAACAGATACAAACCAAGCGATCGTCGCACCGTCGCGGGATCACGCCCGACCCGGTCACAGGCCCGGGCCAACTGATCGAGACGCTCCTGGTAGTCCGTCGGCGAAATTGCCCAGCACGTGTTCCAGCCCTCCGCGTAACGCGCGACCAGCCCGAGCAAACGGTTCCCGCGCCCGCCAACCCACACCGGCGGTCGAGGGGTCTGCAGCGGAGGGGGAAGCAACTTCGCCCCGTCGACCCGGTGGTAGCGACCTTCGAACGTCACAGCCTCGCCCGCGAGGAGCCGCGTCACGATCTCCAGCGACTCGCCAAGTCGATCGATGCGCTCCCCCGGGGTCGGCAACCCGAGACCGACTGCCGCGAAGTCGGGCGCGTACCAACCGGCGCCGAGTCCGATGTCGAGTCGCCCGCCGCTGATCCGATCGAGCGAGACCAAGGACTTCGCCAGCACGGCTGGTGGTCGCAACGCTTCGAGCAAGACGAGCGTCCCGAGGCGCACCCGTTGGGTGCACCGTGCCAACGCGCCGAGCGTGACAATCGGTTCGAACAAACCCGAGGTCTCGGCCGACCCCCCGTACTTGGCAAGATCCCACGAGACGTGGTCGGACAGCCAGATCGAATCGAGTCCGAGCCGCTCGGCCGCCTGCGCCCAAGCGACGACAGTCTCGAATCGCAGCGGGGACTCACCCGAGATCGAGACGTCGTACTGCGGCAGGGCGAGTCCGATCCGCACGGGAGTCACAGCCATGGTCGTATTCTTAGTCGCAGTGCTGGAGTGCGTCGTCAACGTGTCGGAAGGTCGCGACCCCAAGGTCCTCGACGAACTCGTTCGCGCCGGTGGACCGTCGCTGCTCGATTGGCACGCCGACGTCGACCACCACCGGTCGGTGTTCACCATTGCCGGGCCCGGCGCCCGCGACGCCGAGGCCGCCTCGCGCGTGCTGGCTCGCGTTGCGGCCAAACGCATCGACCTCACGCTCCATCGAGGCGAACACCCGCGGCTCGGTGCCGTCGATGTCGTGCCGTTCGTCGCGCTCGGCACCACGTCGACCGAACGTCAGCACGCTGTCGATGCCGCCCACAGCTTTGCCCGATGGTGGTCGCAGGCATACGAGGTGCCGTGCTTCATGTACGACGATGCCGATCCGGAAGGACGCGATCTGCCGTCGGTGCGCCGCAGCGCATTCAAGTCTCGACGACCCGATTACGGCCCGTCGCTCGTGCACCACACCCTCGGTGCCACCGCCGTCGGCGCACGCAAGCCGCTCATCGCGGTGAACGCAATGCTCATCACGTCCGACGCGCCGATCGCCAACCAGATCGTTCGCCGAACCCGAGAAAGCGGCGGTGGACTCCCTGGGGTGCGGGCGCTGAGCTTCTACCTCCACGAACAAGAACGCATGCAGGTGTCGCTGAATCTGGTCGACCTCGATCGCACCGGGTTGGAGGAAGCCATCTTGCACGTGCGCGACCTCGCCCGGAGCCTGCGCACCGACATCGCATCGGTCGAACTGGTCGGTTTGGCCCCGCGCCGCGAGCTCGACCGGTGTTCTGCCGACTTCTTGCGCTGGGCGAAGATCCCCACCGAGGCAGCCATCGAGGCGCGCGTCGCGCTCGGCGGGTGGTCGGCAATGCAAGCGTCCGCCAACCCCAGGACCGCCGCCCCTGGCGGGCCGACTGCGGGCAACGACATCAATCCGTAGCCCACGTTGCTGGCCTCACGACGCTCCCGCCTGGCGGTGCCAGGGACGAGCCCCGGCGACGTGGGCGTCGAGGCGGTCGGAACGGTCAGGCCGACGCGGAACCGCGACGGGCGAGCGCACGTTGGCGGCGCAACCGACGCCGCTCACGCTCGGACATACCGCCCCAGATCCCGAACTTCTCGCCGTGGGCGAGCGCGTATTCGAGGCATTCGCCCTTCACCTCGCACCCTCCGCACACGCCTTTGGCCTCTTTGGTCGAGGCGCCCCGCTCCGGGAAGAAGAGGTCGGGATCGACTCCCAAACAGTTGGCGCGCTCTTGCCAGCCACGCTCTTCGGCATTGGGGAACATCATGTTCGCTGCGAACTCGTGCACCTGCGGGCCCCCTCATCGCGTTCCGGTGACGCTGTTGCTGGCACCGGGACTCGCGTCTGTCGGCAGGGAAATACTGCCAATGGAATTACAGTCATGTCATCTTGCCCGCAAATGGCACGTCGATGCAAGGGGAAGGTGCCAACACGGCCGCAATCTGACGCCATTCCTGTACTGGTCTGCACTCTTCGTGATGAAAGGGGACAATAATCTCACTCCTTGTGAGATTGAGGCGAGCGGCCCTTTCCCACCACCCTGACCTGGGGCATCATGGCGCTCCCAGTCCGCACCAAAACTCCCGGCCCGGAGACGCCCTGATCGTGAGTGCCGCCGCCGCATCCGACTCGTTCACCCGAGTTGGTTACGCATATCGACCCGCGCTCGACGGTGTGCGGGCGCTCGCGGTGGTCACGGTCGTCGCGTACCACCTCGACGGTGACATCCTGCCCGGCGGTTTCCTCGGGGTCGACGTCTTCTTCGTGTTGTCGGGGTATCTCATTGCGGGTCTGCTGCTCGCCGAACAGGAACGTGTCGGCCGGATCGGTCTCGCGGGGTTCTGGGTGCGTCGGGCCCGGCGCCTCCTCCCGGCACTGGGCGGTGTGCTCGCGGCCGTGGCGGCATACGCGCACTGGTGGGCACCGACCGACACGCTCGATCGGCTCCGCACCGACGCCTGGGCGACCGTGTTCTACGTCGCCAACTGGCGCTTCGCGTTCTCCGATCAGAGCTACGTCGCGACCAACCAGGTCGAATCGGCACTGAAGCACGCGTGGTCGCTGGCCGTCGAAGAACAGTTCTACATCCTGTTCCCGCTCCTCGTGATGGCCTGTTGTCGTGGGCGCCGACCAGCGCGCACGCTCGGCGTCGTGAGCGCGATCGGCGCGGTTGCGTCGGCGCTCGCCATGGCAGTGTTCGTCAACGACGCAGATCCGTCGTTCGTCTACTACTCGACCCACACCCGCGCGCACGCGCTGCTCATCGGCGTGGTGCTCGCGTGTTTCGGTTCGGCCACCACCCGCGTCGAGCGCCGGAGTCATCATCTTGCTCTGCAGAGCGCCGGCGTCATCGGGCTCGTCGCGGTGTTGGTCGCGGGACGCGTTGTCGACTTCCGCGACGAGTTCATGTATCGGGGCGGCTTCTTCGTGGTCGCGCTGGCGGTGGCCGCAGTGATCGCTGCGGCAGTGCGACCCGGAATCGTGCAACGGATCTTGGCCCCCGCACCGTTGCGCTGGATCGGTCAACGGTCCTACGGCATCTACCTCTGGCATTGGCCGACGATCGTGGCCCTCGAACCGGCGCGCACGGGCCTCGAAGGATGGCGTCTCGCGGCGCTGCGGTTGGTGGTCACCCTGGTGGCAACCGTCGTGTCGTATCGCCTGATCGAAACACCAATCCGCACCGGCGCACTCCGCGGCCTGCGCTTCACGTACACGAGCAGCGCCGTCGCCGGCGTGCTCGTGGTCGCTTTGTTCGTGGCGACCACCGGGAGCACGACACCTTCGTACGCGATCGACACCAACATTGCAAGCGTGCGACCCGAAGTGCTCGCTCCGGTCGTCGAGGCCTCGTCCGACAGCGTCGCCGCGACGACCTCGACCATGCCGACGTCGTCGACGGACACCGCAGCGGTTCGATTCCGGCCGCGCACCGTCGCGATCATCGGCGACTCGGTGCCCGCGTCGGCAATGACAGGTTTTCGCGCCGAAGCAGCTGCGCGCGGCATGGGTCTGGTCACGTTCGTCGTTCCTGGCTGCGGCGTCGCCATCGGCGGCGTCGCCGACGAAGGTCGCGTCATCGAGTGGACCAAGGACTGTCCCGACGTGATGGCGAGCGGGATCGCCGACCTCGTGCGCAATCACGATCCCGACGTGATCCTGTGGTGGTCGGGTTGGGAGACCGCCGATCGGGTCGTCGGCGACGACATCGCGGTGGCGGGAACGTCGATGTGGAGCGCCGATCTCGACGCAATGCTCGAAGCGCGCTGGGAAGCCGCAACTGCTGGCGGCGCGCGCGTCGTGCTCGTCGACACCACGCCGAATGCAGCGTCACCGGTGGGCGAAGCCGATCGCGATCCCGAGGGACGCATCGTGGCGCTGCGCGACCGACTGCACGAGCTCGCCGAGCGGCATCCGACAACCACCGCCGTGGTCGAGTTTTCCAACCTGCTGTGCCCCAACGGCGTGCCATGTCCGCGCGAGATCGGCGGGGTCACGCCCCGGCCCGACGACGGTGGTCACTTCACCGAGGCAACCGCGCGATGGGCGATCGAACGCTTGTGGCCACTCGCCGAACAAGCATGGTCGGGGTTCGCCGCATAACCACCTCGTTGCACGCAGCCGACGGCACGCAACGCGTCGTCGAGCTCGGGAAACCCCAGCGTCGGCCCGAAGCCGAAGTTGGGTGGGGTCCTGCCCCAGTACTGCGGAACACCGGCCACGACTGCGGCGCCCAGCATCGCGGCGAGAACGAGTCGTTCCGACGTCGTCCCAACCGACTCTCCGACGACTGCGATGACGATCTCGACCTGGTCGGGAATGCCGCCGGATTGCTGGGCGATCTCGACGAGTTCGACCCAACGAGCGGTCGCCCGCAACGCAGATGACGAGAGGTCGGTCGCGACGACCAGCCGGTCGATCGGCGCGAGGAGTTCGGCGTCGAGGGCCGGTCCCGGAGCGCCTGCACCGAGCGGGAGGTCGACCACGACCAGGTCGTGGGTCGCAGCAACCCGCTCGATGCTCGTCCGAGCCGCGCGGAGATCGACCATGGCACAGGCCGGCACCACGGTCAGCGGTGGCCACTCGACGCATGCGTGGGTCTCGACGCCGAGCCGATCACCGATGTCGCGGCCGGCGGAGTCGCAATCGACCACCGCGACCGAGCACGCGCCGTCGGCCGCGAGGCGTGCCGCAACGTTGGCGGCAACGCCGCGTTTCCAGTCGCCCGACCGGGCCGAGGTGATCCCGATGACCGCCACGTCGTGCTCATCGGCGTGATGGCGGGGCGTTCCGCGCGCCGTTCGATCGTGCGTGACGTGTCGCACGACGTGGCCAACTTCACATCCAAGGCCAACTTCACTGACAAGGCCAACGTCGAATACAAATCGTGCCGCTCGGGGATGGCGCGCCCGCCACGAGCACTCGCGCTGGAACGCGACCGGGTGGGGTCAGTCGCGATCGTCGAAGCGGAGCGCGGCGGAGTTGATGCAGTAACGGAGGCCGGTCGGTCGCGGGCCGTCGTCGAAGACGGGGCCGAGGTGGGCATCGCAGGCATCGCAGCGGACCTCGGTGCTGGTCATGCCGTGGCTGCGATCGACCACCTGGTCGATCGGCGCACCGGCCGCCGGCTGCCAGAAGCTGGGCCAGCCGCTCCCCGATTCGTACTTCTGCTCGCTGTCGAACAACACAGCATCACAGCAGACGCAACGGTAGACACCGTCGTCGTGGTTGTCCCAGAGATCGCCCGTGAACGCTCGTTCCGTGCCGGCTTCGCGCGTCACGTGATACTGCTCAGGAGTCAGTCGTTGTCGCCACGCGTCGCCAGTCTCGGGAAGTTCGTCGTTCGCCATCGGAATCGGCTCCTCGTCGTGGACCATCGCAACCCAATGCAGTCTCGACTGCACCCGAGATGTTGCACGCGACAAGTCATCGGCGACTAGAAACCTTCGCGTGGTCGATCTCGATCCGATCGTAGAACGCATCGCCGCACAAGTCGCCGCGATCGACGGGGTCACCGCCGTCGCCCTCGGCGGATCGCGCGCACGCGGCGACCACCGTGCCGACTCCGACTGGGATCTCGGCGTCTTCTACCGCGGGGCGCTCGACACCGACGCCATTCGTGCCCTCCGATACTCCGGACAGATCTTCGAACCCCACCAGTGGGGTCCCGTCATCAATGGCGGCGCCTGGCTCGACATCGAAGGACGACGGGTCGACCTCGTCTATCAAGACCTCGACGAGGTCGAACGTTGGACCGCCGACTGCGAGGCCGGCACGTTCGAGATCCACCGTTTGGTGGGCTACGCGGCGGGGATTCCGACCTACAACGCCGTGGGTGCGCTCGCCGAAGCTGTCGTGCTGCATGGCACATTGCCGCGACCGACCTTTCCCGACGCGCTGCGGGAAACCGCACCACCGATATGGCGAAACCTCGCCGCCGGGGCGCTCGCCACGGCCGCGGTGCACGCGCGGCGACGCGAGTTGGCAACCTGCATCGTCGAACTCGGACTCGCGGCCCTGTCCGAGGCACACGCGCGCTGTTGCGCTCGTGGCGAATGGGTGCTCAGCGAAAAGGGGCTCCTCGAACGCGCGGGTCTCACGTCGATCAATCGGCTCATCGACGGGCCGGAGCGATTGCTCACGCGAGTGCAACTCGTACGCGAGCACCTCGCACTCGAGGTCGCTTGGGGTCCTTCCGACTGATCCCCAACCGTCAGGCCGCGCGCGTTGGAGCCGACAGCGCACCCGCAAGGTGAGCCGCGTCGGTCACAACGGTGTGCGCGCCGAGCGCAATCGCGCGTGCCGCGTGCCGCGGCATCGCCAGGGCGACGACGTCGACGCCGGTCGGCGCCAATCGCGCCAAGACGAACCATCCGTCGACCGGCTCGCGCTCCAGATCGACGACCACGACATCGAACGCGCCGGCTTCGTCGACGGCGACGTCGCCGTGTTCAGTGCACCCGACATGCCAGTCAGGCATCACGATTGCGAGTTCCTCGGCAACGGCCGGGTCATCGTGGACCACCAACACGCAAGGGTTCGGGTTCGTCGGCATCCGTGCCTCTCCAAGGTCGTTGTCATCGGCGTCGAGACAAGTCGACGTGGCGTCCGCTTCCTTGCGGACGGTTCTTCATCGGCAGGCGGTCGGCGAAGCCTGAGGTACACGAGCTCAGGAGCGAACGAAACGGATCGGCCTGGGATTCGACCAGGTCAGGAGGCTCGGCGGTGCTTGCGCTTGTGCTCGAGGAAGTCGACGAGCACGTAGTCGCCGAGGTTTTCCGGCGTCGTGAAGAACGCCCGACCCCGATTCATGTTCATCATGCGTTCGACGAAGTCGCGGAGATAGTGGCTCTCTTCGAGCATGAAGGTGTTGATGCGAATCCCGTCCTTCGTGCACCGCATGACTTCGCGCAGCGTTGCTTCGATCGTGCGCGGGTCGGGTGGGTAGTCGAAGAAGGTGCCGCCACCGGGGAGAATGTGCGCGGTTGGTTCGCCGTCGGTGATCATGATGATCTGCTTCTGACCCGTCTGTCGGGCCAACATCTTGCGCGCCAACATCATCGCGTGCTGCATGTTCGTGCCCCACTCGAAGTCCCACGTGGCTTCGGGGAGCTTCTCGGGCTTCACCTCGCGTGCGACTCGCCCGAAGCTGACCATGCCGAGGTAATCGCGCGGAAACTGACTCGAGATCAGCGAGTGCAGGGCCATCGCGACCTTCTTCGCCGAAAGGAAGCGGCCACGCATCTCCATCGACAGCGACACGTCGAGCATCAGCACGGTCGCGCTGCGGCTGATCTGCTCGGTGACTTCGATCTCGAAGTCTTCGGGTGACAGCCGCACCGGCACTCCACCACCGGTACGCCAGATCGCGTTGCGAATCGTCTCGCCGACGTCGAGGTGGAACGGATCGCCGAACTCGTACGGCTTGTGATCGTTGCTGCGTTCGTGACCCGCGCCGCTGCGTTCGATCTCGTGTTTGCCCGCTCGATCTTGCACGAGCTTGCGGAACAAATCGCCGAGCGCCCGCTGGCCGATCCGACGGATGCCTTTCGGCGTGAGTTCGTAGCGACCCTCGCGCTGTTCGATGAGCCCGGCGTCTTCGAGCGTCTTGGCGAGCTTCTGCAGTTCACGTAACGAGTCAGCCGCATCGTCGCCGAGCAGATCGGCGATCTGGTCGGGGTCGACTTCGGCGAGCTTGCTCGGGTCGGTCGCGTTGCGGAGCATGTTCTCGAGCGTGTCGATGTCGCCGATCTGTTCGAGCATGCCCGTCATCGAGTTCAATGGCAACGGTTCGTCGCCCCGGAAGGGCATCGACTGACCCCAACCCATCTGCGGGAATGCGTTCTGCAGGTTGCGGGCGAGCTCGTCGACCTGCCAACGCAGAGCCATGTCGTCGAGCAACGACTCGGCGAGCTGTTGGAGTTGCTGACGCTGTTCTGGGGACATCGAGTTGAGCAGCCGTTGCATGGCCGCCATCGACTGCGCCATCTGTTCGAGTAATTCGTCGAGGCTCTGCGGATTTCCCGGAAACATGTCGCCGTAGCGATCCATGAAGCCCTGGAAATCCGGTTCCTCGCCCGCTTCGCGTTGGCGGAGCATCTCGTTGAGCTCGGCCATCATGTCTTTGGTGCGTTGCAGCTGCTCGGGCGACTGCTGCGACAGACCCTGGCTCAACTGGTTGAACATGTTGTCGAGCAGCTGTTTTCGCAAGTCGTCCATCAACTGCTCGAACCGCTCGCGCGCGGCGTCGTCCATCCAGTCGTAGTTCTGGAGTTCTTGCACTCGACCCGCGAGATCAGGCGGCAGATTGTCGAGCTCCATCCGCCGTTCCGCCGCCATCTGCTGGAGCATTTCCTGGCGCCGCTCGTCACCCTGTGCTTGCGCCTCGTCGACGCGCCGCTGCTGGCCGGCGCGTTCCTGGTCGATCACGTCATCGAGTTGCTGGTTGATGTCGTCGTAGACACCGCCGAGGTCGTAGCGCTCCTGGATCTCGCGTCGTCGTTGGCGAAGTTGGTCGAGCATTTCGCGCAGGCCCTGCAGGTCGCGGCCTTCACGGTCTTGCATGCCTTGCTGCATCAGGCGACGCATCGCGGCGTTGAGATCACCGTGGTACAGAAGGTCGTCGGTCATTTCGCCGAGCAGCGAATCGGCGTCGTAGTCGAACCCGACCTGGGTGCCGTCCCACCGGGAGTACCGGAACTTCGCCATCTCGGCACCCTATCGCCGCGGGCTGACCTCGGGCCGGGGCTCACTCCCGCTCGAAACCGTTGGATGGTCGGACAAGCGATCTCCTCGAACGGCGGCGTGCACTCATTCTCGTCGGCGGCGCTCATCGCCTGAAGCGCGCGCTCCGCTCCGCCGTAGTGTGCAACGGATGCGCGACGACTTCTGGTGGGGCACTGCGGCGTCGTCGACGCAATGCGAAGGGGCCGCGCCCGCGTCCGACTGGTTCGAGTGGGAGCGCCGCAAGAAGGTGCCCGAATCGCGCGACGGCAACGACTTCGCCCGACGCTACGCCGACGACTTCGCGCTGTATCGCGACCACGGTTTCACGCACCATCGCCTGTCGATCGAGTGGGCACGCATCGAACCCGAAGAAGGCAAACGCGACCAGGCCGAGATCGAGCGCTACCTCGAGATCCTCGAGACCGCACGAGCGTGTGGAATCGAACCGTGGGTCTGCTTCCACCACTTCACGCTGCCGGGTTGGTTCCAAGACGAACGGGCGTTCCTCGACGACAAGGCCCGGGGCTACTACTGGCCCCGCCACGTCGCGTTCTGCGCCGAGACGTTCGGCGATCTCGTGTTCGGTTGGAAGCCGATCAACGAGCCCGTTGCCTACGCGTTCGGCGGCTACCTGATGGGCGTCAACCCACCCGGCCTCACCGACCTCGGCAAGTTCTTCGATGCGTATCGCGGGGTGCTGCTCGCGCAACGCGACGCGTGGCGCGAGTTGCGCGGCGGTGGCAAACCCGTCGCGACGATCCACAACCTCTCGCCGGTGTTCGCAATGCACGACTCCCCCGAAGGGAAGAACGCGCGCAACGTCATCGACGACGTGCTGTGGGGGATCTGGCTGCGCGCCGAACGTGACGGCGTCTTGGCCTTCCCCGGTCGCGTCGAACAACGTGTCGACGACCTGCGGGGGGTGGGTGACTTGATCGGGTTCTCCTACTACAACGCGAGCGGGGTTCTCCCCGACCTGTCGATGGTTCCTTACCCGACGAACCTTCCCCGCGGCCCGCTCGGTTACGCGCCCTGGCCCGAAGGGCTTGGGCTCACGATCCGCCGTCTCGCCGACGAGCTCCCGAACCGGGCCTTGCTGCTCTGCGAACTCGGATTCGGATCGCGTACCGGCGTCGACGAAGAGAACGCCCGGAGCGACTACCTCAGCGAGTGCCTCGACATCGTTGCCGAAGCGATCAACGATCGGATCGACCTGCGGGGCGTGTTCTTCTGGACCGGCGTCGACAACTACGAGTGGGATCACGGGTTCTCCGCCGAGTTCGGACTGTTCACGCGCAACCGAGAACCGAAACCCGCCGCGGCGATCGCTCGCGCCTGGGCGCTCGCCCAACCACGGTGACCTCTGCCACCGTCCGTTTCACGCCGGCGAACACCTCGGTACAGTGCGCCGATGCGGAGCTGGTTGGCGGCGCTGGCCGCCTGTGTGGCACTCGCCGTACCCACAACGCGCCCGGCCGCGGCAACCAGCCCTACCCGCCTTCCGAACTCGTGCCCTGAGGTCTTCTTCGTCGCGGCGCGAGGTTCGGACCAGTCCGACACCACCGACCTCGGAATCGGACCCGAGATGGTCCGCCTGTTCCGGGCGTATCGCGCTGCGTTGGTCGAGGCGGACCGCCGCACCACCGACACGAACCGCCCGATCGTGACGGTCGCGAGTGCCGTCGATTACCCAGCGGTCGACGCGCCGTGGCCACTCGGTTCGAGCACGACCGCCCAGTACGCCCGCAGTGTCGAGCGCGGGGTCAGGTCGGTGTTGCAACACATCGACGTCCTCTCGAATCGCTGTGGCGCGACGACTCGATTCGTGCTGGCGGGCTACTCGCAAGGGGCGCACGTCATCCGCCGATCGCTCGACCGTCTGGCCAACTCCCGGCGCGCCGATGTGTTGGCCGTCGTCCTGGTCTCCGACCCTCAGTGTTCGGGTCCTCAACCCGGCGTTCGTCACATCGGCGTCCAACGTTGTCGTGGGATCTTGGGGACGCGTGCGGTCCCCACCTGGGCGGCGCGGCGAACTACGCAGGTGTGTTTGAGCCCGGACCTCGTGTGCGGGCAACCGAGAAACGGAACGCCGCGCTATCGCGCCGACGACATGGCCGCGCCCGCCGGTTTTGCGGTGACGAAGACGCCCGCGGCTGGCGGCGTGCCGACGTGCGACGGATTCGTTGCCACCCACGTCGGCGGGCCCGGATCGGATGTGCTCCGAGGTTCGTCCGCGAATGATGTCATCGTCGGCCGCGCCGGCAGCGACACGCTCGATGGTCGCGCCGGAGACGATCGATTGTGCGGCGACGGCGGCGACGACGTCCTCATCGCTGGTCAGGGCAACAACGCGTTGCGCGGTGGAAGCGGCACAGACGATTGCTTCGGACTCACGTGGGCAAACTCGTTCGTCGGGTGCGAACGACTCGGTGCGGCGGCACCGTGGAGTCCTCGCTCGGTCGCGATCATTGGAGATTCGGTGCCGGCCTCGGCGCTGGAGGGATTCCGAGCCGAAGCCGCGTCGCGTGGGGTCGACCTGGTGAGCTACGTCGTACCGGGCTGCGGGATCGCCATCGGGCCGGTCGCGGACGACGACGGCAACCTGATCCCGTGGACACCTGCTTGCGCCACCGTGATCGGACCGGGACTTGCCGAGTTCATTGCCGACCACGATCCCGACGCGGTGATCTGGTGGTCGGGATGGGAGACGGCCGATCGCATCGTCGACGGCACCGTCGCCCCGGCGGGCTCGGCGCGCTGGCGAGCCGACCTCGACGCGATGCTCGAAGAACGATTACGCAGCGTCACGAGCTTCGGCGCCCGGGTCGTACTCGTCGACACGACACCGAATGCTGCCTCACCTGCGGGACCCGCCGACCTCGACGAGGATGGGCGGGTCGCCGCCTTGCGCACGCGACTCCACGCGCTTGCTGCCCGTCACCCAGATGACGCTGCCGTCGTCGAGTTCTCGCTTGTCCTGTGCCCGACCGGCGTGCCGTGCCCGAGTGACGTCGACGGCGTCATCGTGCGTCCCAACGATGGCGGCCACTTCACCAACGCCACCGCACCATGGGTCGCAGAACGGCTGTGGCCCCTGGTCGCTGCTCGCTGGGAGCGATTCGAGCGGTGACACTTCGGACGTGGCGCCGGCGCTCGGCCGTCGAACCACGCACGACGCGCAGCATCGATTCGTCGCCGAGCACCGAACGGACGCGACGCCGTCGGTCACGAGCGGGCAGGGATACTGCGCATCACGCGAGGCTCGCGGCCATACCTCACCGACGGGCAACGCCGAGGTGACGAGGAGCAGACGCTCCGGCGAACCAACGACGCTCGCGGCTCAGCCTCGCCCGCGGTAGGTCGCGCGCCCGCCGATCGAATCCTTGTTCAACCGTTTCGTGAGGTGCATCCCCTCGAGCACGAACTCGACCGCACTCGCGACTGCGGCCGGCGACTCGCCGACGCCGAGATCGCCGAGCACCCCGGCGAGGCTCTCGACCTCGCCGAGCACGGTTGCATAGTCGGCCGCGGGCACATCCTCACCGGTGTTCACCTGGAGTCCGCCTTCGAACGCTTGCACGAGCGCGCCGAGGTGTTCGGGACGCACGCGTGCCCGGAACGTTTCGAGCACCGCCGCCTTCACGATGCGATCGAGTACTTGCCCCTCTCGACCATCGTCGAGCGTCTCGATTTCGATTTTGCCTGCGGTCGAAGGGACGAGCTGATCGAGATCGGAGACGCGCGGGACAACTTCGTGTTCGCCGTGTGCGAGCGCACGGCGAGTCGCGTTGGCGACGAGCGTCTCGTAGTTGGTGATCGACATGCGAGCCGAGACACCGGAACGCTGGTTGACGTGTGGCGAGTGACGCGCGAGCTGGCTGATTTCCGCCACGATCTCGGTCATGTAGCCGGGAACGTTCACCGTCAGCCCGTCGACCGCCAGTGCATTCGCCTCCTGTTCGATCACCGCAACTTCGAGTTCGGTATCGAGCGGGTAGTGCGTCCGGATCTGGCTACCGAATCGGTCCTTCAGCGGCGTGATGATGCGGCCGCGGTTCGTGTAGTCCTCTGGGTTGGCGGAGGCGAACAACATCACGTCGATCGGCAACTGCACCTTGTAGCCGCGGATCTGCACGTCACGCTCTTCGAGCACGTTCAACAGGCCAACCTGAATGCGCTCGGCGAGGTCCGGGAGCTCGTTGATCGCGAAGATGCCGCGATTGGTTCGCGGCACGAGCCCGTAGTGAATCGTCAGTTCGTCCGACAGATAGCGGCCCTCGGCAACCTTGATCGGATCGACCTCACCGATGAGGTCCGCGATCGAGGTGTCGGGCGTCGCCAGCTTTTCGCCGAACCGTCGACTCCGGTGCACCCATTCGATCGGCGTGTCGTCGCCTCGATCGGCAATCAGGTGCCGAGCGTGCGCCGAGATCGGATGGAACGGATCGTCGTTGATCTCGCTGCCGGCCACCCCGGGGCGGAACTCGTCGAGCAGCTCGACGAGCGACCGAATGATGCGCGTCTTGGCTTGGCCGCGCTCGCCGAGAAAGATCACGTCGTGCCCAGCCAGGATGGCGTTGGCCAACTGCGGCATGACGGTGTCTTCGTAACCGACGACGCCCTCGACCAACGGACGGCGCTGCCGGAGCCGCTCGATCGCGTTGGCGCGCAGTTCTTCTTTGACCGGACGGCTGATCCAGCCGCTCTCACGCAGTTCGCCAAGCGTTGCCGGACGACTCATCGATTTCCCTCTCCGCCGAGTGGTAGGGCCCAACTGGTGCAGCCGCGAGTGGTGCGGCGCGGAGTGTAGGGGGATCGTCGCCAATCAGGACAGCGGTGCAATCTCCGCAAGCAGTTCCCGCACCCGTCGTTCACACTCGGCGACGACGGGTTGGAGGGCACCGTGCATAGTCTCAACCCGATGAAGCGCGGTTCGCCCGGATGACGTCGGCATCGCTCGGAAGCGATTGGCGAGCAACCGCGGGCGATCGCGAGCTGATCAAAACCTTCGCCGAACCCGATTTCGACGACTCGGCATGGTGTTCGTTGCCGGTTCCCGGCCATTGGCGCGACCACGTCGACTTCGCCGAGCACGACGACAGCGTGTTGTACCGCCATCCGTTTACGTGCGAACGGCTCGGGTGGGGCCGACGGGCGTTCCTTCGCTTCGATGGCATCTTCTACTTCGGCGATGTCTGGCTCGACGGCGACTACCTCGGCACCACCGAGGGCTACTTCACCGCGCACCAGTTCGAGATCACCGAACAACTCCTGAGCGACGAGCGGCACGTCCTCGCCGTCGAGGTCGCATCCCCTCCACAGCGCGACCGCACGGCGAAGCGCACGATCACGGGCGTGTTCGGTCACTGGGACGCGATGGACGACCGTTGGAATCCGGGCGGGATCTGGCGCGACGTCACCGTGCACGAGACCGGACCCATCGTGATCCAACGGTCGCGAGTGCTCTGCACCGCGGCGACCGCCGCGGCGGCGACCGTCCGAACCGATATCGAGTTCGACGCGGGTGGCTTCCCACCCGACACCGCAACGGTCATCGTTGTCGTCAGCCACGACGGCATCGAGCTGGGCCGAGCCGAACGCGACGTGGTCCCCACGCAAGGAACCACCGATCTCCGCCTCGAGGTGAACATTGCCGACCCGCCGCTGTGGTGGCCGATTGGCTTGGGCGACCAGACGCTCGTCAACGTCGAGATCTCCGTGCTCGCCGCCGGTGCCGAGTCCGACCGCGCGCACTGCCGCACCGGTCTCCGTTCGGTACAGGTCGACGATTGGGTCTTCACGATCAACGGCGTCCGTCAGTTCGTGCGGGGCGCGAACGCGGCTCCGATCCGGCGCTCGTGGGCGGCAATCACGTGCGCCGCCGTCGATCGCGAGATCGCCCTCGCGCTCGACGCAAACTTGAACCTGTTGCGCGTGCACGCGCACGTCACCGTCGACGAGTTCTACGAGGCAGCCGACGCTGCCGGTCTCATGGTCTGGCAAGACTTTCCGCTGCAATGGGGCTACGGCCGCAGCGCGCGCCGCAGCGCAGTGACCCAGGCGCGAGCGATGGTCGACCGACTCGCGCATCACCCGTCGATCGTCACCTGGTGCGCGCACAACGAACCGTTGGCGGTCGACGTCACCGCCGATGCGATCACTCCGTCGGTTGCCGCTCGCGTCGGCGCGTCGATGCTGTTGCCGTCGTGGAACAAGAGCGTCCTCGATCGCAGCGTCGCGTACGCCATGCGCGCCGCAGACCCTTCGCGGTTCGTCAACGATCACTCCGGCGTGTTGCCGGGGCCGGCGAGTCTCGGGACCGACAGCCACCTCTACTTCGGCTGGTACTGGGGCGAACCCGACCAGTTGCCGTCAGCCTTGCGCGCCGTGCCGCGCATCGCTCGGTTCGTCAGCGAGTTCGGCGCGCAGGCCGTGCCGACGACCGCCGACTTCTGCGAACCACATCGCTGGCCCGTCCTCGAATGGGACCGCCTCGAAGACGACCACTGCCTCCAGCACCGATTACTCGATCAACGCGTCCCCGTCGCTGACTACGCGTCGTTCGAGGAGTGGCAACTCGCCACCCAGCGCTACCAAGCCAACCTGCTCCAGCTTCAGATCGAAGATCTGCGGCGGCTGAAGTACCGACCTACGGGCGGGTACTGCATCTTTTCGTTCGCCGACCCGCACCCCGCGATCAGCTGGTCGGTGCTCGATCACGAACGAGTTCCAAAACTCGGGTTCCACGCGGTCGCCGCGGCGTCGCGTCCGCTGCTTGCGTTGGTCGACCCGCGTACGGGTGACGTGCACGTCGTGAACGATACGCAGGAGGACTACGACAGCGCCCGCGTCGAGGTGCATGTCGACGACGACACCCGTTCGTTCGTCGGCGCGATCGAACCCGACTCGCTCACCTGGGTCGGGCGGGTCGCAGTCGCCGGCGCGCGCTCCGTGTCGACCGCGCTGGTCGCTGCCGACGGACACGAGGCGATCATCCATCGAATGGTGATGCTCACGTCCCCGCGATGAGATCCCGTAGCCGGTCGACTCGTTCGTCGTCGACGCCGAGATACTGCACGAGGGTTCCCAGCGTTCGGGCGACGTCGAGCTGCCCCGCCGCGTGCATCATCTCGAGATCCACCCAATCCTTGCTTCGGTTGAAGAATGCCTTCAAGACGGCAAGATCGCTGCAGTGCAAGAAGGGCATCGACCGACCGCCGAAGACGTGGCTGACCGCGCGAGCGGCCGCGTCGCGATGGAAGTCGGTCGTGTCCAGGAACACGTCAATCGGGTTACGACCCCACCAGACCCGGACCTGACCGTCGCGCCGACAGCGTTCGACATCATCGTCGTCGACGGCGACGGCTGATGGCAGCGCGGCCAGCGCCCGCGCGGACTGCGCCGCATCGACGAACACGTTGACGTCGACATCGTTGGTGCCGCGCGCTTGTTCGGTACACCACGCAAGCGCAAGCGCGCCTCCGAATGCGTGCGCCAGGTTTGCGGAGTCGAGCGCATCGTGGATGGCGACGATCTTGGCAACCAAGCCCGGCTCGTCCGGCGCGCGATCGCCTCCTTTCGCGCGCGGTTCAGGCACGACCGAACACCGGCGCGTCGAGGTCACGGTCACGGCGGACGGGGAACTGGTCGGCAACGTCGAGCACGTCGACCAACTCCGCTGCCCGAACGTGGTCGGGTGCGACCTGGCGGACCAGGGCGACCTCGAGCCGCCAACCGGCTGCATCGGCCACCCGCTCGATCGTGTCGAAGTTCGGGATCACTCGCCCCGCCTCGTAGGCCGACAGCGTCGAATGCGATGTCTCGGCCCGTTCGGCGAGGGCCCGCAGCGTCAGGCCGGCTCGCCGGCGCAGGGTCCGCACGATCGTCGCCGCACTCATCCCGCTATGGTATCTGATCGAATACCACAGTCAAGATGGGATTCCGGACGCCACCGGACATTCCCTTCCCACCGCAGCCACCGCAAGAGCGAATCCGGGTCGCAGCAGGCCGGCGAACGCTGCGCGCGCCCGTTTCCGAACGCGCGGGCGAGCTGTGACGGCCCATAATCGGCCCGTCGACCGCCAAGCCGAACCCCCATCGCAGCTCGATGCCGAGCGTCTCATCGACGAGCCCGACTCGGAGACATGCGGACAAACCCGCACCGTCACCAGGTCGAGGATGCGAACGCCATTGCGAGACCTGCCAGCGACGAACATCTCGCACAG
>SXGS01007471.1_pt1 | contig 21071 bp, 25 predicted proteins | sample 3174681 | NCBI WGS metagenome assembly SXGS01 (sample SAMN11356861, study PRJNA531348) | freshwater metagenome | isolation source: freshwater sample F1-80 | place: China: Fuxian Lake, Yuxi | collected 2017-12-25 | reverse complement strand
TGAGACTCGCCGAAAGACTGATCTAGCGGCGATTTCCGCTCGTTGAATCAGAGCTTACGAATTTTTTCGATGAGCGTGCTTGTCGAATGACCTTGCGAGAACTGAAGCGACTTCACTTCGCCTCCCCGACTCATCACGAAGTCGGCACCCACGATGCGATCGATCGTGTAATCGCCGCCTTTGACGAGAACGTCGGGTTTTACTTCCTTGATCAAGTTCAGCGGAGTTTCTTCGTCGAAGTAAGTGACGAAGTCCACGCAGCCGAGTGCGGCCAAAATTTCGGCGCGCGAAGCTTCGTTCTGCACCGGACGTTCTGGACCTTTAATTCGGCTAACGCTTGAGTCGGTGTTGAGTCCAACGACCAAGAGATCACCCTGCGCTCGTGCTTCTTGAAGATAACGAACGTGTCCCACGTGCAAGATGTCAAAGCATCCGTTGGTGAAGACCACGCGTTTACCGGCTCGACGAGAATCGAGCGCGGTCACCAGTTCTTTCCAAGAGCGAACGACTTGACCCATCTTACGGCCTGTTAAAGAGCTGAAGGCCCGTGATGTAGCGGAGAAGATCGCGGCCGAAAATGAGCGACATGAGCGGAAGCAAAGCTAATCCCGTGAGCGTGACCGCAATCGATCGCCACGCAACTTGAAGCGGGTAAGTGGCGCGAGCTTGATCCGCATCTGTTCCCATCTGCAGATCGAACGCCCATTCACCGAGGCTCGCGCCGAAGAAGCTTCGCGCCGTGAGGAGGTACAGATGCATAACTGCGATGCCGAGAAGCGCGAGATGGATCTGCGTTGGTCCATCCGTTTGCGCATTGGAGAGAAGCCCCATCAAGTTCACGCGCGTGATCGCGACGATGCAAACCAGAAGGATTGTGGCCATTCCGGTGACGACCATTCCGTCGACGAGGATCGCACCGAAGTGCGCCGGAACGGGAACAACGTTTGTCGAAACGGCAGCCGCTTTATCCGTGGCAACGTCGGTTTTTTTCTCGCCGAGTTTTTCGGCGTGCGGGAAGGCGCGCGCAAAGCTTTCGTCCAGTCTCTCTTTGAAAGGCGAAGGCGCCGTCGGCTTCGGAATCGTCGGGACAGGCACGGCCGGCATCGTGGAAGTCGTGACTGCGGCCTTTGTTCCCGGAGGAGGAAGAACGTTCCCGATGGTCGGTGCCGCCGGTGTTGCAGGCTTTTTGCCTAGCCCTGCACTTGCGCCAGTTCCAAACGAATCGCTGTAATCACTGCGCGCGAGAGGCTGGAAAATCTGCGGACGTCCTGTCTCAGGCTCGGTTGTCTTATATGTAGGAGTCGCCGGGCGAGTCGAACGATCGAGTGACTCTTCTTCTTTCGTCGAGATGAAGTCCAATGAGGGAGGAAGCGACGCGATCAAATCCGAAATTGATTTTGAAGAAGGAGTCGAAGGAGCTGTTGGAGTTGGCGTATCGAAAGAGAGACGCTCTGGCGTCTCGTTGTCGTCACCTAACAGGAGTGAACGCGCAGAAGGAACTTCAATCGGAGCGCGGCTTGCACGTTCAGCAGGTTTTTGCGGTGCACGCTCTGTCTCGATCGACGAACGACGAGTTTCGGCTTTAGGCTTTTCGGTTTTTTTATGGAAGCCCAAGCCTTCCGTCAGCGGCTTGAACTCGAACTCATCAAACGGATCTGCCATTCCGCCCCCCTCAGCCCTACCCGAGAATCAACGCATCAAATCAAAGTCATACTTTATGATGCTCACTAGGGCGACGCAAGCCGTTTCCACGCGCAGAACTTGTGCTCCAAGCGTCACGGGTTTCAGGCCCGCCGCTTGGAAAAGCTCGACCTCACGGTCCGAGAAACCACCTTCGCTTCCAACGAAAACCCAAACCTCGTCGGGGGTGCTTTCTTGCACTCGACTCAAGCCTTGTTTGGCCGAGAGGACGGCGCTGCCTTCATACGCAAAAAGACCCGCCGCTCGCCCATGCTGGTTAAACGTTTTGAGCCGCTGCTCCAAAGCCACAGGCTCGTGAATAGGCATCAAGTCACCACGACCCGATTGCTGAGTCGCGCTGACTACAATCTTCTCAAAACGCGCGCGCTTCTTTTGAAAGACGTCTTCTTGTTTCCGAATGAAGCTGAAATCAGAAAAACAGGGATGAATCGCGGCGACTCCGAGCTCGACCGCTTTCTCAACCACGGCTTCGAAAACCGGAAACCGCGGAACCGACATCACAAGGTGAATGTGCGGCTTCGGAATTTCTGGAATCTTTCGCGTCTCCAAAACTCGCGCGCGAGACTCTTGCTTGGATTCGCTAGTCACCTCGACCAGGTGAGCTTGCCCACCCTCGACGATGACTTCGAACTTCGCTCCTGCGTGTAGACGACACACATCACGGATGTGATGGAGCACGTCTCCGCGCAAGACGACTTCATCTCCTTGCAAAGCTTCTTTGGGAATCCAATAACGTCGCACGATCAAACTCGCTCAAGCAAAGCGCCGGACCACTCGCCTTCCGAAATTTTCTTGATCACGCGAAGGCCCGTATCCTTGACGAAGGTCTCGTAGAACTCTGACTCGCGATCCATCAACACGCCCGACAAAACCATTTTGCCTTTGGGCTTCAACACGCGTGTGAGATCGTGGCGCAAAGTCGTGAGGACACCGTCGATGATGTTCGCGATGACGAGATCGTACGTGCCCGTGATGTCTTCTAAGTTCTTATCCGGAATCTCAATTTGCGTTGCGTGGTTACGCTCGAGATTTTCGCGAGCCGTGCGGCGCGCTTCGGGGTCGATGTCGATACCAACGTTAGTTGGAACTCCCATGCGGAGAGCGATCAACGCGAGGATTCCCGTACCTGTTCCAACGTCGAGGACCGACTGCGGCTTGGAGCGCGGAAGTTCCTCGATGATGAGTTGGGCGGCAAGACGAGTCGTCTCGTGCGTGCCGGTACCGAACGCCATTCCAGGCTCAACGTAGATGTGCAGGTTCTTATCTTGCGGAGCTTCGGCCGGTGGCGTGAGCCAAGCGGGAATGACCCAGAACGGGTGCGCGAAGAGAAACGGTTTGAAGCCTTTCTTCCACTCCTCTAACCAATCTTTGTTTTCCTCGGCCGTCATCTCAAAACGTGCTTGCGGATAGTGAGACTGCAGTTGGAGCACGGCATCTTCACCAGGAGCCTCGGTGAAGTAAACGTTCATATCGAGCGTCGGCGTTTCGACAACGTCAGGATCGTAGCGGAGATCTTTTTGAACGAACTTAAGATCTTCGGCGACACCTGCGGCGCCGAGTTCAAAGCAAGCGCTTGTGAACGCGTCTTCTTCTTTGCGCGCAAGACCTAAAACTTTCAGCTGGAAGTACATTGATTTGCTCCCGGTCACCCGCGCCGAAGCACGGGCTCTCAAGAGCGAAGTCAGAGAGTCGTCGTACCGGCGGGAATTGGAACGCGGACCATATCAGGCGAGTTCGTCGACGGGGAAGAGTTTTTCTGCACTGCAGCTGCCGGCCCTTGAGGCGCTGAAGCTGGTGCCGGAGCCGCAGCCACCGCTGCCTGGGTGGCCGCAGCCGGAGCTGGACCCGCCGGAGCTTGCTCGGCCACGTCCACCTGCACGAACTGCTTAGGCTCTTCTTTCTTTGATTCCGCAGACTTAACGCCTTTTTTCTTTTTGGCCGGAGCTTCCATTGTAAGTGATGCGGGATCCACCCGATCGCCGATCATGACGGCTTCAAACTCTAGAGTCGGCCGCTCTTCATCCGTGAATTCGGAGTGGAGTCTGGCGACCGTGATCGTTCTTTCAACGTGAATCACCTGAAGACGAGCTACGGTAATGTGCAAAATTCCCTGCTGCTTATTCTGCACGGGATCGTGAACCGGCACTTGGCGCACGACCGTAACGAACTGCCCCTTCTTGAAGCCGGCATCAGGACCCGCATTGATGTAGAAGTCGTGGTAAGCGGGTTCGGTCGGCTCAAGCGGCAACGACTTTCGCACATCGAAAATCATCGGAGCCTGGTTGAGGTTTTGGGCAAAGGCATGCGCGGGCCAAAGGATCATCAGCGCACTTGCGAGCGCGATCCATCCGAACGCACGAGCCACCATCCGAGTTGGTAGCGTCTTGAACATGTAACGGTTCCCTTCACAAGCGGGCACACCATCCTGGCCACCCTGGGAATACACCGTACTGGTAATGAGTGGATCGGATTAAGACGATGGGATCTTGAGGGTCGAGCTTCGGGAACTAGACCTTGCAAGCTCGCCTGCGTGTGCGGCCACGCTGATCATTGCCCTGGTCATTGTGCGTCGCTTCTGTAAAAGGAAACTGGTACCTACAGGTTCGCGAATTTCTTTTCGTCGAACCCAACAACTCCTGTTTTGTCGGTCAGAACGAAGGGCCGCTTGATCAGCTTGCCGTTCTTCGAAAGAAGCTCGATCGCTTCGTCTTCCGTCATGCCGGCTTTGATTTTTTCGGAGATGCCGAGCTCGCGGTACTGCACTCCAGAAGTGTTGAAGAGTTGTTTGAAGCTTCCGCCCGCGTCCTTCAGATGCGCGAGCATCTTTTTGAGTTCCGCTTTCGTTGGAGGCTGATCCACGATCGGGAGCTTTTCGTACTTCACTCCCCGCTTATCGAGAAACTTCAGCGCTTTCACGCAAGTGCTGCACTTGTTGTATTCGTAAACTTTCATCGTGGGCATGGGGCGGTCTCCTTAACAGGCCCCGAGAAGTAGCATGAACCGGAGCGACACCGGAGCGGTTTTGCGCAGCGTCTTCCTGAACTTCGGGATCAAGGGCTCGGCTCCGCCAGGGCCCCAAGACGCAACCACGTCTTACCTTTTTTCAGAGCCTTTGTCGTCTACCTCGCTTTAATCGACTGTAGGCCTGGCACCCGGCTTGAAATACCTCCGAGCGAAACACATCGAAACTCGATAAAGGAGATTTGTTTGAAAACGATTCTTTTCGCCCTCGCACTCACTTTCGCTACTTCGGCTCACGCAAAAAGCAAAACATACGAAGCCGAACTCACAGGCACGTTGAAATTCAATAAGACTTCGACCGTGACGTGCGCGGCGATCGGCTGCCCTCCGAGTCAGCCTTACTTCGAAGGCATCCTCGTTCTCGAAAACGGCGAAGAGATCACTCTCCCGAATTTGAAATCTGAGTACGGCATCTCCGAGAAGCCGGCTTGCCTTCCCCACAACGACCAGTGCCTCGCGGAAGGAACAACCGCGACTATCAACGCCGACATTACTGAGTTCGATACGATCGGCTACAAGTACGTTTCGGAAATCCGCTCGATTCGCGCTCACTAATTTCTGAGCTCGATCCGAAGTTCGGAAAAAACAAAAGGCTCCGACCAGATTCTGGCGGAGCCTTTTTATTTGTTGAACCTAAGGCCAACGAGTCGGCCGTTGATCAAACCAAGATCAAGGTGTCGCTTCCGGCTCGCCGCCTTTGTCAGGCAAACGAATCGCCACGCCCCAGTCAGAAGCTTGGCTCTTAATCGAGCTTTGCGGATTCTGCACCACGCGGCTCTGGAGCTTCTGGAAGATCGGCTCACGAATCGCCAGGTTGTTGTCCTGGAGAACAATCTGACGAGCGACGCGCTTTTCGATGTTGATGACGACAGGCGCTTTTAAGTTCGCCGTCATCTGCGTCGGATCGTCGGGAATCGTGATGATCGAGAAAGAGCGAATCTTCTCTTGCTTCTGAAGACCAAGACTCTCTAAATCATGTTTAGTGAGTGCGATCTGATAATTCTGCGTGAAGAGTTCTGGCTCAAGAACCGGGAACGCGATCTGCGGAACTTCGCACGATTGGAGCCACGCGAAGATCTCATCGTTCGGGTCATCGAGCAGCACGAACTGCCGAAGGTCGTTGAACCCAAGGATTCCTTCCGGGAAGGAGAGGATATCCTCTTCTTGCAAATTGACGGGTCCGAACCTCGACGTTTGGATCAACATAGTTCTCCCCCAAATCCCCTCGAGCTATCCATCAAACGCCAAGAACAGAGTGCGGTTGTTCGTCCCAGCTTCACCAACATTTCGGCCCAATATTTGAGCCGATCCCCCTGGTGAAGGCAGGACCATAGTTTGAGGATGCCCACAATCAGAAGACACAGCAAGTTATTAAATCGGTAAAGCCCGACTGAATTTTTTGAAGAGCGCGCTGCAATTCTGTGCCTTGTTGATGACTAGCGTAAGGTCAGGAAATCATTGGCGGCAAGCAAATAAATGAACCCTGGCGGAGGCCGTCGCAAGTCGCAGCGGGAATGGGTTCATCTTGCGCCTTCTTTGCGCCTATTTTGATGAGAAAAGCGGCAAAAAACAAAAGCGGTCACGTAGTTCGCGACCGCTTTCATCAATCTTCACCTTGTGACTTCACAGTATGACTTCAACCAGTGAAGTGAGAAAATTAGGGCTTGAGGAGTTTTGCCACGGAGCGCGTCGTCTCCGAAGTTGCTTTCGCAGACTCTTGGTTCTGGCTTTGGATCGCCAAGTAAACTTCTTCGCGGTGGATTTTCGTGTCTTTGGGAGCTTCGATCCCGAGGCGAACTTGCTTGCCCTTGATTTGGACAACCCGGATCTTGATGTGATCGTCGATCGCAATGGATTCGCCGAGCTTACGGGTAAGAACTAACATTCGAAATCTCCTTCAACATCCTGGTCAAAGTTTTTGAGCTCACGGTCGACTTACCAAACTTAGTCGTGCCGCCGCGTTCCTAGCTAATGGGACTTCCCAGGCTGCGTCCAGTGCCCTTCATCTAACGTCTTTTCTGATGCGTCCCTGCCGGAACGGACGTCGTGAAGGCGTGACCTGCGGAATTTCGCGTTTTGGAGCTCGAGAACATGATCAAGACTGAAGAGTCGTAGACCAGAACCGTGAACCAAGTTGCGATCAGAGCGGAGTTCTCTTTCGTTGGACGATTCCACGTACTGCGGAAACTCGACCAAATGAAAGCTCACTAGCCTGACCGCTGAGTGCGAACTCTTTCTCACTGTTGCGCACTCTCGCGACCATCATGTCAGCTCTTACGGCTGAATTGAAACGGAACTGTAGCTATTATTTTTATCTTAGGAAGTCAAGGAGACTCGCCTGGATCAGTTTGCCTGATGTTGCAAGCGAAGCCTTCAACGTGCTTTCTGTTTTGTTCAGATCCGTGACGAGTTCGAAGGTGTCGATGTCTTCCATCTGACTTGCCATCGTCTTCGAATCCACTTGCCCCTTTTGCAGCGACTCCATCGCGCTGTTTAGAGTAGAAACGCGAGAACCCAGCTGCGCCCTAGCTAGAACAACCTGGGCTAACGCATTGTCGAGCTGATCCAAAGACTCCTGAACGGTTGCTTTGTCGTTTGCGCGGAGTCCCGTGTTCAGATCGCGCAGCACATCGAAAACATTTACACCCGCGCCTCGCCATGAGGACGTGAGGTTCACATCTTCGTTTTCTGCATTCTCTTGTTCACCTGCGCGCAAAGGAATTGCGCCTGTTTCAGAGGCAGGTCCACGCATTTCGACACGTTCTTCGCGTGGGCGCTTAGAGTCTAATGTCTGGGCAGGATCAGGGCCGGCATCCGCCGGGGCCTTCGCATCCTGACCCAGAAAGATTCTGTCACCAGGCATATTCATGGCGACAGAACCCTCTTTTTGAATCGAAATTTTGATCTCGCCGCTATCTCCGAAATACCGACCTTGGGCATCGAAGGGAGCTCGAGTCGTTTTAAATCCACCGAACAAGAATCGATCCGCAAGTTTGCGGTTCCCAACTTGAACGGCCTGACTGAAGAGTTGCTCGATTTCTGCCGCGACCACTTGTCGCGATTGCTCACCCGCCGAAGGATCGTTGGACTGCGAAAGCGCGAGTTCTTTGGCGCGGCTGATGATATCGGTCAACTCACCGAGCGACTGATCGGAATACTCGAGGAACGCTTTAGCCTGGCTGACGCTTTTCAAAAATTGTTGGCCGCTGTTGATTTCCGTGCGCGCCTGCAGGACTCGAGTCGCGGCGAGCGGATCGTCCGACGGCTTGTTCACGCGTTTTTGCGTAGCCGACTTGTTCTGAAGATCCGCCATCTCCGCACGATTTTTGGAGAGGCTAGACTTCACCTGGTCGTAGTTCATCTTGTCGGCGATTCTCATTTAATCACCTACATTCTCTTCAGGCTAAGAACCGTATCGAACATTTCGTCGGCCGTACGGATGAGTCGCGCCGAAGCGTCGAAGGCCTTCTGATACTCGATCAGTTTCGTTGTTTCTTCGTCGAGGCTGACGCCGCTGATGGATTCGCGGATGTTGCCGAGCTGCTTGACGATGTCGCCTTGGGATTGGGTCGACATCTCGGCTCGCCGAGCTTGAATACCCACTTGGCCAACCATTGAGTTGTAGAACTCATCAAGCGTTGAGCGGCCATCGTCCATGACACCCTTGAACTGAAGCTCGTGGATGCTGTTGGCGATTCGGTTATCACCTGGTGCGAACGGCGTTGCACCGGCGGCGATTCGTCCCACGTCCTGCGAGATAGCAGCCGAAACTTTCAAACCTTCAGCTGCGTTCTTTGCATCCGTCGGGATCTCGAAGAAGTTCACCGCTTGCTTGTTGTAAGCATCGAAGCCTTGGCGATGAACATCATTCACGGAAGTCGCGATCTTGATGGCCATCTGATCAACACTGTTGTGAAGATCGGCGATGACTTTATCGCGAACCTCGAGAAGTCCACCGATTTTTCCACCGGTGAGCTGCTCCGTGAGGTTATAGGGCTCAGCACCGTCGGCGTTGTAATAGAAAACATCGACGTTTCCATCGTTCTTTCCGCCGCGCGCGGGGGTTCCGCGAGCTTCGAGACGTTTTGCATCGTAACCCGCCACGAGGAGACCGGAGTTTCCGGCCGTGATCGTGACCATTCCGTCTTCGCCTTCGGCCCAACGGATATTGACCTTCTCACCGAGTTGTTTGATCAAAAGATCGCGACGGTCGCGTTCGTCGTTTGCAGGTCCACCCTGAATCTGAACCGTCTGGATTTTTTCGTTCAGGCTCGCGATTTCCTTCGTCGCCTGATTGATCTCTTCGATGTGCGTGACGATTTGCTGATCGACGTCGTTTTGAATCTCGGTCAAGTTGCTGCTGATCCGCTGGAAGTCACGTGCAAGGAACTCGGCGGTTTCTTTCACTTGAGTACGTGTCGCGAGACTTTCAGGGTTGTTCGCGAATTCGCGGAAAGAGTTGAAAAACTCCGACACGAACGTATTCAAACCTTTGTTGATCTGCTCGTTGTAGACCTGCTCGACGCGAACCATGGCGTCGCCTTTACCTTGGAAGTAACCGAGCGTGCTTTGCTCTTTTCCGATTTGCTTTTCAAGGTAAGGGTTGTTGATGCGCGTGACGTTTGCGGTTTTGGAGCCAGTCCCTACGCGGAGTTTGCCGAAACCAACGGCTTCGTTGGACTGAATTTCTACGCGCTGGCGCGAGTAGCCTTCCGTCCCTTTATTCGCGATGTTATGGCCGACAGTCTGGAGCGCCGTTTGTGAGTTCATCATCGAGCGGCGGCCCGTATCCATCATGCCGTGGATCTTCGACATCCTGTCCTCAGTGGGCGAAGAGTTCTCCTTCGCACCGCGGGTTGCGATCGACTTGCGATCACTCCCCGTTCATCGATCCCGTTTTGCCAGGGCGTCCTGCTCTGGCGAGTTGTTCTGGACTCTGGGGTCCCGGTCTCCGACCGGTTCCACCGAAATCGCTTCCAATTAAGCTTCTTTGCTTACGAGGCTTGCGCCTTCCGACTTCACTTCGCCTTTGAAGGAACCTTGGCGACCGTAAGTCGGCTTCGGCTTCAAGCCATCGCGAATCGCTTCCATCGCGCCCGTGATGTTGCTGAGTGCCGCTTGAACGAGTTCTTCGTTCTGTTTGTTTACGTCAGCTACGCGACGAACTAGCAAATCTAAAACCGAGTGCATATTGCGAAGACGTTCCGCCATACGAAGCTCGGAGTGATTTGCGATATCGAGAAGGCGCGGATTCTCTACGTCAGCGCCAACGGCTGCTGCGAGATCGCGCGCCCACTTCGTGCGCTGATTCTCCAGCGAACGAATGCGAATCAACATCGCGTCTTTCGATTTGTTGTTTTCATTGAGCTCGTCGAGCTTGCTCGCAACGAGAATTTCTTTTTCGCGGCGAACAACTTCGAGAAGCGAGCGGTAAACCTTGACGAGGTTTTCGAGATTGTCCACGAGCTCCGAATAAATCTTCTCCGTAGAGAGCTTTTCGGTATCGCTCGAGCTTTCGATATTTGAGTTGTTTGCCGGAGTCTCTGCAGGCGCGTTCGGATTCATCCTTGGATCCTCGTTCGCTTAAGTCAAAATCAGTTCATCAATCGAGTCAGCGCGTGAGCCCTCTTTAAGAGAGCTCGCAAACTTTAGGGCATCTTCGTGTGTTCATCGACCAAGCGATCAGCAATTGCCGACGCGTCGATTTTGTATTTGCCTGAATCGATGAGCGCTTGAAGACGCGCAACTTTTGCTTCGTCGATATCATTAGAAGGAGTCGCGAGTTCTTTCGCTTTCGCCATCTCTTGCGCGCGCGGAGAGAGATCAACGCGAGTCGAATCAGCGACGCCTACTGAAGGCTTCGATTTTTTTCCTTCGAGCGCGGCTTCAGCACCACCGAGTTTCGTGCTTTTCGCGATTTCCGCCTGCTGCATCGGATTCGGCGTTTTATTCGAGATTTTCATTCTTATGACCCTCCGTGGGAGCGCTTAAGCCAGTGTACCATATTGAGACGCGGCTCAAGAAACTTTTCTCGCGTAGCGCAAGCCAGGATCCTTCACGGATCCTAGTCCTGCAAGAATCGTTTTCATTGAGCAGGACTGCCGTCTGGGTTCGCGATCGATCTATTTAGATTCCAGAAGAAGGTGCGGATCTCGGGGCTCAAAACTGCGACCTGCGTTCCGCGAGCGATCTTCGCTCCGGGCTGTGCGTCCGCACTCGCAACTCCTTGAAAAATCAGGGTCGATTTCAAACTGTCGCCATGCTTGAGCGTGAGTGCCGTTTTTCCGCCCTCAAGGCGCGAATTCGACACCACTTCGGCATCCCAAGGAGCTTGCAATTTCGCTGGACTTCCGTCGGCAGAAGGCTTGAGTTCCACTCGAAGCGGGACCTGGCCGGGAGTCTCGGTCGTTTTCACACGATGAACTTTTGCGAGATCGCGATCCGTGAGAGGAATCGCACCTTGCTCTTTCAAAGCTCGACCACCGGCCGAGCCGTTGAAGTAGCGCTCCATCACTTGATCGTAAATGAGGTCGGCCAGACCGATGCCGCCCTTATCGCCCCACGATTCAACGTATTGATTGTCGAGCTCGTCGCGGTATACGTTTTCGGCCATTGACGGCTTTTCGATTCCGAAACTCACCGTTCCGCGCATGGCTTTGACCATCTCGCGCAGAAATTGTTTTTCGTACATCTTCGCTGCTTGATCAAGCTGCGCATTGCGGGGCTCTTTCATCTCGCGATCATCACGCTTGCGAATCGCTTCGAGGCCTTGCGACTCTTCATCGCGCGCTACTCGCTGGAGACCGCCAACTCTTCCGATGGAACTCACGCCGCCTCCATCAACATTTTTGATTTAAGTGCCTCTGTACTACGTAAGGAGCTCTGCTGGGTCGTGTGCGCAGCCCACACGAACATGCGAGCGAAGCGCAGCACTACTGGGCCTCGTAAAAAGCTCTGCTTTTTTGCGCGCGCAGCCCGCGCAAACATGCAAGCGAAGCGCAGCACACTTCCGAGATCTAGTAAGGAGCTCTGCTGGGGATCCAAGGGGCCAAGCCCCTGGCGTTCGCGAGAACCGAGCGGAGAGCGAGGATCGCAGGAAAGAATCACCGAAGGTGATTCGGTACAAAAAAATGGAGAGGTGAGCCAGAGCATCGTCGCACATCCTGTGCTCAGATTCTTAGTACAGCTAAAAGTAAGTGCCTTTCCTGGCGCCTGACTTCTTGCTCCTGTTCCCTGCTCGAAACGGTCTAAAGCTCTTGAACCTTCCTTGGTCATCGAACTCCGACTCACCGTCCCCCGAGGTGAACGCATCCATGTGTTCACCCGTGTACCTTCTTTCATTCTAGATAATCTCGTTAAACTCCGAAACAGTTTTCACAAAATTTCCAGCTCGCCCTGAAGCGCACCGGCCGCTTTGATGTTTTGCAAGATCGTAATCAGGTCTTTCGGAGAGACTCCTAGCGAGTTCATCGCTTTAACGAGATCTCCCACGCTCGTACCTGTGTCCAGGACGGCAACCCGGTCCTGGTCTTTACTTTTACCACCGGACGTGCCGGAACCTTTGCCGGCATCGACTTTCACGGTGAGGTCTCCGTGGCTGATCGCGATCCGAGAAATGCGAACGTTCTCACCGATCACCACGGTTCCCGTCTTTTCGTTCACGATCACACGCGCTCGCGAATCAGGAGTCACTTCGAGAGACTCGATGCTCGCGAGAAGTTCGACGGCGCGACCTTCATAAGAGAACGGCACAACGATATCCACCGTGCCCGCATCTTTTGCCGTCGCGTACTTACCGGAGAGATCGAGATTGATCTTCTTCGCTAAACGAGCAGCCGTCGTGAAATCAGGATTGTGCAGAGTCAGGCGAAACATTTTGCGCGAAGTGAAATCCTCTGCAACATCGCGCTCGATGATCGCGCCATTCGGCAGCCGACCCGCGGTCAAATGCGCGTCGTTGCCGTTACCAACGAGAAGCGCACCTTGCGCGACCGCGTAGATCTGTTGATCGGCCGCTCGCAGAGGCGATTGCAAAAGTGTTCCGCCCGCGAGACTTGAAGCGTCGCCAATTGAATTTACAGTTAAATCGATTTTGTTTCCGGCGCGTGCGAACGCGGGAAGTGTCGCGGTGATAATAACCGCCGCTACGTTCTTGCTCGCGACTTCTTTGTCCTCAAGCTTGATCCCGAGCTTATCCAACATGCGCGAAACAGACTTGTTCGTGAATTCACTCTTTGAGTCACCAGTGCCCTTGAGTCCGACAACGATCCCGTAACCGATCAGTTGGTTGTCACGAACGCCGCGAACGTTCGCGATGTCTTTCACACGTGCAGCGTCAGCGGGCATCGCTAAGGCAAGAATCGAAAAAAGGGCGAGAAGTCGGATCACAACGTTGCTCCTTTTTTCGAGCTCACGATATCGAACTGGGGATCGAGAAGACGTGAAGCATCGAGACCGGCGTCATCGAAATCTTCAGGCCGAACAATTCCCGTGACGATCACTTTGTACTCACGCTTGCCGATCATGAAGGGCTGCATACCGCGCACACGGTAGCTTCCGTCTTTGAGCTGCTCAACAATTCGAGTAGGAACTGTCTGCACACTAAAAGGAGAATCACCCTTCGCCTGAGCTTCACCTTCTTTGGCAGCGGGTTGCTGCCCGTCAGCTGCAGGTGCTGCCGGATTCGCACCAGCGGCCGGAGCCGGTGTCGCCGGCTGCTGCGCGCCCGGTGCGGGAGCGTTTGCGCCTGGCACACCCTGTGAAGCTAAGCCGCGACCGGGATTATCAAGACGATCTAACAGCTTTGCGATCACGCGCACTTTTGTTTGCAACTGAGATTTGGGAGAACCCTCGATCTTCACGTTGAGAAGATCACCTACCATGCGCATTTGGTTTTGCGAGAAGAGGTAAGCGCCTTGTCCTTCCATCACCCAAAGTGAACCGGCATCGGCTTTCAGTTCTGCTTCTTCCTCTAGCTTTTGGCGATTCATGCGCTTGTACTGGCGATCCCCAGTTGCGCGAACGTTTTCATTTTCAGAAAACCGAGGCGTGGAGACTTGTTTCACCGGAGCTTCGTTCGAATCACGACCCGTGATCAAAGCGCGGAGCGATTTTCCGAGGCTCGAGCATCCCGATGTCATCGCGGCGATCAAAACGAATGTGAAGAGCAGAGCAAAACGTTTCATCGGACTTCGACCTGTCCTTTTTCAGTTAACAATCCCGAGACGACTTTCTGGGTGCGCGGAATTTTCACGCGGATCATGTCACCGATATAGCCCGAGCCTTGCGCAACGCCGTCGATCGAAACTTGCCAGCCGTCTTGTCCCGCCATGACTTTCACGGCGTCACCAAGTTTTACGGCCATTTCTTTTTTGAGCGCATTTCGCCAAACCACTTGGCCCGCTCCGAGAGTGCGTGCCGCTACGGAGTTAGCAATCTCCGCTTGGCTTGCGGCCGTATCGTTTTCAAAAGTGACGTCGCGCATCTGCAGCGTAAAGTCGTTAGGCTGGATCTTTTCGCCCGACGAGATCGATCGGCTAGCAACCGGAACTTCACGGCGGATGTTGAGCTGGCCGCTAATCCAGTAGGTGCGCTTGCTTGAATCTTCGTGATTTACTTCGAGCGGAAGAGAGAAGCTTCCCTTCGGCATATCGTGACGAAGTCGAATCTTCCACGAAGAGCCCGACGGAATGCTCGTGGGGACTGCTGGAAGTTTCAAATCCGTAATCTCGATTACGCATTCACTGCAGAGTTCTTTGAGCTGGGCTTTGAGTTCTGCTTCAACTTCTTCCGGGCTGATACGGAACGTTTTCCGCACCACCGTCACGCGAGTCGGAACGCGGAGGTTGATTCGCTCTCCTCGACGCGCTTCGATCTCGCGCAAGTACGGGCGAAAGATCTGCTCAAGCGCCATCGCAGTGAATGTGCGGGTCTCACCCGCACGCGGCGAATCCGCGAGACGAACAGAACGGAGTCCGTGCAAAGCACTCTCGCTTACGTTGCGCGCGATCATCAAATCACCAAGCGTGATCTCAGGGCGCGTGCCGTCGATTTCGGTGACGGACTTCACCTGGATGGAACCGTCTCCTTCAGTTTCAGCGTGAGCCGCGGGCGCCGAGATGGCTCCAAGGAGCGTCCCGACAGTGGCCATCGCGCCGACAATCAACCAATTAGCGAGCATTGCTCAATCCCCTCTCAAGAAACCTTAGCGGAGCTGGTTGATGTTCTGGAGCATCTGATCAGAAGCCTGAATCACCTTCGAGTTCGTCTCGTAAGCGCGCTGAGCCGTGATCATGTTGACCATCTCGTCGACGATGTTGACGTTACTGGTCTCAAGTTCTTGCTGTGCAATCGTACCGAGACCCTGTTGGCCCGGTTGCGCTTGCTGCGGAAGACCGCTCGCACCCGAAGGAACGAAAACGTTACGACCCAAAGCCTTTAAGCCGGCTGGGTTTACGAAGTTTACGAGTTCGATCTGCCCGATGTTTTGAGCATCGCGGTTGTTACCAGAGATAACGCTCACACGGCCCTGCGCCGTGATCTCGATGCCCGTTGCGTTCGGCGGAATCACGATTTCAGGTTGAAGCGCGTTTCCGTTCTTATCGACGATGCGACCGTTCGGATCTTTTTTGAACGAACCGTCACGCGTGTATCCAATTTGTCCGTCGGGAAGTTGGACCGGGAAGAATCCAGGACCTTCGATGAACATATCGAGCGCGTTCTTTGTTTGTTTCGAGTTCCCCATTTCGAAGTCTTTTTGAATGCTCGCCGTGCGAACACCGAGACCCGTCTGGACGCCCGTGGGAGATACGGCGTTGAGACCTGAAGCTGCGCCGGGCTCTTTGATCGTGTGGTACATCAAGTCTTCGAACTCGGCGCGCTACTTCTTACAGCCCGTCGTCGAAACGTTCGCCATGTTGTTGGCGATGACGTCCATGTTCGTTTGTTGAGCTTGCATTCCGGTAGCGGCGGTCGTTAATGACTTCAACATCTTAAAGTCCCCAGTTCATGTCTTTTTTCAATGCGAATCGCGGGAGCGAAGAACGATCAAGTTTGCCCTGCGTAGGGCTTGCAGCTGGCTTTGTAGCCGGCGTTGCGACTGACGCAGCATCTGTCGCTTGGGCGACAGGCGTCGCCACCTTCGGTAAACGACCGAGAGCATACCGCTCCGTCTCAACCACGATCGAGTCGGGCTCAGTAACGCGTTTTGAAGCTTTCCCAAAACACTGAAGCCAAGACGTCTTGTCGTCGACGAGACGATCTTGAATTGCGTAGGCCTCTTCGATTGTCTTCGTTCTCACCACGCACGACGTCGTCTTGCCGTGAATGGAGATTTGAATCGGTCCTTCGTTCGAAATAACGGTGCTCAGGACCGATTCATTGCGAGCGATTGTTCCGTCTTTTTCGACGAATGAAAGCTCCGACGCCCAAACGTTTCCGGCGGCCAGGAGTGTCGCAATCAAACCAAAAAGTAACGTCATGCCTTCACCTCAACCCAATTTCGGAACGTCGTTGACGGCTTTACCGATCATCTGATCGTAGGCCTGGATTCCTTTTTGCGTGCTTTCGAACAAACGCGTAGTCGCGATCATCTCCGTCATCTCGCGGATGGGATTGACGTTGCTCGTCTCCAAAAAACCTTGGTTGAGCTTGAGATCTTGGGCGACCGAAAGATCGGGCTCGAGATTGTCCTTGAACGTAAAGAGGTTCTGCCCTTGTTTGAGGAGCGCGTCTTTGTTTCCGACCGAAACAAGAGAAAGCTTTCCGATACTTTGGTTGTTATCGAAGATCTCACCGGCTTGGGAGATCGTGACGTTCGCACTCGTCAACCGAATCTCGCGACCTGCCGCCGCCTGTCCAGGAGCACCGTCACGAAGAACCGGGTAACCTTGCTTGGTCACGAGGCGACCTTCACTATCGACGGTGAAGGATCCGGCACGCGTGAGACGAACACCTTCGGGAGTTCCCACTTCGAAGAAGCCATCGCCTTCAAGACCGATGTCGAGACGATTGCCCGTCGACTTCATTCCGCCTTGAGCGAAGTCCGTGTACGTCCCGTTGAGGTCCACGTAGCTCTTATCTCCACCTTGCATGTCATAGAATGACTCGATTGAAGCCGGTACGCGAGGAACCGTGATCGTTCCGGGTTCTTTCTCATAGGACGTCAGGTACTCGCGAAAGAGCTGGCCGTCTTTTTTGAAGCCGGGCGTGTTCACGTTCGCTAAGTTGTTGGCGATCGTGTCGAGCTTTGCACTTTGCGCGATCGCGCCGCTGACGGCGGTGAAGATCCCTTTGCTCATCCGTGACTCCTCACGTTTGGTTCATCACCCTCATCCATGAGTGTGATGCCATTCCTCATTAGAGAACGGTCTTCACTCATGATGAGCAAACGCGATGCCACAAGCTCTTTGCTTGACGCGATCGAAGTCGCGTCGAGCGGACCTTCGCAGAGATTTCAATGCTCAGAAAGAATTGGACTCATCTTCGCGAACGCTCGCGCCGACGAAGGCACCTAGCTCACAGAAAACTTTGAACCAAAGTCGCGGCGAGAAAACAAACGCAAGCGTCAATGCGCTGACGTCACCGTCAAAGCTTTCGTCATGAAATGAGTGTCTCCACTAGTCCTCGACCACGCGGATGTCGCGATTTTTAAATCAACGACTCTAAGATGAAAGAATGAGCTTCACTCCGAGTCGGAATCTTTCTCTCTTAGCTGTCGCTGCGTCTCTAGCATTCGCAAGCGCTGGCTGCGCTACGAAGTCAAAGGCCGTGGCGTCTTCTGCGCGAGGGTCCGCCGCGAAAGCTCGCTTCGTCGGTGCTCCTCCTCCCGCAGTGAAGAAAGCGAAGTCGGAAATTGAAAATGAACTCACGCAAGTGGGAGCGAAAGAAGATGGTGCGCTCTCTCCAGAACTCGTTCGAGAGATTTTGGAAGTCACCCCACCACCCGCGCAAGCCCCGGTGATCGCTTCTGAGCCCGCAAAAGACGAGCCGCAAGAGTATCCGCCTCACGCGCTTGACGAAATGGATTCGAATGCACGCGGCGGTGAACGCTTGAGAGCGATTCCCGTAGCTCGCTTAAACCAAGCCGGCGCTCCCGTAGCACCTGAGCCATTGAAACGGCTCGACGCTCTCGAAGCTTCAAGCTTTGAGCTTTCGGCGTCGGAAGAAACTCCGCTCATCTTCGACATCCCGGTGACTTACAACGACCGCGTTCGCGCGTGGATCCGTTACTTCCAAACGGAAGGTCGCACGAGCTTCCGCATCTGGCTTGAGCGCTCGGCACGCTATCTACCGTTCCTTCAATACGAGCTTCAGCGCGCAGGGCTCCCGCAGGACCTCGTTTACGTCGCGATGATCGAGAGCGGATTTAACTCGAATGCCGCAAGCCACGCCGGTGCGATGGGCATGTGGCAATTCATCGAAGCGACCGGTGAGAGATACAATTTGAAAGTGGACTGGTGGATCGACGAGCGCAAAGACTTTCACAAAGCCACACGTGCGGCCATCCGGTACATGAGTGATCTCTTTAAACAGTTTGAATCATGGTATCTCGTCACGGCAAGCTACAACATGGGTGAAAACGGCGTTCGTCGCCTCATCGCCCGACACAAGACCCACAACTTCTGGGAACTTGCGAATCGCGGCGCTCTCCCCGCTGAAACAACAGACTACGTGCCGAAGATTCTTGCAGCGGTCTTGATCTCGAAGGCACCTGGTCTCTACGGATTCCGCGATCTCAACTACCAAATGCCACTTTCGTACGAATCGGTCGTCGTTCCTGGCGGAACCGATATCATCAACTTGGCGGGCTACCTCGGCGTGAGCGAAAAATATTTGAAAGAGCTCAACCCCGAGCTTATAAAAGGCTTCATTCCACGAAACATTCGCGGTCACAAAATTCGCGTTCCAAAAGGATCTTCCCTCGCCGTTTCCCAATTCATTCGGCAAGTGGTTAAGAACGACCCACACGCGACAGCCGCAAACTGATTCGTGAGAAGCGAAATTCTTTTGAGGATTCCAACTTGAGCAACACCGGTTCGCGTTCACTCATCGTGCAGAAATACGGCGGAAGCTCGCTGGCGAAGCCCGAGCAGATCCAGGCAGTTGCAGACGTCATTGCCGGTCTCCACGCCAAAGGCCACAAGCTTTTGATCGTCGTGAGTGCCATGGGAAAAACGACGGATCAACTCGTTGAACTTGCCTACAAAGTTAGTCCGACTCCGAATCGTCGCGAGCTCGACATGCTTCTGACGACAGGGGAACGCGTGAGCATGGCGCTGATGAGCATGGCCCTTAATGACCGTCGCGTGCCGGCGATCAGCTTCACCGGAAGCCAAGCGGGCGTACTCACAGATGAGTTGCACTCAAATGCGCGCATCATTGACGTCAAGCCTGTTCGCCTCGAGCCCGAGATCAACAAAGGCAACGTTGCGGTGCTAGCAGGATTCCAAGGCGTCTCCCCTCGCACGAAAGACATCACGACGCTTGGTCGCGGTGGCTCTGATACGACGGCCGTCGCCATGGCTGCGTACTTCAAAGCTGAGCGCTGTGAAATTCGCAAAGATGTCGACGGTGTTCATTCGGCCGATCCGAATGCGGTGAAGGGAACAGCCCACCTCCCTCACCTCCACTACCACTCGCTACTTGATATGACGTACTGGGGAGCCAAAGTTCTTCACTATCGAAGTGTCGAACTCGCCACGCTCTTAAGAATTCCCGTGCTCATCGCGCTCGCGCATGGGGAAGGTCCCAGCACATTGATCGATGGAGAAGCTAAGATGTACGAACAAGCCCGCATCCTTTCTGTGAATTCGCACAAAGAAGTCCGCTGGCTTCGCGTGAGCAAACCGGATCTCGCAAGCGCGTTCCAAGAGTTCTCCGCTGCGCTCAAGCCCGGTGATCTTCCGCTTCCGCAATTCCTCGATACAGAAATGCATGCAAACGGTTGCTCGTTCTTGATCACGGCTCCGCAGGAAACGCTGACAGCCGTCTGCCAAACGGCGATCAAAAACCCAGCGATGACTCTCGATCAGCGCGATCTTGCGACTGTTACGGCAACTTGCCAGGGCGCATATGCATCTCCGCTCCCGGCTGAAATCGCGAGCGCATTGAAGGCGCAAAGCATTGAGCTCCATAAAATGATCTTCGGCGCACTTAGCGTTACGGTTGTCGTCAACGCAAAAGATCGCGAGCGAGCCATCCAAACAATTCACGATCTGCGTCCTAGCGCTTAATTCGATCTCAAATCGAAATTTTAGAAAGGTGCCCATCTGCGGCACCAAAATCTCACGTTTCTAACTTCTTTCCACCCCCGCTTCCGGCAAACAATCGCTGTGTTAAATTGCCTTCACCTCAGAAGTATTTGAGGACGGGGGTTCAACAGATGCAGCTCAATATCGAAACAGTGAAGAATACGATTCTCGGTACGATCGTGGTTAGCATTGGCGTTTTTGCCCTCGCGCATGGTCGCCCGGAATCGAAGATGGAAATGTTGAACGTCTCCGACAGCGCCAACATTCAAAAGGTGGCGCAGGAATTCTCGCGTCTGCAAACGGGCTTCGATTCGGAAGTTGAAAGCGAGCAGCTGTTGTATCGCTTGCGCAAACCTTCGACCGATCTCGCTCCTGATTTAACGAAGTTGTTAGTGGATCTCAGCGGAGGCCCCGACGAAATCCCCGTTCCTGACCTCGTCGAGATGACGGCTCAGTCGGACGTTGCGGGCCTTTCACGCTACTTCCTTTCTGAAAACGGCGATCGGAGCTTTGACTCCGCGTTGAAGTCGGTGCTCGCATCTCCCGAAGCGAAAGTTTTCTCGTCGGAAGTTTCGGAGCCCACGGGTCCATCGCGCGTTTTGATCGTGGCCGACGAAAAAACGAACGAGCTTCTTTTGCTCTTCGTCTCGGTTTCTGGTGAAAAGCGCCTCGCCTCTACGACGAGATATTGACACTCTCGTAAAGAAATTCTTTTTCCGCATCTCTAGAATGGCCTCCTAGTGCTCAAAAGATCTTGAGCGAAACAGGAGGCCGCATGGATCAATCTAAAAACAATAACATCTCGACTCCCACGGATACGGCGACTGACGATCCCATGGCGGAAGCCAAACGCGTCGACGCCCTTGCCGACTATCATCACTCAACTGAACAAAGTGCTCGCGAGAATGCCGGTAACACTCGTCGTCCCGACGATGGTCATCCGTCTGATCTCGGCGTGAGTGATACTCCTAACGCACGCCCCGACCGCGATCCTTCGCAAAAAGGTCCCTACGATCCTTCGCACCGTGGCTCTACGAAAATCCAAGGTGAGGATGTTCCTACAACCGGCGATAGCAGCGAACGCCGAAACGAAGAGAC
>SXGS01205957.1_pt1 | contig 21072 bp, 17 predicted proteins | sample 3174681 | NCBI WGS metagenome assembly SXGS01 (sample SAMN11356861, study PRJNA531348) | freshwater metagenome | isolation source: freshwater sample F1-80 | place: China: Fuxian Lake, Yuxi | collected 2017-12-25 | reverse complement strand
TGGCGGAGTCGGGGATGATGATGCCGCCGCGCACGGTTTCGGTGTCTTCGATCCGCTTGATTACGAGACGGTCGTAAAGCGGGCGAATGTTGATTGCCATCTTGGGTGGGGACCTCCTGGGAACTTGGGAAGAGGGGATTGGGGAAGCGGACGTGGCTCTTGCCGGACCGGCCGCACCTTATTATTTAGCACAGTTTGCGGGAGACTGCCAGACATCCGGTGTCAACGCCATGAAAATAAAGCAAATACAGTTCCCTCTCCATCCCGTGTCCGGAGGGAGTATAATCGTGACGATTTGCAGCGCGCGGCGTTTCTCTTCACTATGCTAGCGGCCGCGTTCGCCCAGCAGGCGAGCGGCCCAGGCGACCCGGTGATTCGCGTCACCACGACGCTGGTGCAGGTGGACGCGTTGGTCACCGATTCCAAGGGCCGTCCGGTGAGCGGGTTGACGCGCGAGGACTTCGAGGTGCTGCAAGACGGCAAGCCGCGGGAGATCGTAGCCTTTCAATTCGTGCGGGCGGCCGCTCGACAGGAGGCCGCCGCCCCGCCCGTGAAGGCCCGCCCCGGCGACGCCGCTCCGCCTCCTCCCCCGCTCCAGCCGGTGCAGCCGGGACAGGTGCAACGCACGGTGGCGGTAGTGGTGGACGATCTGGGGATCAGCTTCCAGAGCATGTTCTACGTGCGGGAGTCGTTGAAAAAGTTCATCGACCGCAACGTGCAACCGGGCGATCTCGTGGCGATTCTGCGCACGGGCGGAGGAATGGGCGCGTTTCAGGACTTCACCACGGACAAGGCGATGTTAGGGTCGATCGCGGACCGCCTCCGGTGGAATCCGATGGGACGCGGCGGCGTGAGTCCGTTCGCGGCGATCGAGGATCCGGCGAGCGACGATGCGGAGGCGGCCGGCGACGCGATGCAGGATCAGACCGACCAGTATTGGGGCATGGGCACGCTTTCGTCGCTGCGGCAGGTGGTGGCCGGATTGAAGGAGATGCCGGGGAGGAAGTCGGTGGTGCTGTTTTCCGAAGGGATTCCGATCTTCGCGGCGGACGACACCCAGAATCAGACGACGGACAGCTTCCGGCTGATGCTCGAGTCGGCAAACCGGGCGGGTGTGTCCATTTACACGATCGATCCGCGCGGGTTGCAGACAGCGCAGTTCTCGGCGGCCGATCGTGGCAATCCATCGCGCGCGCGGGCCGATGGGCGGACGCCGATGGAGAGACGGACGGACGATCTGACCCGGTCCCAACAATCGCTGCGGCTGGTGGCGGCGGATACGGGCGGCCTGTTCTTCGGCAACGATAACGACATATCGGCTGGGCTGGCGCGGGCGTTGGACGATCAGAGCGAGTATTACCTGATCGGTTACAATCCAGGACCTTCGATGGCGGACAAGAAGTTCCACAAGATCGAAGTCCGGGTGAGGAAGCCGGGGCTGAAGGTACGGTCGCGGAACGGGTTTCTGGGCGAGGAAGAGACGAAGGCTCCGGCCACGCCGGCAACGGCGAAGACCACCATGCTGAGCGCGTTGATGTCGCCGTTCCGGGCGGGGGCGGTGCGCACCCGGCTGACCTGCTTCTTCGGAGCGGACGAGCGCGGCGCGGTGGTCCAATCGGCGCTGCTGATCGATGGCCGGGATATCGGCTTCTCGCCGGCCGAGGGGGGCAAGCACAAGGGGCGGGTCGACATCCTGGTGGCCAGTTTCGACGCCACGGGAGCGGCGGCCGACCAGACGGCGCAGGGCTACAACATCACGCTCGACGGCGAAGGATTGAAGAAGGCGCGCGAGTTCGGGCTGACGTACGTGGTTCGCTACAAGGCGAGCAAGCCGGGACCCTACCAGGTGCGGGTGGCGGTGCGCGACGGGGCGTCGGGCAAGACGGGCACGGCGGCGCAGTTTCTGAACATCCCCGACTTGGCGAAGGGGAAACTGGCGATGTCGGGGATCATGGTGATGGCTCCGAAGGCGGACGCCGATCCGCATCCGCTGTCGACGCCGGCGGCGCGTACGTTTCCCAGGGGACGGGAGATGTCGTGGCTGGCGCAAGTCTACAATCCGAAGGCGGGCCAGGCGGACGAGGCGAAGCTGGAGTCGAGCGTGCGCGTGTTCCGCGACGGCAAGCCGGTGATGCGGACGCCGTTCCAGACGGTGAACACGAAGCCCTTGGCGGGCCGGCGAGACATCATCGCCGGCGGCACGATGCGGCTGGGTTCGGCGATGGCGCCCGGCGAATACGTGCTGCAATTGGTGGTGCGGGACAACAACGCACCGAAGAAGGCGAGCCTGATTTCGCAGTGGATCGACTTCCGGGTGGCTGAATGAGCAGACCCGGCGGGGCCGTGAGTATAATAATGAACATCTTTTGGACGGGGAACTGAATCCGCTGACGGCCCTCGTCACGTAAAGGAGGATGTGACCGTGTCACTGGCGCCGGGAGAAGCTCTCGCGCAACGCGAAACGATCTGGCTAGGACTGGTGGAGGCGATCGCCGCCGGGAGGCAAGAAGCTCTCGGGCGGCTGTACGACGAAACCAGCGGGGTGATCTACGCGTTGGCGCTGCGGATTCTACGAAATCGCGAAGATGCCGAAGAGGCCGTGCTCGACGCCTATGCCAGGGCGTGGCGGCTGGCGGTAAACTTCGACCGCGGCCGGGGCTCGGTGATGACGTGGCTGATCATGATGACGCGGAGCATCGCGATCGACCGGCTGCGTTCGGCGGCGAACCGGGCGAGCCGCACCGAGTCGCTGGACGAGCCGCATCACCAGGCGGCGTCGCCGGGAGAGGGGCCGGAGTTAGCGGCGTTTTTCGGGGAGCAAAGGGAACGAGTACGCGCCGCGATGGACAAGCTGCCGCAAGAGCAGCGGGCTGCCATCGAGTTGGCGTTTTTCGGAGGACTCAGCCATTCGGAGCTGGCGGAGACGATGGGGATTCCGCTCGGCACCGCGAAGACACGGGTTCGGCTGGCACTGGCCCGGCTTCGAGAATTTTTGGAGGACCTCTCATGAGATCCGGTTCCGGCGATTTTCCGGAAGATTTCGATTTCGACCAACGCTTGGAAGAAGCGGCGCTCGATCTGGCGCTGGGAGCTCCGATGTGCGCTCCTCCGCCGGGACTACGGCAGCGGCTGCTCGACCGGATCGCGGCTTCGTCCCCGGCGGGGATCGAGGTGCGGTACGCGAGCGGCGCGCAGTGGCGGCCGATGGGGACGCCGGGCGTTACTTACAGGCAACTCTATATGGATCCGGCCAGCGGCATGGTCACGATCCTGGTGCGAATGGCTCCGGGAGCGCGGTATCCGAGTCACCTGCATACGCGCGCCGAGCAGTGCCTGGTGATCGAGGGCGATCTGCGGCAGCCGGGCGATGTCCTGCGGGCGGGCGATTTCGTGCTGGCCCGGGAGGGAAGCGTGCATCCTACGACGTGGTCGGAGGATGGCAACCTGCTACTGCTCGTGGCGGATCCGGCCAACGAGATCGCTGCGTAGCGGCTACGCGCGGATGTCCACCCAGGTGTGGACGTGCGGATGGCCTCGGAAGTACCACACCATGTTCGAGCTTTCGAGCTGCCAGACATCCCACACGCCGTCGTTGCCGATGTCGAGTCCCTTGTAGAACGACATGGTGAGCGAATCGACGCCGCCGGCGGACTTGATGTATTTCATCGCCTCGTCCGCGTCCTTCTTGCGGAACGGCAGCAGCAAGTCGGCGAGCACCTTCTCCACCAGCGCCTTCTGATCGCGCGACATGTCCGATACGGGCAGCCCCACATGCTCGCCCTTGGCCTTTAGCGCCACCGTCTTGTTGGAGGCCTCCGCGCGCGGCGCACCCTTGATTAGGGCGATGTCGCGCTGCTTGCCGTCGAGCGCCTGGAAGACCTGATTGGCGCGCTTGCCCTGATACCAGTAGACGTTCTGGCCGTGATCGGGCTGCTCGAGGCCTTTGGGGCCGGACTGGTGTCCGTACATGATGGGACCGCCGAACGCGGCGCCGTCCACCGAGTTGCCGTCGCAGCGGACGGTGCAGTGGCGGCCGGTGAGCACGAACTCGAACTGCCCCTTCTTGGCGCCAGGATCTCCGAACAGGGCGATGGCGTAGCGGTCGAGTCCGCCGCCGTCTTCCTGGATGTGGCGCATCACGTTGGCGATGAAATCGGGATTGTGGAGATAGCGGAAGATCTCGGCGATCATCGCCTGCTGGTCCCTGGTATAGAACTCACCGATCTTGTGAGGAGTGATGAACCAGTTGGCATCGACCTTGGACCGGAGCGGGTGGTCGAAGGCGAAGCAGACCTTTCCTTTTTGATCGTCGCTGAGGCTCTTGTAGAGAGTGGCGACGAGGGTCTCGGAATCGTTGGCGGGCTTGGCCAAGGCGGATGGCAGAAGCGCCGCGCCCATGGCGGCGGTCTCGAGGAAATGGCGGCGTTGCATGGATGGTTTATCTCACGCCGCGCGGCGGAAGTCAATGGGTGGTTCGCGAGGCTTACCGTTTGGAGGGAGCGAAGGGCGACAAGGCGTTCAAAAGGTCCCTGGTGTCGAACGGTTTGGGCAGGTAGGCGTTGGCGCCCGCCAGGCGGCCGCGAAGTCTGTCCATGAGGCTGGCCGACATCATGATCACTGGAACCTTGGATGCTGTCTTGCGGCGGCGGATGGCGCGGCAGGTTTCGTATCCGTCGATGTCCGGCATGCGGATGTCGAGCAGGACCGCTTCCGGGCGAATCCGTTCCAGCAGCGTGAGCGCGTGCATGCCGCCGAGCGCCGTTCGAACCGTGAAGCCGTGCTTGCTGAGAACGGAGGTGATGGCTTGCAGCACCGTGCGGCAGTCGTCCACCGCAAGAATGGTGCGGCAGGAGCTCAGCCGCGCGACCCACTGCGGAAAGCGGGGGTCGTTCGGACGCAGTTCGGTCGCGCGCTGGAACTGGGCGAGCGCCTGCTCCATCTCCCCGAGGTTGAGCCGGCCGAACGCGGCGGCGACGGCGGAATCCGGCGTTCGCCGTTTTTCAAGAGCCTCCACCACCTGCCGCAGGTAGTGCTCGATCGCCTTGTGGTTGTTGATCATCCCGTTGAGGTTGTCCACGTCCCACAAGCATCCGCACGCGCGGCAGGTTTGAAACGCCCGCCAGTGCTTCAGACCGCAAACCTTGCACGAGAACGGAACCGCAACGCCCTTGAACGGGAGTTGTCCCTCTTCCGGTCCGTAGATTCGCACCAGGCTCAGGGTCCGAAGCGCGCGGTCGTTCTTGGGATTCAGTGTCAAGACCTTTTCGAGCGCCGACACCGCTTCCTGCGGAGATCGCGCCACGCCGGCCTTCCACATCCAGACATCCTCATCGAGAGGATAGTTGGCCTCCAACTGCTCGAGCAGGATGCGGGCCTCGTCGATGTCGTGCCGCTTGATCGCCGAGACGACGTGATGAAACCGGACGGTTGAGCCAGTGGCGATCCAGGACATTGAGATTCCTCACCGCCGGTAGTGCAATCGCGGCGCCAACGGCAAACTGTTGAAACGGCTGCGAGGCGGAGCAGCGCGACCGGACAGATTGTCCGGCCGGCAGGACGTTTTGTCCGGTTACGCCTCCCGGAGGCAGGCGAACACTTCGCGGTAGAACTCCGGATGCGACTGCCAGGTCTGGGCCGTCACCAGCCGTCCGTCGCGCACGCCTTGGCGCGGATCCCAGGTCCCACCCGCCATCTCCACCTCGAGGCGGACGTGCTCATAACAGGTCACCGTGCGGCCGGAAACCACGCCCGCGGCAACCAGGACTTGAATGCCGTGACAGATGGAGAAGATCCACTTGCCCGCTCGATGCATGTCGCGCACGATGTCCACCAGACGCGCGTTGTGGCGGAGAAACTCCGGCGCGCGGCCACCGACGATGAGCACGGCGTCGAACTCCGCCGGGTCCACTCGAGCGAACGCCACCGTTGCCTCGATGCCATAGCCCGGCTTTTCGATGTAGGTGTCCCAGCCTGGCTCGAAATCGTGAAGCACCATGTGGAGGCGCTTGGCCGACACCGATGCGACCACCGGCGCCATGCCCTCCTCCTGAAATCGATGGAAGGCGTACCAAGCCTCGTAGCCTTCGCCGGCGTCGCCGGTCACGATGAGGATTCGCTTGCTCATGCCAGGATGCCGTGCACCAGCTTGGATGGGCTCACGTCGGTCAGCTTTTCCTCGCGGACGCCGTGCGGATAGACGAGCTTATTCACGTCGAGCCCAAGCAGGTGCATCACCGTGGCATGGAAGTCGGGCACGCTGACGATGTTGTCCACCGAGTGGTAGCCGAAGTCGTCGGTGGCGCCGTGCGTGACGCCGCCTTTGATGCCGGCTCCGGCCATCCAGAGGCTGAAGGAGAACTTGTGGTGATCGCGTCCGTCCTTGCCTTCGGTCATCGGCGTGCGGCCGAACTCTCCGGACCAGATCACCAGGGTGTCCTTCCATAGGCCGCGGCGCTTCAGGTCGGTGAGCAGGGCAGCGGTGGGCTCGTCGGTCTGGCGCGAGATCTTACGGTGACCGCTTTCGTTTTCGTTGTGGGTGTCCCACGGCTGGCCGTTGTGGAGCACCTGCACGAATCGAACGCCGCGTTCGATCAGCCGGCGCGCGAGCAACAGTTGGCGGCCGTGCACGCCCGCATCGGGATCGGAAGTGCGATAGAGATCGTGCGCCTCGGCCGGTTCCTTGGACAGGTCCATGGCGTCCGAGGCGGCTACTTGCATTCGCGCGGCGAGTTCGAAGCTCTGGATGCGCGCTTCGAGTTCGAGTTGCTCGGGCCGCGTCCGAAGGTGTTCGCGGTTCAGCTTCTGGATGAGCGCGAGCCGGGCCGCGGCGGCGGTTTCGGAGCCGCCCGGCTTCAGATCGATGACCGGCGTGCCTTCGGCGCGAACGGGGAATCCATTGAACACCGGCGCCATCCAGCCGTTGGAGAAGTTACGCACGCCGTCGACGGGCAGTCCTTTCGGATTCATGATCGCGACGAAAGCGGGCAGGCTGCGATTCTCGGAGCCGAGTCCATAGGTGACCCACGATCCGAGCGAGGGCCGCCCCGGTTGAATGGAGCCGGTGTTGAAGTTCCAGATCGCCTGTTCGTGGTTGGAGTGGGTGGTCACCATGGACCGCACCAGCGCGATATCGTCGGCGTGGCGGGCCAATCCGGGCAGCGCTTCCGAGAGCACCATGCCGCTTTTGCCGCGCGGCGCGAACTGGAACGGACTGCCGAGCCACGCGCCCGTCTTCTTGATATCGACGGTGTTGATGTAGCCTTCGCCGGGCCGCTGTCCGTGGCGCTTCATCAGTTCGGGCTTGGGATCGAACAGATCCACCTGGCTGGGACCGCCGTTCTGAAAAAGGAAGATGACGCGCTTCGCCTTCGGCTCGAAATGAGGCGCGCGCGGTTCAACGCCGTGGCGCGATTCCGACGCGAGCAGCGAGGCGGCCGCCATGCCGCCCAAGCCGGCGCTCATGCGGGTGAGGAAATCGCGGCGGGCGAAGAGTTCGCGGATGTGCATGTCGCTCCTACTCAGTCAATGTATATGAACTCGTTGGCGGACAGCAGGGCCTGGGCGAGGTCGGAGAACACCTGCCAGCGAAGCGCCACTCCGGTCATCTCCGGATAGTGCGCCGCCTGCGATTTCACGAACGACAGCAGATCGTCGATCTCGCGGGGCGACGGCTTTCGCGTGAGCGCGAGCCGGAATGCGTCGACCGCCGCGGCGCGATCGTCCCCGTTGCGCTTCAATACCCGGTTGGCGAAGTGGCCCGCCTGCGCGGCGGCGAAATCGCCGTTCATCATCGCCAGGGCCTGCGACGCCGACGCCGAGGTGACGCGGCGCGAGCAGTTGATCTCCATGACGGGCGCATCGAACGAGGCGAGGAAACTCTGCGGGGCCGAGCGGCGGACGATCTGGTAGATGGAGCGGCGGCCTTTGCAATCCTCGCCCGCGGGGGCGACTTCACCGGTCGTCTTGGTGCGCGTTCCCACGGGCTCGCCGTACATCTTGGCGTCGAGCGTTCCAGACGCCGCCAGCACGGCATCCCGCACGGCCTCGGCTTCCAGCCGCCGCGGCATGTTCGATGTCTGGCGGTAGAAGGACGACTTCACGATGGTGCGATGCAGCGCCTTGACGCTCCAGCCTTGACGGACGAACCCGGTGGCCAGCCAGTCGAGCAGTTCGCGATTCGATGGAGAGGGACCCGATTTGCCGAAGTTGTCCATCGTGGGAACCAGCCCTTCGCCGAAGTGGCCCGCCCAGACGCGATTCACCATCACGCGCGCGGTGAGCGGATGTCCGGGGCTGGTCAGCCATGTGGCGAACGCGGCGCGGCGGCCGGTGGTGGACGCGGAGGGATCGGGCTTCGGGACCGAGAAGGGCCGCGCGGGATCGTCGAGCACGGCGGGCACGCCCGGCGCGACGGGATCGCCGTGCTGGGTGGGGTCGCCGCGCAGGAATACGTACGAGGGCGGGGCGGTCGAATCCAAGTCGTAGATGGCGCGGATGGTGGGCAGGTCGACGCGCCGCGTGGTTTCGCGTTCGATCTCTTTGTCGAGCGCGGCCGCGGCTTCGGCAAAGGCGGGGAACGCGGCGCGCAGTTCGGCTTCGGTGGCCTTGTCGCGCTTTTCGTGCAGGGCGCGATACTGCTTGACGCGGGCGGCGCGGAGATCGCGCAGAGCCTTCAGGATGTCGTCGAGCGGCTTGTTGACGGTCTCGGCGCGCGCCTGCTCGGATTTGGCGGCATCGTGGATCAGCCGCTTGTAGCTCGGCAGCACCGGACCTTCGGGGCGCAACGCGCCGGCGAACACGGCGAGCATCGAGTAGTAGTCGCGTTGAGTGAGCGGCTCGTACTTGTGATCGTGGCAGCGGGCGCAGTGCATGGTGATTCCCATCAGCGACGATGCGACGATCTGCTGCGTGTCGAAGTAGGTGCGCCATTGGTACTCGGCGAAGTCCTTCGGCTGGAAGTCTTCGCGCGTGGCATCCACGGCGGTTCGCAGGAATCCGGTGGCCTCGACGGCCTCCACCACTTCCGGCGGCATCTTCTCGTACTTGCGGAAGTCCGAGAACTCGTCGCCGGCGAGTTGTTCGCGCACGAAGACGTCGAAGGGTTTGTCTTTATTGAAGGCGCGGATGACGTAGTCGCGATAGCGCCAGGCGTTGGCGCGAACGACATCCGCGGCGAGGACGCCTTCGGAATCGGCGTAGCCGGCGGCGTCGAGCCAGTGCCGGGCCTGGCGCTCGCCGTAGCGTTCGCTGGCGAGCAGCCGTTCCACCACGCGATCGTAGGCGTCCGGCGCGGTGTCCGCTTCGAAGGCGTCGGCTTCTTCCGGCGTGGGCGGCAGACCGGTGAGATCGAACGTGACGCGCCGCAGCAGGGCGCCGCGGCCGGCATCGGGCCGGAGCGCTCCGCCTTTCTTTTCGAGCGCGGCGATGACGAAGGCATCCACCGGCGTGCGCACGCGGGCGGCGGCGCGCACCTTGGGAATCTCCGGCTGGACAGGCGGTTGGAAGGCCCAGTGGCGGCGGGCGAGATCGGCCGCGGTGGCGTTGGGATCGGCGGCGGCGGCGCCCTGCCGGATCCAGTCGCGCAGAAGTTCGATCTCCGCGGCCGGCAGTTTCGCGCCCGGCGGCATCTGTCCGGCGGCGACTCTGCGAAGCAGGAGGGAGTCCGGATCGCCCGGCGAGATCGCGGCTCCGGACTTGCCTCCCTTGACGAGAGACGCGCGGGTGCGGATGTCGAATCCGGCTTGGGCGGCGGTCCCCGAATGGCACTGCGCGCAACGGCGTTCCAGCAACGGCAGGATGTCGCGCTCGAACTCGGCGGCGAACAGCCCCGAGGCGGCGATCAAGAGAAAAGGAACACGCGACCCCACACGCGTATTATATGTCCGCCTTGCACCCGGATATCATGGTGGAGAATGCCGGTGCGATCGATCGTTTTCCTTTTCTTCGCTGGATCCGCGCTCGCGCAGTTCACGGTGGTGCATCGCGGCGGAATGGCGCGACAGCCCCAAAACACGATGGCGGCCTTCCGGCACGCGGTGGAGACCGGGATCGACATCCTCGAGTTCGACCTCATTCCCACGCTCGACGGCCAACTCGCCGTGCATCACGATCTGGCGGTGCATGCGCCGCTGTGCCAGGCTCCCGGCGGCAAGCCGTTTCCGTTCGGCCCCATCCGCGCGATGACGTTCGCGCAACTCCGCGAGCTCGACTGTGGCTCGTGGCGCGACCCGCGATTCCCGAATCAGGCCGCGGCTCCGGGCGAGAAGCTGCTGACGCTCGGCGATGTGCTCGCGGCGTTCCCTTCGAAATCCAGGTTCCTGGTGGAAACGAAAATGGCGAAAGACGGCGCGGCCGATTTCGTCGATCCCCAGGAATTCGCGGCCATGATCGCCAAGACGGTGCGCCGGCACAAGGCGCGGGAGCGGTTCATCCTGCAGTCGGGCGACTATCGCACGCTGGACGCGATGAAGCGGCTGGAACCGAGCATCGCCACGTGTCTGGTGAACGCGCGCCGCTTCAAGCCGGATTATCTGCCGCTGGCGCGGAAGCATCGGGCGGACTATCTGATGCTCGGCGTGGCGGACACCAACGCCGCGCAGGTGGCGGAACTGAAGTCCGCCGGATTCCGAGTCCTGTCGAACGTGATCAACGACGCGGCCGGTTGGCGCGCCGCGCTCGACCTGGGAATGCAGGGACTGATGACGGACGATCCGGACGAGTTGAAGCGGTTCCTCGCGAGGCGGTGAGCATGCGGCTACTCGGTATCGCCTTCCTGGCCGCGTCTCTCGGAGCCGCCGAAGACGCCAATCCGCGCTTCGAGTTCCTGCGGATGAACCTCGAGGTGTTTCCGGGCACGGACCGGATCTTCGAAGCCGACTGGACGCTGTTCTGGAAGTTGAAGGCGAACCTCGCCAACGTCCGCGCGGCGGAGAAGCTGCCCGATCGGGAGTTGGCGTTCCGCGTTTCCACCGATGCCCAGGGACGGCGGACGACTCCGCCGGCCCCGGGAACGCCGGCGGTGCTGTTCCTGGGCGATTCCTGCACGTTCGGAATTCCGGTCAACGACGACGAGGCCTTTCCGGCCCGCGTAGGCAAGATGCTCGGAATTCGCGCGATCAACGCGGGCGTGCCCGGATACACGGCGTTCCAGGGGCGATTGCTGCTCGATACGATCCAAGAGCGGCCCAAGGCGGTGGTGATCGCGTTCTGGCCCAACGGCCTGGGCGTGTGGGATCACCTGAGCGATCGCGAGCATTACGAACTGCTGGCCGCCCAACGCGCGAACGAGTTCAGCCGGTTGAAGCTGACGCGCATCATCCGGCGCGCGACTCCCGGCACGCGTCCGCGGCTGAGCGACGAGGAGTTCGCGGCGGAGCTGAACGCAACGATCGAGCGAGCGCGCCAAATCGGCGCCGTTCCGTTGTTGGCGATCTGGCCGTTCGTGGGACAGATGGATGGCGAGCCGGAGAACCCCCGGCAGACGATCCTCCGCAAAGTGGCCGCGAACAAAGGAGTCCCGGCCGTCGACCTGGCTCCCCGGTTTCGCGCGCAAGGCGGCAAGCGCCTGTTCGCCGACCGCATCCATGCGACGGCGGAAGGCTACCGGGTGGCGGCGGAAGCGATCGCGCGGGAACTGAAGCCGCTGTTCGCGCGCTAGGAGTGTCATGCGAGCCGCCCTTCTCGCCGTGGTCCCCGCGCTGATCCGCGCCGCGCCCTCGGGCTATGCGGAACCTCTCGCGTGCAGGCCCTGCCATCAGCAAGTCTACGACCGGTACGCCGCGACCCCGATGGGCCGCTCGTTCTACCTGCCGGGCGCCAATCCCGACATCGCGGACTGGAACGCCAAGTATCGCCACCAGGCTTCCGGCCAGCATTTCGAGATGTTCCGGCGCGACAACGATCGATTCGTGCTCCGCTACCGGATGGAACATGGCCGCCGCGTGGATCTGCTGGAACGCAAGGTGACGCATGTCATGGGCTCCGGCGAGCGGGCTCTCAGCTTTCTGCATCAGACCGCGGAAGGCCGGCTCTTCGAACTCCCGGTCTCCTGGTATTCGCAGGAGCGGGCGTGGGCGATGTCGCCGGGTTACGACCGCGAGAAGCACGCCGGCTTCACCCGCCAAGTGAACAACAAGTGCATGTTCTGCCACAACGGCTACCCGGACGTGCGCCCGGAAACATCCCGCCCCGGCTGGGACGCCGACGTGCTATTTCCGCTGAAACTGCCCATGGGGATCGACTGCCAACGCTGTCACGGACCCGGCTTGAAGCACGCCTCATCGGGCAAGCCGGCGGATGTGGTGAACCCGGCCAAGCTGAGTCCGGAGCGCTCGCTGGAGGTGTGCATGCAGTGTCACTACCAGACCACCACGTTCCCGCTGCCCGATTCGTTGCGGCGGTTCCAGCGCCCATTCTTCAGCTACACGCCGGGCGAGCCGCTGGGGAACTACATGGTCTACTTCGACCAGCCTCCCGGAGCGGGCTATGAGGAGAAGTTCGAGATCGTCGGCGCGGCGTATCGTTTCCGGCAGTCGCGCTGCTTCCGGGAGAGCGGTGGACGCATGACCTGCCTCACCTGTCACAGTCCGCACGGCCCTTCCCGCGGGACGGCGGCCGAGTGCTCCACCTGCCACCCTACCGTTACCGGGCATCCGGAGCGAGACACGAGGGACTGCGCGGCGTGTCACATGCCCAAGCGGCGGACCGAGGATGTGGTCCACGTGGCGATGACCGACCACAAGATCGTACGCCGGCCACCCCCGGGCGACCTAGTGGCCCAGCGGCGCGAGAAGACCGACGCCGAGCAGACCTATCAGGGCGCGGTGATCCAGGTGTATCCGGCGCCGGAACCAGCGGACGAGATCATGACCGCGATCGCCCAGGTGCGCGAGAAAGCGAATCTGGAGGCGGGAATCCGGCGGCTCGAGGCGGCGCTTCGGAAACAGCCTCCGCGATCGCTGGAAGCGCCGTTCGAGTTGGGACAGGCGCTGAAGGCCGTTGGACGTAACGAGGACGCGATCAAGGCCTACCGGAAGGCAATCGAAGCCGATCCCGGCTACCCGCAGCCCTGGAACAACATGGCGAACCTGCTGGCGGCGGCCGGGCAGCGCACCGAGGCGATCGAAGCCTACCGGCGAGCCATCGCTGCCGCGCCCTGGGATGCCGAGATTCGCGTCAATCTCGGACTGACGCTGCTGGACGACGACCGTGTGGAGGAAGCCAGGCAGGCGTTCGCCGGCGCGGTGGCCGCGAATCCATCGTCGGCGGAGGCGCAGGCGAATCTCGGCGCCATGCTGCTGCTGATGGGCCAAAAGGCGCAGGCCCAGGTTCATTTAGAGACCGCCCTGGCGCTCGATCCGAATCACGCCAAGGCTCGCGGCAACCTCGCGATCGCCAGCCGGAAATGAAACGGACGTGCCACTGGCAAAACACGGGAGCGCCAGGTATCGTATAATGCCCAATGTGCCAGTGGGCTCGATTGCCCCTGGTATTGCTTCACATACGGGAGATCCAAAATGAGTCGTTTCGGGGTCAAGAGTACCCTTCTGAGCGGACTCGCGCTGCTGACAGCGGCGCTGGTGCACGCTCAATCGCAAACACAATCCATCCAGGGCTTGGTCACGGACACCAGCGGAGCCGTGATTTCCGGCGCCAAGGTGACCTACACAAACGAAGGCACCGGCGTCTCGGCGACGGCGCAGTCGAACGAGTCCGGCAACTACGGCTTCCAACTGGTTCCGGTGGGCAACTACGAGGTCAAGGTCGAGATGCATGGCTTCAAGAGCGAGGTGGTCAAGAGCCTTCGCCTCGAAACGGCCGCCCAGGTCCGCCAGGACTTCAAGCTCACGGTCGGCAACGTTTCCGAATCGATCGAAGTGAGCGCCGCGGGCGTCACGCTGCAAACGGAAAACGCGGTCGTCGGAGGCGTGATCGAAAACAAGCGCATCATCGAACTGCCGTTGAACGGCCGCAACGTGGCCCAACTCGCGGTGCTGGTGCCAGGCGTTCAATTCGGCGATCGCACCGGACGCGGCGACGGACTCGGCGGCTTCCCGATCACCGGGCAGGGCTTCTCGGTCAGCGCCAACGGCCAGCGCGAAATCCACCAGGTGGTGTCGCTCGATGGCGTGGACGCCAAGGATCCTCGCATCCACATCACCAACTTCGTGCCCTCGATCGAAGCGATCGAAGAGTTCAAGATCGAAACCAACGCCTATTCGGCCTCGGTCGGATTCGGTGGCGGCGCCGTCGTCAACATCACCATGAAGAGCGGAACCAACGCGATCCACGGAACGCTGTTCGAGTTCGTCCGCAACGACAAGTTGGACGCGGAAGACTACTTCCTGAACTTCCAGTTGGCGCCCGGCGTCAACCGCCGCAAGAAGAACACCCTGCGCCGCAACCAGTTCGGCTTGGTGGTGAGCGGTCCACTGATCAAGAACAAGACATTTTGGGCGTTCAACTGGGAATCCCGCCGAGAACGCATCGGCGTGGTGCAGGAAGGCGCGTTCCCGCTGGATGAATTCCGCGAAGGCAACTTCGGCGCGCTATTGCGCGGCACGGTGAACCCGGGCACGGGACGTCTGTTCCGCCCCCCGATCGTGGTCTACGATCCCGTCAACGGCATGCCGTTCAGCAATAACGTGATTCCGCGGGCTCGTATGAACAACGGTATCGTCACGAACGTCCTGCCGAAGTTCCTTCCCCGGGCTCAGTTCCGCCCCGTCGATCCGCTGGACGTCAACTTTCGCGCGTCGATCGTCAACCCGATCAACACCAACACCTACTTCGGCCGTGTCGACCACTACTTCTCCGACACCAACCGCGTCTTCGGCCGCATCGCCCTGGACCGGTCGGGCGCGACGAGCAACAACCTGAATCCCGAGTTCCCCGCCATCAACGACAACAAGGTGGAGAACCTGGCGACCCAGTGGGTGCACACGTTCAACCCGAACATGATCAACGAGCTGCGTTTCGGGTTCAATCGCTCGTTCGGCGGCACGCGCCGTCCGCGCCAGAACACCACCTTCGACGTCGATTCGCTCGGCATCGGCGAGTTCCGGGTGTTCAACGACGGGAACCGCAAGTTCACCCAACTCGAGAACGGAATCCCCGGCCTCGGCTTCGGAATCGGCGACGGCGGCGAGTTCAACCAGTTGGACAGCTACCAGATGGGAAGCCACCTCTCCTGGACGAAAGGCAAACACAACCTGAAGTTCGGCGGCGAATACTACTACGTCAAGATCGAACGCGCCGCGGCCAACGTGCCCAACGGCCAGGCGAGCTTCAGTTCCCTGCAGACCGGATACGACTTCGCTTCGTTCCTGATGGGCTTGCCCAACCAGACGCGCACGGCGGAAGGATGGCCGTACACGTACCCGGTGGCGGGACGCCAAGGCTACTACGTCAACGACGACTGGAAGGTAAGCTCGAAGCTCACGGTCAACCTGGGTCTCCGGTTCGACTATAACGGCAACTCGCGCGACACGCAGGGCCTGCAGCGCGTTCTCGACTTCCCGGGCGGCACGCAGTTCTCCAACGGACGCGGCGCCGGCTACAAGACACCCGACGGCCGTACGATTCCGATCATGTTCCCGAATCAGGCCGACGCAACCGGCGCCGTGAAACTGTGGAAGCAGGACATTCGGTTCTTCATGCCGCGCCTGGGCATCGCCTACCGCCCGATGGACAAGTGGGTCATCCGGACCGGCGTGGGTTGGTTCGACAACATCAACCACATGAACACCTGGACGATTCTGAACCTGAACCCGCCCAAGTCCGGTGTGTTCGACTTCTTCAGCCAGACCGAAGCCGCGCCGAACGTTCCGGTCACCGGCGCCGACAACGCCGCCTACAACGTGGCGACCCGGCGCTTCGTCCCCGGAACGCCGGTCCTCTCGCTCGCCGATCCGTTCCTGCAGAACGCGGGCGCGGCGGCCACCCGCACCGGCGCCCAGAGCATCACGACGGTGCCGCCGGACACCAAGGACGGCGCGGTGTGGAAATGGAGCTTCGACCTCCAGCGCGAGCTTCCCCATCAACTCGCCGTGACGATCGGCTACGTCGGCAGCAAGGGCACCCACACCGGGAACAGCATCGGTAACTACAATTCGCCGGAACCGTCGAGCAACACCAATGTGAATGCTCGCCGTCCGTTCACACAGTTCTTCGATCCGGCCCTGCCGCGGTTCGGCGTCCAAACGCTGGGCGCGGTCCGCTACCTGGATAGCTACGGAGAGACGTTCCACCACGGCTTGCAAGTGAAGGTCGACAAGCGCTACGCGAAGGGCTTGGCGGCCGGCATCGCCTACACGTTCAGCAAGTCGCACGGCGACGGCGAGAACGGCGGACAGGAAGGCGCGTCGTTCCAGAACCCGCGCGATCGCGTGGGATCGCGCGGTCTCTATCGCTTCGATCAACGGCACAACTTCGTCGCCCACTATGTGTGGGAGCTCCCCGGACAGCACATGGCGGGTCCGCTGAAGTACATCATCGGCGGCTGGCAGAGCAACGGCATCGTCTCCCTGCGCACGGGTTTCCCGTTCAACGTGGGCCAGGGCGACGACCTCAACACCGGCAGCCCGATCCGTCCGGACCGCATCAAGGATGGCCGGCTCGACAACCCGACCCGCCAGTTGTGGTTCGACCCGACGGCCTTCACCCGCGTGACCTGCAACAACCCGAACCGGCCGGATCTCTGCCGCTACGGCACCAACGGCTACAACACGATGCGGGCGCCAGGACAGATGAACCTGGACTTCTCGCTGTACAAGAACTTCAAGGTGAAGGAGCGCTACTCGATCCAATACCGCTGGGAGTTGTTCAACTCGACCAACACGCCGTACTTCGGCGATCCCAACGGCATCGGGTTCGCGACGATCAACTCGGTGGTTCCGGACGGCGCCCGCATGGGTGAAGTCCGGGGCCTCCGCACGCCGATGCGCCGCATGCAGATGGGTCTGAAGTTCTTCTTCTAAGCTTCGGTTTTTCGGTACGGTACAAGGGGCAGGCTTCCACGCCTGCCCCTTTTCCTTTCCGTACGTGTCACTTTCAGAATGCCAAGCCAACTTTTGTGGATGCCATTTTCCCGAGGCTCAGCCGGAGACGGGACGCTCTCTGGCGGTGGGACTCTTTCTGGCAAGCGGCGCGGCTCGGTCTTGTGTCGCAAACTCGCGTGAAGTCGCACAGGGAACCGCGAACTGGCAACGGTGGCCGGCTGCGGCCTTGGCAGTTGCGTCTCTCTCAATGGCTACGAAGGGGGTACGATTCTGATCCGCAGGGCGCGGCCTGCCAGAACAGAGAACCGATCGAGAAGGGCCGGTCCGTGCTGATTCAAAACCGCGAGTGTGTTAACCGCGTTTTCGTCTGGGTCATCTTCTGGTGAGCGAATCAGCAACACTCCACAATGCGGTTCACGGTTGCGGAAAACCAATTCTCCAAAGTCCTTATCGGCGGTCAGGAGAAGGGCCTGTTCTCGCCGTGCGAAGGACAGCACTTCCTCATCCTCGATTCCCGGTGAGGTCTCGGCGATAAAGAGAACTGTGTGGCCAGCGTCGCGAAGCGCGGATACTGTTGGACCCTCGACACTTTCGTCCGCCACCAGCCTCACGATGCTACGCGTTCCAATGGATAGACAACCGACGCCTGCAGTGCCTCCGCCGCGAACGCCAAGGCTGCGCGGATGCCTTCCCGCGTGATATGGGGATGAGCGCGGAGAATTTGATCTTCGGTTTGCCCAGCCGCGAACTTCTCCAGGATGAGTTCAACGGTGATCCGCGTCCCGCAAATGACCGGTTTACCCATCATGACCTTGGGATTTGAGACGATCAGCCCGGAATCTCGCATAGCACGCTCCTTCCCTGAGTTTAGCTTAACGATAGACTGGTTTGGGCGATGCGGCACGGCCAGCCCCGGTACGAAGCCGACGACGGTTCCAGTCTCCGCTACGCTGCGCCGTTGATCGGGTTCTATATGCGGCGTAACCGAGCAAGAACCTTGGAATCAGTGGTTTGTAGCCTGTTTGATCCGTCGTACTCAGGATCGCGGGGCGCAGCCCTCGAGGAGGCTCAAGCGCTCTTCAGTCGCTGCTCGGCGTCCATCACGTTGGCGAGAATCGCATTGATCCGGCTCAAATGACCCGGCCCCTTCGATTTCAGCCACGTGAGGACATCGTTCTGGACGCGAAACGAAATCAGCGTCGTTTTCGATCGCAGCCGGTACGGCACCATTTGCGCGAGTTGCTCGTCGGTCAACGGAGGTATGTCGGACACGTCTATCGCGGAGTCCGGCTTCTTGGCCAGTCGCGCAAGCCGCTCGCGCTGTGCCTTGGTAATCGGTTTACTGAAAATACGCTCGGCGCTCACTCTTACGAGCTTTTCTGGCTGAGATAACGCGGACGATTTCTTCGCCATCACTTGCCTCCCTGTAAACATGAATGACCAACAGAATCGGCTCCAACCCGGCGGCCAGCCCAAGAGCGTGCCAACGCCGTTCGCCCGTCTCGTCTATTCGAACACGAGTGCCGCCAATGCGAAATCGATTCCGTGCTTGGCGAGGTTGGCTCGATTCTTGTCCGGGTCCCACTCGAATTGCATCGGTCGATACAAGTGTATATACGACAACCGCGGAAGGCAAGTCGCGGCGCGAACGCAACAGCGCCGTTGCCGCCAATGCGAGTTGTGCGTGCGTAGGCGCCATCTGGTGGAGCGCGCCAGCCATGGAGCGAGCACGGCGTCTATCAGGAGTCTGAGCGAGAGCTCATTTTCCGGATAGCGCGTGACGCGGAATCTACCGGCTCACACAACACAGTTGGTCGCCGAGCGGCATCTCGGAGTGCCGCGGCCGTGCTACTGAAAACTGTCGCGTAGCAGTCGGATTCGGACATTGCGAAACCGAACTTCGGTGGTGTGATGCTGCAACACGATCGAACTGGCGAAGGGGAGATCCGTTGCTGTACGGGCCGTCACCAACCCGTTTAGCCAATGTTCCACGCGGTCCGCCGTGACAACAATCCGGGACTCATTCCACTGGCCTAGCGGCTTCGCGGAGGAACGCTCCACCGCCGTAACTGAATACAGCGCGCCGCTTCTCTGCTTTGGATCAATCCGCGCACCTGGATCGCCCTGGTCATCGGCGATCTGGTATTCAAAACCGAGCGCCTCCCTCGAGTCGTTCAGAATGCGGTCGAACCCAAGCAGGCGATACTTCACTCCGGAATTGGCCTTTGGCCCCGCGCTCCACTCAAAACGCAAATCAAAGAACAAGTATTGCCGGGCAGTTATAAGGCTAGAACGAGGACCATCGGCGACCGAAACGAGGCAGCCATCTTCGACTCGCCAGGATCGCCGGAGTTCTTGCCCCACGAATGTCCCAAACCAGCCATCCAGCGTCCGCCCGTCAAACAGAGGCTCCCAGCCATCGGCGCCGCCCACGCCATCTGTATTGTGCGGCGGCACGAGAGTTGAGACCGCTTGCGGCGCCGGCAAAAACGACTCGTGGATGTAGCTTACTTTCCAAGCGCCCTCACGGATCACGGTGTAATGAAACGTGCCGGTATCAAACGGCGGCTTGGCATCGAAGTCTTTCCAGACGCCAATCGCGACTCCGGTGTTCGGGCCAAGCATTTCGACCCGGCGGATGATGTTGGACCGATGCTTCCACGAAGGAAGCTGTTCACGCAGATCGAACCCAACCGTACCGCCCGGGCTGACTCGCCGCCTGCCTGAGGTGGAAACAGTCTCCGCAAGGGCGTTATCTCCTCGACGCACAGCGTCCATGTACCGTTCGACAGTGCCCCGGATCTCGTCTTCAGGCCTGGACTCTCTTTGCTGTGCCGACCCGTTAAAGGAAAACGCAAATGAGAAGAGGAGCAAGCAGCGGACCGACATGAACATCAGTGTATTGTGTACGGGTACCGCAAATCCACAGATCATCGTTTGCTGCGCTGGCCTTCAATCAGGAACCTTCGGGCCAGGTTCGGGGCGATTCCCGCTGTCTCGGTCCCGAGCGAAGGCGACCGCGAACTAGACCTCGGCGGGCGGGCGTACCGGTTTCGACGATGCGGTACAACCGCCTCCGGTACGAAGCCGGCGGCGGTTCCAGTCTCCGCTACGCTGCGCCGTTTACGACGAGTTTGAGACACCGCGCTTGCTACAGTCCAAGTGCAAGGAAGGGGTTAGTTATGCGAGATCGAGTCGTTGTCGTGGACCCTGAAGTGTTGAATGGAACGCCATGCTTTCGAGGAACGCGCATGCCCTTCAAAAACCTCATCGACTACCTCGAAGGCGGTCACTCGCTCGGTGAGTTCCTGCGCCAGTTCCCCACCGTCTCGCGGGAGCACGCAATCCAGGCTCTCGAAGAGGCGAAGGAGTCACTGTTGGCAAGGATTGCATGAAGGTTCTGTTGGACGAGTGCTTGCCGATTGATTTTCGCCATCACTTGCCAGGACACGAAGTACACACGGCCGAGTGGGCGGGCTTCAAGGGGCCTGAAGAACGGACAACTCCTCGATCGTGTGGATCATGCTGGGTATCAGGCCCTGATTACGGTGCCGGTGATTTCGAAATCCGGTAACGCAAGGCTCGCATTCTTCCACTCGAGGCTGTCGCCGCCGCTGGCAAACGCGTCAGCCTCCATCATGGCTTGGAGGCCCTCCGCGGCGCCGCCCATCTGTTTCCAGAGGTCTCGCGCCCGTTCGCCCGCGTTCACCCGATGGGGACCGGGCCGGAGTGGCGTCCGCTGCAGTGCCCCGGCGCGCAGGTAAAGCACCACGGCGTCCGCCGTGCGCTTCTCGGTCCGCCCCCGTACCAGTTCAATCGCAGGGCGCCGGGAACGTACGCCGAATAATTAATGTTGACGGAACTACGCCAAATAGTTCTGAAAGTGACACTACGGCAACGGAGTCCGGAAAAGGCCACTCCACGAACGGTCCAGCGCGACCCAGTTCGGCGCGTGAAACCGGTCGCTGGGGAACTCGGGGACGTACAACAGGCCGTGTCCTCGCGAGCACATCGTCTCGACTCCGTTCCAACCGAGGAACGCGTACGGCTCGCGTTCCATCGACACCGGCTTGGT
>SXGS01077051.1_pt1 | contig 21072 bp, 17 predicted proteins | sample 3174681 | NCBI WGS metagenome assembly SXGS01 (sample SAMN11356861, study PRJNA531348) | freshwater metagenome | isolation source: freshwater sample F1-80 | place: China: Fuxian Lake, Yuxi | collected 2017-12-25 | reverse complement strand
GGCCGTGTGCAGGTCTGCAAGGGTGGGAAGGGCAGCATCCTTTGCGGACACGGCCAACGATCCCTCATCTCCGCCGAGGTCAGGCCAGGCGACCCCGTTTGCCGGGTCGTTCCACCTGATGCCTCGTTCGGTGGACGGCGTGTAGAAGTCGCTGCACAGGTAGACGAAGTCCGCGGTCTCGGAAGTGACGCAGAACCCATGGGCCAATCCAAGCGGAACCCATAACTGGCGACGGTTCTCGCCCGAAAGCACGACCGAGAATGACTGTCCGAAAGTCGGTGATCCACGCCGGATGTCCACGACCGCATCGAAGACTTCGCCCTGTACCACCCTTACCAACTTGATCTGACCGTGCGGATGCTGGAAATGCAGACCGCGGACGGTGCCTCTCCGCGAGTGCGAGTGGTTGGCCTGGACCATCCTTGCATCCAACCCCGCCTGACCATAGCCGAGTTCATTAAAGGTCTCCATGAACCACCCGCGGGCGTCATTGAAGACGCGCGGTTCGATGACGTAGAGACCGGCGATGGGCGTCGATTCAATCTTCACGACGCGGCATCCTAGCAAATGACCAGTGCGCCCAATGCCCCTCTGGCGCCCAACCGTGGAATCGGACAAGCACGGCGACGGTTTCCGGAACGGCTCAAACCGCACTCTCTCCGAGGGCCTGTTCCAAGGTAGCAAGAGCGGCACCTGCGAAGGCGAACATGTTAGCTTGCCGGTCGTCCGTGCCGGTGGCAATTGTCGTGGCGACGACCTTCCCATCGGGACCCGTTGCGGCGACACACGTGTGTCCTGCCGGATCTCCGTACCGGTTTCCGGTGGGACCACTCGCGCCCGTCTCGCCGATTCCCCAGTGCGTACCCAATCGGTCACGAACGGCATTGGCGAGGCGCTCCGCGTGCGCTTCCGTCGCTGCCCGCGGTTCGGACATTGCCTGCGGGGTCTGGTTCAGGAAACGGGACTTCGCATCAAGGGTGTAGACGGCTGCGCCGCCCCGGAAGTACGCCGATGCCCCCGGTACCGCGAGCAAGGCGGCACTGATCAGGCCGCCGGCAGACGATTCCGCGATCGCGACCGTCTGCTTCCGAGCGACCAGCTTGCCGCCGACGCGCGAGGCAATCTCGCTCAATCCTGCCCAGTCGGAGATGCTGTGGGAGTGCGCGTCGGTCATTGTCGTCCTCTTACGTGGTAGTGATGCACTGCTCGCGGGGGCAGCGTACCCGAGGCAGCAGTCGTTTGGCGCAGTTCCGACCGGTTGGCCTCACGGACCCGTCGCGAACGCGTGTCGGCACCGTATCCTGTCCCACCGAACCTCGCACGACGTGTGCAGCTAAGATCCCCCGGTGCCCGGTGGCGGGATCTCTGGTCCGCCACATGGGTCACACCGATGAGGCCACGTGACGGGGAAGGAGGTAGTGATGTACGACCTGGTTATTCATGGTGGCGAGGTGGTCGACCCCGGGGCCGGTCTCCGTGGTGTCATGGATGTCGCGATCGAGAACGGACGCATCGTGGCAGTCGGACCGGACCTTGGGTCGCACCCGACCCGGGAACACCTCGATGCAACAGGCAACCTCGTCCTCCCCGGGTTGATTGACTTGCACACCCATGTCTATCATGGAGCAACGTATTGGGGCATTGATCCGGATCCGGTTGCGTGGCACACGGGCGTGACCACGTGGGTCGACGCCGGATCCGCGGGCGCAACGACCTGGCCGGGTTTCCGCGACTGGTGCATCCGTCCGGCGCGTACCCGGATCCTTGCCTACCTGAACATCGCGACATCCGGTCTGGCGTCGGCGACGCACGAACTTGCCCACCTTGACAACATGGATGTCGAGCTGTGTGCCCGCACGATCGAGGCCAACCGCGAGTTCCTCGTTGGCGTCAAGGTGCGGATGGGCGCGCCCGATGTCAACCCTCATGGCATGGAACCGCTGCGTCGCGCTATCGAAGCGGCCACCCGGGTTGGCCTGCCGATCATGGTCCATCTGGGCATGTCGCCACCATCGATGGATGAGCTCGTTGGTGCTCTCCGACCCGGCGACAGCATCACGCACGCTTTCAACGGGAACACCATGCGCATGATCGGGGAGGATGGCGTAATTGTGCCGTCGGTGGCCCGCGCCTGGGACGCCGGGATGATCGTCGACATCGGCCATGGTGCCGGAGGGTTCAGTTTCCTGACCGCCGAGGCCCTGATTGGTCAGGGTCGTGCGCCGGATGTGATCTCGACTGACCTGCACCAGTTGGCCGTGAATGGTCCGGCGTTCGACCTGCCGACGGTCATGAGCAAGTTCCTTGCCCTTGGCATGTCCCTGGACGATGTGGTCGAACGCGCCACGACGCGCCCTGCCCGCCTACTCGGACGCCACGATCTCGGCACCCTCAAGCCCGGCGCCCACGCGGATGTTGCCCTCTTCAAGCTGGATCACGGTGGGTACGCCTTCTATGACGTCCGTGGCATCCGGCGTGACGGCCATAGCCGTCTTCGCAACACTCGAACCCTCGTGGGTGGCCGGGTTCTTCCGTCGCTGCCCCCGACACCCCCGGCACTCTGGATGACGCCGTCGTACCTCCAGAAACGGATTGCCCAGGCCGGGCACGTTCCCGACGGCTACGTGTGGCCGTACGGCAATGTGGACTGAGGGCATGCCGGCCAGCGACCGGTTGCTACCCTGAACCGCACCTGATTGTGGTGACGGCGTAGTGGCACGGATTACCCGGCGCCATCAGTTCGGATGACGTGGAGATGAAGGCAGTGACGACCACACCGGTGTCAAGGTCGGGTACCAACGGGCATCCGATCGCGGCCGAGGCCCTTCCAGCGGCGGTCCGCCCGGCAATCCCGGTCGGCGCCGCATCGGACCTCCTGATAGTGGATTGTGACATTCACTTCACGCCAGATCCGAAGGCAATCGAAAGGCGCCTGCCCCAACCCTGGCGATCACGGTGGGAGAGCGGCAGCCGCGGTGCCGGAGGAAGTGGTTACTGGAACCCCAATGGGGTGATCCGGCGCGACACCCGCCTTGCCGACGGGCGGTACATCGACACCGACCCGCACGCGATGGCTGAACACCATCTGGACCGCAATGGCATTACCTACGGCATGCTGAACTTGGCGTCGTTCACGTTCGCCGTCACTCCGGAGTCCGACTGGGGCGCAGCGGTTGCCTCGGCGACCAATGACACCATCATCGAGGATTGGCTTCCGGTCGATACCCGGTATCGCGTGTCAATGCTTGTGTCGCCAGTCGATCCGGTCCTCGCGGCCAAGGAGATTCGCCGGGTTGGACGGACGCCCGGCGTGGTGCAGGTCCTGATGCCGAGTGCGACGCCAATGGCCCTTGGAAGGCGCTTCTACGACCCGATTTATGAAGCTGCCAGTGAACTCGGCCTCCCGGTCGCGGTCCATCCGGGCTTCGAGGGTGTCGGGGTCTCCCTGCAGGCCACGGCTGTCGGCCAACCGGGCAGCTATCTCGAATGGCACACCTCTCTCTCCGGAACCTTTCAGGCCCATCTGGTCAGCCTGCTTGCCGAGGGAACCTTCCAGCGTCACCCGGACCTCAAGTTCGTCCTTGTCGAAGGGGGCGTGGCGTGGTTGCCAACATTGTTATGGCGTCTTGACAAGAATTGGCGCGCGCTACGCATGACCGCTCCGTGGCTTGACCGTCCGCCAAGTGAGATTGCAGCCGATCACGTCCGGCTCACGACCCAACCGATCGAGGAGTCGCCGAACCCGGACCATGTCCGCCAGATCATGCGGATGTTCCCATCCGAGCGCATGGCCATGTTCTCGAGCGACTTTCCCCATTGGGACGGTGACACTCCCGACTTCACCGCGGCGTCTTTCCCGCCTGAAGTCCGGCGCCAAGTGATGGGTCTCACTGCGTGCGACCTGTACCACCTTGATCCGACGGTTACGGTGCGCGTGCCGGACCCACGCCCGGTTTCAATGACTGGGAACCCGGCAAGCGCCGTGGCAACGGATGCCCCGCGTGGGGGCTACGAGTGACCGCGGACACAACCCGCACACCCACGCGGGGGCAATGGTGGTCGGTCGTGCCGCTAGCCGACCTGCCTCCGGGTTCGCGGCGCGTCGTGCGCGCCGGACAGTTCACCGTCGGGGTGTTCAACCTGAATGGCCGCATAGTCGCCATTCTTGACCTTTGTCCGCACGAACGTGTTCCCATCTGTGGCGGGCGGGTCGATGGCACCACCTTGCCGTCGTCCTACGGGACGTTCGATTGGTGTCGCCAAGGTGAGATCCTCGCCTGTCCGTGGCACGGATGGGAGTTCGACCTGGTGTCCGGGGCCTGTCTTGTGCATCCGGGCAAACGATTGCGACATTTCCCGGTGCGCATCGAGGATGCCGTCATTCATGTCCACGCCTGAACGCATGGGTCTCGCCGGACACGCCTCGTGCCGGGTGCTTGCGCGTTGAATGCCCTGATCCTCGCGGCCGGCTACGCCACACGCTTGTATCCCCTGACCCTCAACACCCCGAAGCCCCTGCTGCCTGTCGCTGGGAGACCGGTTCTTGACTACATGCTCGACGAACTCCGTGCGATCCCCGGTTTGCAACGGGTCGTCGTCGTGACCAACCACAGGTTTGCTCCGCACTTGTCCGAGTGGGCAGCATCCACCGAGGCCGGCGGTGATCTGCGCATCGATGTCCTTGACGACCAGACGAATAGCAACGAGACCCGGCTGGGCGCGATAGGCGATGTGGCGTTTGCGGCGAAGACCCTCCCGGATCTTCTTGGATCGCCATTGTTCGTGCTTGCTGGCGACAACCTGACGGACTTCCGGCTAGCCGATCTCGTTGCCGACTTCCACGCACGCCAAGGTAAGGCCTCGGTGATCTGTCTGGTACGTGAACCTGATCCCGTGACGTTGAGGCGGTCCGGAGTGGTCACCATCGACGCCACTTGCCGCGTGACCGGGTTTGTCGAGAAACCAGCCGACCCGCCATCGAACCTGACCTGTCCGGCTTTCTATGTCTATTCGGCGGAAGCACTTGGTCTGGTTCCCGAGTACCTCGCCGCGGGCGGTTCTTCTGACGCGCCCGGGAACTTCATTGCGTGGCTTCATCGCAATGCTCCGGTCTACGGGCACGTGTTCGATGAACCGCGCTATGACATCGGTTCCGTGGAGAGTTACGAGGCGGTCTGCCGACTGTATGAGGACAGACTTTCGCGCCTGGGCGACACCGTCGCGCCGGCGCCTCAGACAAGTAGAGGTACGTGATGACGGGAAGCAGGCCGAACATCCTCGTGATCTTCGCCGACCAGCAACGGTGGGACACGCTCGGTGCCAATGGGCACCCGATGGATTTGACCCCGGCGCTGGACCGTCTCGCACGGTCGGGAACCCGGTTTGTCCTGCCGATCACCAACCAACCGGTCTGCGCGCCGGCCAGGGCCACATTGCTCACCGGCCGGTACGGCACCTCGCACGGAGTTTGGCGAAACAACATCGGCCTCGCGCCCGATACACCGACCCTCGCGTCGAGACTTTCAGGTGCCGGGTACCGGACTGGCTACGTGGGCAAGTGGCACCTTTCACCCGCTGAACTCGGTCGTGGTGCGGTGCCCGCCGAGTACCGCGCCGGTTTCCGTGACTGGTGGGAGGCGTCGAACGCGCTGGAGTTCACCTCCCAGCCGTTTGACACTGTCATGTTCGATGCCGACGGTGCCGAGGTTCGCCCACGTGGCTACCGGGTAGATGCCTGCACCGACCGCACCATCGAGATGATCCGTCAACTCGGTTCCGGGGATGACCCATTCCTTGCAATGGTCTCGTTTCTCGAACCCCACCATCAGAACGACGTGGACGAATACGTCGCGCCCATCGGGTACGCCGAACGCTACGCGTCACCGTTTGTCCCGGAGGATTTGCGCCCCTTGCCGGGTTCATGGGGACAGCACCTTCCCGGCTATTACGGCGCCATCCGCAGCCTCGACGAGAACGTGGCCAGACTTGTCGCGACACTTGACGAGATTGGCAAGTTGGACAACACGATCATCGTGTACACCGCTGATCACGGCTGCCACTTCAAGACCCGGAACCGCGAGTACAAGCGGAGTTGCCACGACAGTTCGATCCGGGTGCCACTCGTGATCGCTGGCCCGGGATTCGATCGCCGGCAGGTCATTCACGAGCCGGTCAGCTTGGTTGACCTCTGCCCGACCCTTCTGGATGCGTGCGGTGTCGATGGCGACGGGACCATCGAAGGGCGATCATTCCTGCCACTTGTGGCACGGGATGCCCACACCTGTGCGACATGGCCAGAAGAGGTGTTCGTCCAGATCAGCGAATCCGGTGTCGCCCGTGCATTGCGCACCGAACGGTGGACGTACGGGGTGCTGGCAATCGGAGTGGGAGGCAGCCAGGTGGCTGGTTCCGACGAATATGTCGAGACCCATCTGTATGACACATATGCCGACCCGCACCAGCATGTCAACCTGATCGGTCGGTTGGGCTACGACGATGTCCGTCTGCGCCTTCGAGGTCGTCTGGTGTCCCGCATGGTCGAGGCCGGGGAGGCGGCGCCCGAGATCCGTGACCTCGTCGGCAGTACCACCGTCTAGGAATTGCCGCGTCGCACTGGTCAGGCGGTCGCGGTTGCCGGCGGATGGTTTCGCGTTCGCCTGACGCGCAAGCCAAGGACCGCCATCCCAAGGCCGACCATCGCGGTCGCTGCGGTGGCAAGGGCAATGCGCGGTCCGAGATGGTCAAGCATGAATCCACCACCGGCAGCTCCTACTGTCATGCCGGTGTATGCCACCCACCGGTACGCGCTGTTCACCCGGCCCTGAAGCGCGTCTGGGATCGCGGCGAGGCGGAAAGCGACCTGGACGATGCCGGTCAGCGACTCGCAGAATGCCGCGAGGGCCATCCCGGCCATCGCGACGAAAATGTGGGGTGCGCCCGCGAGGATTGCAAAGCCGGCTGCGTTCAGGAAGACAACAACGATCATCAGGGGCCAGATCAGAAACCGGGTCCGCAGGCGGGTTGCAACGAAAGCTGCAACCAGACTGCCGACACCCCCGGCAGTCAGGACCCACCCGATCTCCTGTGTGGAAGCCTTCAGGGCGGATTGCGAAAGCACTATCGAGCCAAGGACGAGTGACCCGAGCAGCATCCTGTGCACGAAGTTCATGGCCATCATGCCCTGCAGGTCGGGGTCATTCCACAAGTAGTGCAGGCCCTCGGCGATGTCGGCGCGGAGGCGCCCGAGGCTGGTACTCCCAACGGATCCGGTGGCAGTCCGAGGCGCCTGCAGCCGGGTGGTGACCGAGACCAAGGCGATCATCGAGAAGGCGTAGGTCATCGTGTCAAACGAATATCCATACGCCGCCCCGGCCGGAGTGGTCGCGCCGAACCCGATGATCGTCGCACCAAGCGCCGGCCCGAGGACCGTCGCCACCCCGTTCGACGCCTGGTTGAATGCCTGGGCCGCCGTGATCTGGGCGCGGGTGACCACCCGTGGCAGGGCCGACACCTGCGCGAGGTTCGCAAACGCTTGCGAGGCCCCCTGCATCAGGGCGACCACATAGAGTTGCGGGATCGTCAGAGCCCCGAACCACCATGCGATTGGCACTGAACCAACTGAGATCAGCCGGGCGACGTCGCACCCGATCAGGATGCGTCGACGATCGTTGCGGTCGATGATCACTCCGGCAAGCAGGCCGATGATCAGGAACGGCAAGGTCTGGGCGCCGGCAATCAGTCCGGCATCGACCGGCGAACCCGTCAAGGCCAGCACGAGCAGCGGGGTCGCAAGTTTGCTGACGCCCGCACCGATGGCCGACGCCACCTGGCTTCCCCAGAGGCGCAGGAAGTCGGCGTTCCGGTGCAGTGGCCGGTCGTCAATCACCACCGCCGATGACTGCGGTGGCTCGGTTGGCGGTGACTTGACCGGGATGAGCGCAGTCATTGCGATGCCGTGGCGAGGCGGAGCCCGAAGCTCACGAAGACCGCTCCCAGCAATCCCTCCTGGAAACGGCGCACTCTCGGGCGACGAAGGACTGGCGCGACGAACCCAAGCGCGAAAACGTAAAGACTTAGCCAAACTATGTTGACAATCGCCATGATGACAGTCAACAGGACCGCCTGGACGGTGACGTATCCGGTCGGGTCGAGATACTGGGGAAGGAAGGTCAGCATGAAGACCGCCATCTTGGGATTGGTGATGGCGCTGACCACGCCTTGCGCGAATGGTGCGTCGCCAAGGCGTGCTGGTCCCCACCGCTGCAGCATGGTCACGAACGGTGCGGGTGCCGATGGGGCGATTTCGACGAGTTTGGTTGCCTTGGTCGCATCGCCGTCCAGTGGCTTTGTCACGTGCTTGCGGAATGCCTCGCGGAACGCGAGGATGCCAAGCCAGAAGAGATAGAGGGCGCCAACGACCTTGAAGACCGTGAATGCGGTCACCGAGACCGCAAGCAGCGCCGCCACGCCGAAGACCACCGCGAAGGTGTGCGCGAACATGCCTGCTGCCGATCCCCAGGCAGTGGCGAGACCGGCCCCTGACCCATGGATCAGGGTGTTGCGCACGGTGAGCGCGGTGTCAGGGCCCGGGGTGACCGCAATGATCAGCGCCGCGACGAGGAAACCGCCGAGGGTTGTCATGGTCAGCGGAAGCACGGCGTGGAAGTCCATGACGGTGGCAATCCGGATCGGCAACACGGATGTTCGCCGGTCTTCCCTTGATTGGAGGCCAGTATACGACGGTTCCCCGTTGCATCTCCGGTCCGGTCAAGCGCCGTTTCGGACGCGAGGCCGCGCCTCCCTCACGGGGCCACTTGCGTAAGTTGAACTGCGGACTTATACTTGTGCCAGGCGACCAGGGTAGGTCGCCCAAGTGACCATGGGAGGCCACACGCGATGCTGTTCACCGCTGCACGTACTCCATTAGGCAGGCTTCGTGCCTTCGACCGCGAACTGACGGTCCGCTATGCCGATGCCATCCTCCACCGCCATTTCGAGGAGGCGAAACGCATCTACGACCGCCGTCGTGCCGCCCGCCGGGCAATCCTCATCGTCGAGGAATGGGGTGGTGATCTCGCTGCCGTTCCGTCGAACTAGCACCGATCATGCACTAGACCCTGCACCGTTCCCCGCGTTCTCGTGGCGTCGGGGGTATCCTGACCCGCGCCCCGTTGTCGACTTCAGGTCGACCTCGGGCGCGCGGGAAAGGGTGACTGATGCCAAGGTTCTCCGTGTGTGTCGAGATGATTTTCCGGCACTTGCCATTCATTGAACGCCTCGAGGCCACCTCCAAGTCCGGCTACGATGCCTTCGAGTTCTGGCAGTGGCAGGACAAGGACATCGGTGCCATTGCTGCCGAGGCGTCCCGGTTGCACCTGAAGGTGGCTGCCTTCGGCGTCGGCCCGAACATCGCCGAGGGCACCTTGGTCGATGCCTCGAACCACGATGCCTACCTCGACACGATGCGCAAAGCCATCCAGCATGCGAAGCACCTGGATTGCCAGACGCTCATTGTGACCACGGGCAACGAGATTGCCGGTCTTTCCCGTGCTGCGCATTTCGATGCCTTGCAGCGGGGCCTTGAGCGGGTGGCGCACGCCGCTGCCGAGGGTGGGGTGACCACGGTGGTCGAACCTCTGAACACCCGCGTCGACCACGCCGGCTATTTCCTCGACCACGGCGCGGACGCATTCCGGCTCGTCCGTGAGATCGGTCACCCGAACCTGCGCGTCCTCTACGATATATATCATATGCAAATAATGGACGGGGACCTGATCTCGACGATCGAGTCGAACATTGACCTGATTGGCCACTTCCACGTCGCCGATGTGCCTGGCAGGCACGAACCCGGAAATGGCGAGATCAATTACGCGAATGTCTTCCGCCGGATCGATGCCACGGCGTACCACGGGTACGTCGGTCTCGAGTACCGGCCATCCGGCGACCACGCTGCCTCGCTGGCTGGGGTCAAGGCGCTGGCCTGAACACGAACCGACGAAAGCCTAGGCCCGAGGCGTGCCGGTTTCAACACGGTCACGGTGCAAGGTTCACCGGGGGCACGACGAAGGGGAGAATGCAATGGCAGTCCTCAGGCTTGAAGTCACCACCAGGGAGGCGTACGCGGGTGGCAGGTCATTCGGCGCGACCGGTTCCTACGAGAAGGTTGCGGGTCGTCTGCACCTTGCCGTCGATCCGCTTCACGCCGCGAATTCCATGATTATTGGGCTTGACCACGCGCCTCGTGACACCTCAGGCCTGGTGCACTTCTCCACCGCGTTCCGCCTCCTGCAGCCGGTTGACCCGGCAACCGGCAACCGGAACCTCCTGTTCTTTGTGGTGAACCGGGGCCGTCAGGCGGTTCCGTTCAACCGCCCCCCGGCGGAGCCAGACCCGACCGAGACCCTGGACCCCGGTGACGGGTTCCTGATGCGTCACGGGTGGACGGTGACCTGGTGTGGTTGGCAGTGGGACGTCATCGACGATCCGGTCCTGATCGGCCTTGATGCCCCGGAAGCGGTCGGTCCCGACGGGGTGTCCCTCGGAGGCGAGATTGTGGTGATGTTCCAGCCAAGCGTGCACCACGCGGATCAGGAACTCTCGCACTGGCCCCAGTATCCGGCCCCGGGACACCATTTCTACCGGCACCGGCCCAACCCGTCAGCCGACGTCCGCGACGCCCACGCGGTCCTGACCGTCCGTGAGTGGCCGGGTGGACCCCGCACGGTCATCGCCCGCGATGGGTGGCAGTTCGCGCGGGATGTGGGAGGCCATGCCGTGCCCGACCCGACCCATGTCTGGCTTCGCGGCGGGTTCCAGGCCGGACTGATCTACGAACTGCGCTACCGGACCTCCCGGTCGCCGGTCGTCGGAGCCGGTTTCCTGGCGATGCGCGATTGCGTTTCGTTCCTGCGTCACAGTGACGCTGCGTCCGGAAACCCGGCGGCGGGACGGATCGATCACACGTTCGGCTTTGGCGTCTCGCAATGTGGCCGGTTCCTGCGCGACTACCTAGCCTTCGGGTGCAACCTGGATGAAGCCGGACGGCCCGCGTTCGACGGTCTCCTTCCACACGTCGCTGGTGCCCGCCGGGGCGAGTTCAACCATCGGCAGGCGCAGCCGTCATCGCAGCATGTCCTGGGCATGGGCCACTTGCCACCGTTTGCAAGCGCGCCCGTGCCGGATTTCCCGACCGGCCTCTTTGACCGCCAACGGGCACTCGGCGGGATCCCGAAGGTGGTGTCCACCAACTCGTCATCAGAGTATTGGCGCATCGAAGCGAGCTTGACCCACACCGATCTCGCCGGTCTGCGCGATGTTCCAGTGGACCCGAACGAACGCATCTACCTCTTCGCGGGGACCCAGCACGGGCCCGGCGCACCTCCCTTGGGAACCGAGACGCCGTACGGGGCGGCCGGGGCAAACTCGTTCAACACCGTCGATTACTCACCGCTCCTCCGGTCAGCCCTCGTCCATCTCGAACGCTGGGTGGTTGCCGGGGTCATCCCGCCTCCGCACGCCGTCCCGAAACTTGGCAACGGCACGGCAATCACGCGCGCAACGGCCCTGCACGCACTCGGGTCCATTCCCGGCATGGAGGTTTTGAACGCGTCGCTCGCCCCCCAGTTGCCCCGGTTCAATCCCGGCCCGGACATCGCGGACGGCCACGTGCGCGTCCCCGGCGATGGCGAGACTGGTCCCATCTATCCCGGCTACGTCAGTGCCCTCGACGCCGATGGCAACGAAGTTGCAGGATGGCGGCTTCCGGACCTGACCGTGCCGCTCGGAACCCACACCGGGTGGAACCCGCGTGCGCCCCACACGGGCGGCGCTGGTCAGTTGCTGGACATGATCGGTTCCACCGTGCCGTTTCCCCGGACCGAGGAGGAACGTACCGCGAAACGAGACCCGCGCCCATCGATTGCCGCTCGCTATGGCTCCCGCGATGAATATCTTGAACGGGTCGACCGCGCGATTACCCGGGCGATCGCTACCGGGTGGGTCTTGGACGAGGACCGTGGACTGGTCATGTCCCTGGCGGACACACGTTGGCAGGCCTTTGCTTCGGGGGACGGCGCACCGGCCTGACGCGCGGAGACCCCTCGGGTGCAGGATGCCCCCGGGATTTTCGGTCAGTACGGATCCTGCACCGGCTTGCCCGTCATCCGTTGGGTGGCGTCAAGCAGGTTGCTCTCCGCAGCCAGACCGCCGTCGATCAGTCCGTTGATGAGCGACCGTAACTCGTCGGTCCGGGCCTGTCCACGGGCATCCCGCAGACCGTTCAGGTAGGCGGTGAGATGGTCGTAGACGGCGCGCAGGGTATCGGCATCGGTCTCTCTGGCGGTCTTGCGGCTGGTCGGCATCGCGCGTCCTCCCTGGGTCGGGGATCACGGTGCCCCGGTCAGTTTCCTGCTGCCGGGGTTCCATCCTGTCTGGTCAGTGCCCGGTAGCGTATCCGCTGACGAACTCGACGAGGAGACGCACGCCATATCCGGATGCTCCCTTGGGCCGGTACGGTCCGAGTTCCCCCTCATTGATCTCGAGGCCGGCCATGTCTATGTGTGCCCACTTCGACTCGCCGGCGAACCGTTCCAGGAACTTTCCGGCACTGATCGCCCCGCCATTGCGTCCACCGGCATTCTTCATGTCCGCGACGTCACTGTCGATCATCTTGCCGTACTCGTCGGGCCAGAGGGGAAGTTCCCAGACCCGTTCGTTGACGGCATCGCCCGCCGCACGCAGGCGCGCGACTACATCGGCACTGCCCATCACCCCGGCAACCTTGGCGCCGAGGGCGACCATGCACGCACCCGTCAGGGTGGCAATGTCCACGAGTGCGCGGGGCGTGTAGCGGCGGGCGTAGACCATCGCATCGGCAAGAATCAGGCGGCCCTCGGCCTCGGTGTTGATGATCTCGATCGACTGACCATCCATCGCGCGGATCACGTCGCCGGGACGGAACGCACGGCCGTCCGGCAGGTTCTCGGTGGCCGGAAGCAAGCCGATCACGTGCACCGGCACGTTCAGCGCCCGCAGGGCGCGCATTGCCCCAAGGACGGCGGCGGCACCGCCCATGTCACCCTTCATGTCGCCCATCCCCTGGGATGGCTTGATGGAAATCCCGCCACTGTCAAAGGTGACACCCTTGCCGCACAGGACGACCGGCGCGGTGTCGGCGTCCGCCCCCTCGGGACGGTGCTCCAGGATGATGAACTGCGCCGGTTCATGCGATCCCTGTGCCACGGCCGCAAGTGCGCCCATTCCCAGGGCCGCGATGTCATCGGGGCCAAGGACCTCGCAACGCAGGCCGACCTCGGCCGATGCCTGCCGGGCCACCTCGGCCAGTGCGCGTGGCGAAAGAATGTTTGGCGGGCGATCGACAAGGGTCCGCGCAAGGTTCGTACTCTCAGCCAGGATCCGTCCGTGGGTCAATCCCGTCTCAATGGCCTCGATCCGAGTTCCGTCATGTTCGACCACCGTCACGCGCTCGATCTCATGGCGGTTCGGGTCGGCCTTCTTGAGTTCGGTGAACCGGTAGAGGGCAAGCAGGGTGCCTTCGGCGAGAGCCTGCGACGCCACCGCGACATCCAGGTGTCCCTGTCCGGCACCGTGCAGGACCGTCGCGACGTGCGTCGCCCCGAGGTCGCGCGCCCGGCGGATTGCGGCCCCGGCTGCCTGCCGCGCACGCTCGGCCGTGAACGCGTCGCGTGGCCCAAGGCCGACCACGATCACGCGCGATGCCGGGACCTGTCCGTCCACGGGGTAGACGACCGTGAGTTCGTTTGGCTTGCCCTTGATGTCGCCGGATGCGATCAGTCTCCGGAGTGTCCCGCCCAAGGCGACATCGATGGCGCCAGTTGCCCCTGATGGTTCGGGGGTCTCGGCGAAGAGGTTGACGACGATGGTGTCGGCCGTCGCCGTGGCAAGATTGCCTTCGAGGACTGAGAGTATGGTCATGACCCGGGAGTGTACCGACCGTCGTGCCCGTGCGGAATGCGTTTCGGGACCGGTTCCGGGGTGAAGCCCTGCATTGGCTACCCTGTTGGCATGAACGTGTGGTCGACGTCCGGTGGCACGTCCCCGGTGGACTGCACCGTTGTCAGGAGGCAACCATGACCGTGATCCCCACTGCAGCGACGCCACATCCGGCGCCGGTCATCACTCACGCCGAACAGGCCCATCCCGCCTACCTGTGGCGTGACGGGCACATCCTGCCATGGGGCGAGGCGAATGTCCACGCCAGTTCCCTTGGTTGGTCCACCATGGCCGCGGTCTTCGAAGGCATCAAGGCGTACGTCAACCCGCACACCGGCGCCCAGTGGGGGTGGCAGTTCGCCGAACACTACCAGCGGTTCGCCCAGTCGATGCGCCTGCAACGGATGCGTCCCGAGTTCACGCCCGAGGAACTCGCCAATATCTCGCGTGAACTCCTGCGTGCCAATGGGCACACCGGCGACACCTACATCCGACCGCTGGCGTGGCTGTCCGACGTCACGTGGTTCACTGATGGCGAGTCGAGCCGCACCTCGATCGTCATCATCACCGAGCCATTTTCCTCGCACCTGCGGACTGGACGCACCGTGAAGTCGTGCATCAGCACCTGGATCCGGGTGGGTGACAACCAAATGTCGCCCCGGGTCAAGTGCATCTCGAACTACCAGAACAGCCGGCTCGCCCTCATCGAGGCCAAGCGCAACGGCTTTGACCAGCCAGTTCTTCTCAACCAGGCCGGCAAGGTGACCGAGGGTCCGGCGTCATGCCTCTTCCTCGTCCGCGACGGCGTGATGATCACTCCAAGCCTGACGAGTGGCGTCCTCGAGAGCATCACGCGCACCGCCCTCATCCGTCTCTGCCGTGAGGAACTCGGCCTGACGGTTCAGGAACGCGACGTCGACCGCACCGAACTCTATGTTGCAGATGAGATCTTCTTCTGTGGAACCGGTGCTGAGGTGCTTCCGGTCAGTTCAATCGACCATTTCCAGGTCGGTGACGGTGGCGTTGGTCCCCTCACCTCGCGTCTTGAGACGGTATTCCACGACGTCGTGCGTGGCATGCACCCGGGCTACTCCAACTGGCGGACGCCAGTGTCACACGCCTAGGCGTTGGTTCACCGCCTGACCGGTCATGAAGAGGCCCCGCTACTCAGGCGAGTGGCGAGGCCTCTTCGCACTATCTAGTGCACTGCACGGACGTACCGGCGTCAGTTCCCCGACGGTGTCACCGTGCCGACCGGGGCCGGCGTGCCATTGCCCGGACCGTGTACCGACCCATTGCCATCCGTGCCGTGGATGACGCCGTCGCGACCGTTGTCTTGAGCATCCCCGTTGACCTCCGGCGCGCCAACCTCGACCGGTTTCTCGTCCGGCAAGGCAAGGAGCGTGCGGGACCACGACGTCAATGCGTTCAACTTGGAAGCCGCGATGCCCGTCAGGCCGGTCACATCAAGCATTTCGCGTTCGTCAAGTGATTCCTGGATCAGGAGGGTCTCCGCCAGTGCCACGAGACGTGGACGTTCCTTGGCCAAGGTGTCCTGTGCGAGCGTGAAGCATTCGGTAATGATCCGTCGCACCTCGGTATCGACCAGAGACGCGAGTTCATTGCTGATCTCGCGACCCATCTCGGGCATGGTGTCACCACCGAGGAACCCGCCATCGCTGCGAGCGACGGCGATCAGGCCGACCCGCGAACTCATTCCCCACCGGGTGACCATCTGGCGCGCGATGTTGGTCGCCTGCTGCAGGTCGTTTTCTGCGCCCGTCGATGGCGCGCCGAGGATCAGCTCCTCCGCCGCCCGGCCGCCGAGTGCACCCGTGATTCGTCCGCGCAGGTACGTCTCTCCATAGTTGTGCCGGTCGTCCAGAGGCACCTGGTAGGTCACGCCGAGTGCCTGTCCGCGGGGCACGATCGTGACCTTGTGAACGGGATCGGCCTCGGGCAAAAGCAACCCGATCAAGGCATGGCCGGCCTCGTGGTAGGCCACTCGTCGCCGGTCCTCGGCGGACATGACCAACTTGCGTTCGGCGCCGAGAGTGATCTTCTCCATGGCCTCGAAGAAGTCGGTCTTGGTCACGCTGTCGCGACCCTTGCGGGCAGCGAGCAGGGCTGCCTCGTTCACGAGGTTCCTCAGTTCCGCACCCACCAGACCCGGCGTGGCTGCGGCGAGTTCCACCAAGTCCACATCCGGCGAGAGCGGCACGCCTCGGGTATGGACGAGCAAGATCTTCTCGCGACCCACGCGGTCTGGTCGCTGGACCACCACGCGGCGGTCAAAGCGCCCGGGGCGGAGCAGAGCGGGGTCGAGGACATCAGGCCGATTGGTCGATGCGAGCACGATGACTGCCTGCCTGCCATCGAACCCGTCCATGTCGGTCAGGATCTGGTTGAGGGTCTGCTCCTGCTCCTGGTTCGCGCCACCGAACCCGATCCCGCCACGACGGCGACCGATCGCGTCCAGCTCATCGATGAAGATGATCGCGGGCGCATCCTTCTTGGCGTTGGCGAAGAGGTCTCGGACACGGGCCGCACCCACGCCTACGATCATCTCCACGAACTCGGAACCGGAGAGTGAGAAGAACGGCACACCCGCCTCACCGGCGACCGCCTTGGCCAGCAGCGTCTTGCCCGTGCCCGGAGGCCCAACCAAAAGAACACCCTTTGGAATGCTGCCACCTAGGCGCTGGTACTTCTCGGGATTCTTCAGGAAGTCGACGATCTCCTCGAGTTCGGCCTTGGCCTCGTCGATGCCCGCGACGTCCGCAAAGGTGATCCGGGCCGCCGACTGGTTCGTCTCGTCATAGCGCCGGGCACGGCTGCGTCCGATGCCGAAGATGCCTCGTTGCGCCTGTTGGGCCCGGGCACTCATCCACATCAGCAGGCCGAAAAAGAGGAGGGCCGGCCCGAAACTGAGCAGCACCTGGATCCACATCGACCGGCCAGTCTGAAGTGGCTTTGCCGAGATCAGGACGTTGTTGGCATAGAGGAACTCGCCGAGTTTCTCTCCCACGAAACCTGGCACCCGCGTCTGGAAGGTCTCCGAGGTCTTGGATCCGGCTGCCTGCGGATACGTCACCATGGACTTGAAGTCGCCCTGGATCATCTCGCCCTGCGTGGTCACCTCCCGGACGTTGCCCTTGGACACCTCGTCGAGGAACGTCGAATAGGGAACCTCGATGCGGTTCGTCTGCGGTTCCGGTACGACATATGGCGTGACCAGCCAGTTGACGATCAACAGCACCACCAGGACGATGATCCATGGGCGGCGCAGCAGGTTGATGAACCGGCGAGCCGGGTCTTCCTCCTCGGGATCCTTCTTGGGAGGGGGAGCCCCGCGGAAGCGCGGGCCCTCCGGGCCGGGCGGACGCGGGCGGGTCGAATCGGGTGCCGACTGGACCGGCCCGGGTCGTGATGCCTGCATGGTTCCGGCAGGCGGGGTTCCTGTGGCCTCGGGTTCAAGGGCCCCGCCACTCATGCTGTGTGTCAGCTGCATGCCGTTTGCTTCGTGATATTTCATCAACTGGTGGTGCGGAATGGGTTCCGCACTCCCTCCTTTCGCCGGGTCCGCCAATATGCTCTCCCGACCACTGTCCAGGGGGATGGATGACCTCACCTGACGCCCCCCGGGCGCCTTCGTTGCCACACTCCCATGCCCACCCAGAACGACTACATCTTCGCACACCCGCCGGGGGTGCGTTCCTTGCGCGCCATCTGAAGAGGCTTCCCGCAGAAGGTTCTTACACACACGGTCCCCGCGGGAAAACTGCGGCGGTACGGCGTGATGTGTCTGGCGCTAGAGGGGCGTTCCAGTCACCCTGCCTCATGACGCCGGCGCGGACTTTTTCGGTACAATAAATGAAGGGGGAATCTTGAGCATGCAGACCTACCCTCGGCCGACGACCCTCGATGATTTCCTCCGCGAAGCGATATCGGTCCTGGAAGCTCAAGGTTGGCGCATCGTGCGCCAGTCAACCGAAGAAGCGGTGCCGTGGCACATTGCTGGTCGCAAGGGCGACAAATGGCGATTGATCCAGATTGTCATCCCGGCCACGAGCCACACGGTAACTCAGAGTGGCCGGCGTCTCCTCGGCCAACACGTCCAGTTGCCCGCGCGCCTGGGCACAATGGAACAGTGGGTGGCCCACATCCGTCCTGACGGTCGTTGCAACTTTGGCCCGTGGACCCTCAATCCGCAGGTATGGGGCAGTGACAACGACGTGATCACCCGTCTGGAACTCGACGCCGAATAGCGCATGGCGATCGGTCACACCTCTTTACACCCGAAGTGTGTATCCACCGGCTGCCAGCGACACCCGGTAAATCTCTTCATCCAGGCGCAGGCCAAAGCCCGGTTCATCGGGCAACGCCACCATGCCGTGGTTCACCGCATAGGCCGACGTGTCGATACCCGGTGTGGTGCACTCGTCCCACTCCGCAAATGTGAAGCCCTTCACTCCGGACGCTAGGTGGCCCGACACGAAGTTTCCGTAATGCGCACCGTAATGGTGCGGGGCCGTGCGCACCCCGTGGGCGTCAAGGCCCCGCCCAATCTGCAACCACCGGGTGATCCCGTGGCTGAAGATGTCGTACTGGATCACCTGCACCACCCCTTCGTGCGCCCACTCAAGCAGCGGCGCGGCGGCAAGGCCCTCGCCATCGGCAATCAGGCACGCCAGGCCCTCGTGGTCCAGCCACGCCCGCAGGTCGCGGTAGAGCACCGGGTCCTCGTGGAATGCCTCCTCGATCCAGAAGAGGTTGCATGGTCCGGTTGTGCCAAGGACGTGCTTGGCCTGGTTGAGCGTGTACCCGTTGTTGGCGTCGATCATCAGTCGCGCATCGGGACCGATGGCCTCGCGCACCGCCCGGATGGACGCGACGTCCCGGGCGACCCCCGCATCGGTGGGCATGTGTCGGGCGCCGCGCCCCACCTTCATCTTGAATGCCCGATGCCCACGGTCCCACCCCTGCCGGGCCTCTTCGGCGATCAGCGCGCCCCCGGCCTCGTGACTGTCAAGATGTAGGTCATCAAAGTACAGACTCGTGTCGTACACCGGTACCTGTGGCGCCTGGCCCGGCACCGCCATCCCGGCGAAGTGCGCCACCAGTGACCACACCGGTCTCCCGGTTGCCAGGCCCAGGGTGTCCCACAGGGCGAACTCGGCACTGGCGAACGCGCCCACCACGCCGCCCGGTCCATCGGTGGACGCTGGAGTGAACGCGTCGTCAAGCGCGACACCCAGCAGGGGGGCCAGGTCGTCGGGTGTGGCGCGGCTGCGACCGAAACCGGTCGTGCCGTCATCAAGGGTCAGGCGGACAAGCGGGACCGTCACGTTCGGTCCGTGTGGGCCAAGCCGGGCGTTCGCGCCGGCCGGACGCGGACGCGTTCCGGTCAAGGTGGCACCGTCGATGCGCACGACCTGGCGGCCCGTCCTGGCGATCATCTGTCCCACCTCGCGGTCAGCGTAGCAGGGTTGGGGGCTCACATGCCGGTTCTTGATATCGCACACGTCTTGACGGATTGTCATCTGCATGCAAGGATGCTGTGATCTTGGAGGTAGACCCAAGAAGGGTCGTGGAAGCCAGCCGGGAAAGTGCGCGCAAAACCTGACGTCTGCAGTGGTGAAGGATCCAAATGACCGATTACAACTCACCAGACCGCCGCCGCTCCGTGACGCGGCGCACGATGTTTCTGGCTGGCCTCGCGGTGTTCGGAGGTGCAAGCTGGGCGGTTGGTTGCGGCGCGGATGCGCCCGCCCCGGCCAAGCCGGCTGCAACCGCCGCCCCGGCTGCCCCGGCTGCCCCGGCCACCGCGGCTGTCGCCGCAACGACGCCTGTGCCGACCGTGCCCCCCCGTCCCACGGCGCGGGCCAACCCGGTCACCATCCGCTTCATGTCGTGGCGCCCGAATGCCATGGACCGCTTCGAGAAGAAGTGGAAGGAGTGGGGTGATGCCAACAAGGTCGTGATCGAGATCGAACGGGTTGCCACGGCGGCTGAGCGCAACACGAAACTTGTCGCCGGGTTCGTTGCGGACCAGGCCCCCGACGTCACCGACACGCACAGCGACGTCGAGTACAAGTACTACGAGTCTGGCTTCATCTTGCAACTCGACCAGTTGCTTGCCCGCGACAAGATGTCGCAGGACAAGGGCTACGCCATGACGTACGCCGAGAAGTGGCGGAGCAAGACGTTTGCCCTCTCGTACTGGGTGGAACCCTTCGGGATCTACTACAACCGGACGATGTTCAAGAAGAAGGGCATTGCCGACCCCTGGGAGAAGAAGGACAAGCCCGGCGAGTGGACCCTTGATGAGCTGCTTGACGCTTGCCGGAAGGCAACCAACCGCGCCGACGATGAGTGGGGCATGGACTGGGGCTTTGGCTATCACGACATCGGCCCGTTCATCTGGTCCCAAGGCGAGACCCACTACGACTACGAGACCATGAAGTGGCAGCTCGAGACACCCGCCAGTGTCACCGCCCATGGTTGGATGCTCGACTGGCGCATGAAGAGCAATTGGAACATCGCCGGGCCCGAGAAGACCCGCATGATGGAGCCGTGGGGACAGCGTGCGCTTGACAACAACGGCATGACGCCGTTCGCCAATGGCAAGGTGGCCGTCCACTTCCGGTCAGTCAATGACTGGTCACGCATGTGGCCGGTCGTGAAGGACCAGTTCGAATGGGACATGCTGCCCATGCCAAGCGTCAATGGCAAGCCTGGTGCCTCGTTTTCCGCCGGTCACCCGGTGGACGCGTGGAGCAAGACCAAGAACCCTGATGCCGTCTGGGACTTCCTCAAGTTCCTCATCGGTGACGACTTCCAGTCCTTCCTCTCGCAGGAACAGGTCCTGGTGCCGGCGAAACTCGACGCCCAGGCGAAGTTCTTCCGCGCCCCGTCGGTGCAACCGCACCAGCACGCGACCGTCTTTTCGGAAGCCTTCAAGCGACCGCACGGGATCACGTGGCGCCACTTCAAGGGTGGCGAGAACGCGTCGGTCTACGGGACCGAAATCGCCAAGGTCTACAGCGGCGCAGTGCCCCTTTCTCAGGGCCTCAAGGACCTGTCAGCCCGCTTGCAACT
>SXGS01473099.1_pt1 | contig 21090 bp, 25 predicted proteins | sample 3174681 | NCBI WGS metagenome assembly SXGS01 (sample SAMN11356861, study PRJNA531348) | freshwater metagenome | isolation source: freshwater sample F1-80 | place: China: Fuxian Lake, Yuxi | collected 2017-12-25 | reverse complement strand
CGGTGTACGTCGTCCTTCTTCTTGATGGCTCCGCCGCGCATGTTGGCGGCGTCGTTGAGTTCGCCCGCGAGCTTGTCGGCGAGGCCCTTTTCGGGCCGCGACCGGGCGCTATTCAGGATCCAGCGGATCGCCAGCGAGGTGCGCCTGTTCTGCGGCACTTCGATCGGCACCTGATAGTTGGCGCCGCCGACCCGGCGGGTCTTCACCTCGAGGACCGGCTTGGAGTTCTCCACGGCCTTCTTGAAAACCTTGAGCGGGTCGTCTCCGGCGCGCTCCCCGATCTGGAGCATGGCGTCGTAGAACATCCGCTGGGCGACGTTCTTCTTACCGTCCCACATCATGGAGTTGACGAATTTTTCGCACAGCGTCGAATTGTAGACCGGATCGGCCAGCACTTCGCGGATTTCTGCTCTACGTCTGCGCATCGCTTACTTCTTCCCTTCGGCTTTGGGGCGCTTGGCGCCGTACTTGGAGCGGCCCTGTTGACGGCCGGTGACGCCCGCCGCGTCGAGAGTGCCGCGGACCACGTGATAGCGAACTCCGGGAAGGTCCTTGACGCGGCCGCCGCGGATCAGCACGATCGAGTGTTCCTGCAGGTTGTGGCCGACGCCTGGAATGTAGGTAGTCACCTCGATCCCATTGGTCAGGCGGACGCGAGCCACCTTGCGGAGCGCCGAATTCGGCTTCTTGGGAGTGGTGGTGTACACACGAGTGCACACGCCACGCTTCTGAGGGCAGGACTGCAGCGCAGGGCTGGCGGTCTTCCAGCGCGTGGGCTTGCGGCCTTTCCGCACAAGCTGATTGAAGGTAGGCACGAATCTCTCCTACGGAGTCGACAAATCGAAAGAATTGGGGTACTGCGGGACTGCTACAACCTGGAGGTCGATTCACGCGCGGAGGCGGAAACGCCTTTCCTGGCTGGTTTTGAAAATGGGAAAACTGCGAGGGGTTGGCTTCAAGACAAGCCCATGAACATGCCGGAAGGGATTCCGGGAGATCAGCGGGGCCAGCTCCGGGTATCGGCTGGGGGCAGACACACGTGAGCAGACAAACTACTCGGCAGACTTTTCTAGTATCGGTGAGGCGAAACCCGATTGTCAAGCGCCGGGGCTGCCATACTGATCCCATGCGCTGGATCGCATTGCTCCTCCCCGCCGCGCTGAGCGCGCAACTCGATACCGCCTCCCATTGGCACTGGCGAACCGCGGCTACGCCCGCCATCACGCCCGGCGGCGGCCACGTCGTTTATTCCCTCTCGTGGAACGATCCCAAGACGGACGCCTCCTATTCCAACCTGTGGATGGTCAGCGTGAACGGCGAGAACCGCCCGCTCACCTCGGGTGACTTCCGCGACACGGCCCCCCGCGTCTCGCCGGACGGCACGCGAGCCGCTTACCTGAGCAATCGGAGCGGATCCCGCCAGATCCACGTCCGCTGGCTCGACGGGCGAAACGAGACGCGCGTCACCGCGGCGGATCCCTCGCCCGAGGACTTCGCCTGGTCCCCCGACAGCGCTTCGATCGCTTTTACCGCGCGAGTCCCCGCCGAGCCCGGCTTCACGATCGCCGAACCGAAGCCACCCAAGGGCGCCAAATGGGGAACACCGCCCACGGTCGTGACCAAGCTCCGCTGGCGCGCCGACAAGACGCCCGGCCAGGGGATCGTGCCGGACGGCGAGACCCACCTGTTCGTCGTGTCCGCCGGCGGCGGCGCACCAAGGCGAATCAGCCGCGCTGGGATCGGCATCGGCGGGACACCCGCTTGGACTCCCGACGGTAAAGCGATCGTCTGCGTGGCGCGCAAGGAGCCTCGAGCCGATCGCGAACTCTTCCCCGACGATATCTACGCCGTCGGCCTCGAAACCGGCGAGGCCCGTGTGGTCGCCTCCCTCACCGGCAACGAGTCTTCGCCCACCGTCTCGCCGGACGGAAAGCTCGTAGCGTTCCTCGGCTTCGACGACAAGGGGAACGCCAACCATACCACCCATCTCTACGTCGTCCCGCTGGCCGGCGGAGCCAACCGGCGGCTGGCCACCACGCTGGACCGCAACGTCTCCAACCCCATTTGGCGCGCGGACTCGAAGGCGATCTTCGCGCTCGCCGAAAGCGCCGGAACCGCCCACATCCAACAATTCGACTTGGATGGCGGCGTCCGTGCGCTGACATCCGGGCCGGTTCGCTACTCCACGGCCTACGCCGCCGCCGAACCTTTCACGATGAGCCGTGACGGGCGCTTCGCCGTAACACGGTCGGGGTTTCTCGAGCCGAAGGAGATCCACACCTTCTCAGCCGGCGCGCCATCGAACGGAACGCGTCTGACGGACATCAACGGCGCGTTGCTCGCCGCCCACAGACCGGGCGCGGTGGAAGAGATCCGCTACCCCTCGTTCGACGGCAGGCCGATCCAAGGCTGGGTGATCAAGCCGCCGTCGTTTGACCCCGCCAGAAAGTACCCGCTGATCCTCGACATCCACGGCGGCCCTCATGCGATGTATGGCGTTGAATTCAACTGGCAGATGCAGGTCTACACCGCGCGCGGTTATGTCGTGCTCTACACCAATCCGCGCGGATCCACCGGCTACGGCGAGGAGTTCGGCGACGTGATCCACGCGCGTTACCCGGGCGACGACTACAAAGATCTGATGGCGGGCGTCGACGCCGTGCTGGCCAAAGGCTACGTCGACCCGAAGAAGCTATTTGTCACCGGCGGAAGCGGGGGTGGAATTCTCACCGCCTGGACCGTTACCCAGACCGGAAGATTCGCGGCTGCCGTCAGTCAATACCCCGTGATCAATTGGATCACGCAGGCAGGCTCCTCCGACATCCCGCTCCTCATGCACCGCTGGATGAAAGGCGAGCCGTGGAAGAACACCAGCCAGTACCTGGAACGCTCGCCTCTCTTCTTCGTCGACAAGGTGACCACGCCAACGATGCTCCTCACCGGCGAGGAGGACTGGCGCACCCCGATCGCCCAGACCGAGGAGTTCTACGTCGCCCTGAAGACGCGCGGCGTGGACACGGTAATGGTGCGGTTTCCGAACGAGCCGCACGGCATCCGTGGCGCGCATCCCAGCCATTGGGTCTCGAAGGTGGAGTACATCCTCGGGTGGTTCGAAAAGTACTCGCGGTGACGCCTTCGGAGAACGGACAGGCGTGACCGCTCGGACACCCGGCGTTGCGCTGGGTTATGATGCGACTATGCCGTCGCATCGACCCGATCTGGCCGGACGCCGCTTCTTCCTCCGCGCCGCGGGTGTCCGCCTCGCGCTCCCCGTGCTCGATTCCCTCGGCGCCAACGTGCTCCGCTCCGGACTCGCCGTTACGGCTCTCAGCGCCCACGCCAAGACAGTCCACCCCATGCGCATGGTGGCCATCGGCAACGCCTTCGGCTTCTACCCGCCGCATTTCTTCCCCAAGGAGACCGGCGCCGCCTACGACGCGCCCTGGCTCCTCGAACCCATCGCCCGCGAACATCGCCAGCATGTCAGCGTCTTCTCCGGCCTCGACCACGGAGTCAAAGGCGGCCACTTCGCCGTCCACTCCTTCCTGAGCGGCGTCCGCCAGGTGGACGCCAAGGGCATGCCCGACGGGAACATCAGCCTCGATCAGCGCGCGGCGGAAACGGTCGCGGGAGCCACGCGATTCCCGTCCCTCACGCTCGGCTCGGAAGAGGGGCTCCACGGCGGGTGCATGATGTCGTGGACTCGTAGCGGCACCCGCGTCAATCCGATCCAGGGTCCCCGCGAACTGTTCCGCAAGCTCTTCGCCGACGAAAGCGAAGCGGAACAGCTCCGGACCAAAGACCGCCTCTCCCTGCAAGGCTCGATTCTCGACGCCGTCAACGGCGACGCGCGGTCGCTGAAGAACCACCTGGACACCGGCGACCGCCGCAAGCTGGACGAGTACTTCACCTCCGTGCGCGACGTGGAAAAGGTGATCGAACTCCGGCGCAAGTGGGCGGGCGTTCCCAAACCCGCCGCCCCGATGAAGGAGCCGGAGAATCGCGGCCTGGTGAATGACATCCCCGTCCTCTACGACCTGATGGCGCTCGCCCTTCAGACCGACTCCACCCGCATCGCCACGCTCGAAATCGCCGGTGGATTCGAGGCCGCCGTATTGGGAGTGAGAAAGGAATATCATTCTCTGTCCCACCACGGCCAACTGCCGGAATCGATCGAACTGCTGGTCAAGCTCGAGCGCTACCAGACGGAGCAGTTCTCGCGCTTCCTCACCAAGCTGCGATCCATCGACGATGGCGGCGAAACGCTGCTCGACCACACCATGGTGCTGTTCGGCAGCGGCATGGGCAACGGAAACGCCCACACCAATCTGAACCTTCCGGTGGTTTTCGCGGGCGGCGGATTCCGGCACGGACAGTACCACGCGGTCGCAACCAGTGGCCCTGACCGGCAACCGCTCTCCAACCTGTTCCTGTCGATGCTGCATCGCTTCGGCGTGGAGCAACCCAAGTTCGCCCTCTCCACGGGACCGTTGCGCGGAATCTGACGCGCCTGCCACAATGACGGCCGCGTTTCTCCTTTTGGCGGCCGCCGGAGCCGATCCGGCGGCGGTGTTCCTCACTTCGTACTGCGTGGATTGCCATGGCGCCAAGGCCCAGATGGCGAACCGGCGCTTCGACCGCCAGCCGGTCGATTGGAGCGCCATCGGCAAGCGGGTGGAGTCCGGGACCATGCCCCCGAATTCCGCCCGGCAGCCCTCCGCCGCCGAACGTCAGGCGTTTCTGGTCCACTTGGCCAGGCAGGCGCCGGCGAAGGTCTCGCTCCGCCGCCTGAACCGGCGCGAGTATCTCAACACCATCGGAGACCTGTTCCAAATGCCGATGGACCAGTTCGACCCCACCGCCCGCTTCCCACGCGACCAGCAGTACGCCCACATGGACAACGTCGGCGAAGCGCTGGTAACCTCCGGCTACCTTCTCGAACAGTATCTCGACGCGGCGGAAGCGGTCATCGCCAAGGCGCTCCCGGAAAAGCCGCCGCCCGCGCCGCGCGAGTGGGTGTTCGAGGGCCGTTTCCGCCAGCAGAAGGAGCTGGACGGCGCGCGGAACTTCAACAAGCTGACGGGGTACATGTCGCTGTTCGAGCATCCCCGCACGCCGCACTACGAAGGAGCCTACGCGCCCTTGCACGACTTCGCGGAAGGCGTCCCGTACGACGGTTACTATGAGGTCAAGGCTCGCGTCGAGGCGCTCCACCGCAAGAACCCGTACGACCCGAAGCTATTCGGCAGGGATCCGGACGCGCCCTTCCGCCTCGGCGTGATGGCCGGTAACTCGCGCGCCGGATATTTGCAGCACGCACAGCCGCTCCAGCCGCTGCTGGGCGAGACCGAGCTCGAGGACGGAGGTCCCCACGACGTGTCGTTCCGCGTGCGGCTGGATGCCGGTTATCAGCCCCGCTTGACGTTCCCGAATGGGATGAACGATGTGCGGAGGGTGTTCTCGCGGTTCGCGCGGGAGTATCCGCAATTTCTGCCGGAGGACCAGCGCAAAGTCGCCGCCGGCATCGTGCCGGGCCGCATCGCGATGATGAAGTACGGGCCCATTCCGCAGATCCGCATCCACCGCGTCGAGATTCGCGGTCCCCTCGACGCGCCCCGGATTCCCGCTAGCCAGCGCTTATTGTATGGGGATAATCCGTTCGCTCCCGGGCGGACTCGCCAGATCCTCGCCGATTTCGCCGCGCGCGCCTACCGGCGTCCGGTATCCGCCGCGGAGGTGGACCGGCTCGAGGCGATCGCCGGCAAGCGTCGCGCCGGCGGGGCCAGTCCGGAGAGCGCTCTGAAGGATGCGCTAAAAGCGGTGTTGTGCTCGCCCGCCTTCTTGTACCTCTCCTCCTCGGAAAAGGGCGGGCGGCTGGACGCGCATGCCTTGGCATCGCGGCTTTCTTACTTCCTGTGGTCGTCGATGCCGGACGACGAGTTGCGGCGCAAGGCGGATAGCGGCGCCATTCTCGAGGATGCCGTGCTGCGCTCGGAGACGCGGCGGATGCTCGCCAGTCCCCGGTCGAAGGCCTTTGTCGACGGGTTCCTGGATGCGTGGCTCAATCTTCGCGGCCTCGGCGACATGCCGCCGGACCGGGACCAGTTCGCCGCTTACTATTTCGACGGGCTTCAGGATTCGATGAAGACGGAGACCCGGATGTTGATGCGGTACTTGTTGGACGAGAACCGGAGCATCCACGAGTTCATCGACGCGCGGTACAGCTTCCTCGATAGTCCACTGGCGCGATTGTACGGCATGAGCGGAGCCATCCCCAGCGCGGGCGGCCACGTGTTCCGCAAGGTGGAGTTGACCGGCGAGCGCCGCGGCGGACTGCTGGGCCACGGCAGCGTCCTGACCGTGTCCGCCAATGGCATCGAGACGTCGCCGGTCATGCGCGGTGTGTGGATGCTCGAGAACGTGTTCGGAGCGCCGCCGCCTCCGCCGCCGGACGGCGTGCCGGCGTTGGACCCCGATGTCCGCGGCGCCAAGACCGTGCGGGACTCACTGACCAAGCATCGGGAGAGCCCGGCGTGCATGTCGTGCCATAAGTCGATCGATCCCCCGGGATTCGCCCTGGAAAATTTCGACCCGATCGGACGGTGGAGGTCGAACTATCCGAACGGGGCGGCCATCGACGCCTCGGGCGTGTTGACCACTGGAGAGAAGTTCGAGGACGTGGCTGGCCTGCGGCGGGCGTTGGCGGCGCGGAAACCCGAGTTCACCCGATTCCTGGCGGATCGGCTGTTGACCTATGCGTGCGGGCGCAAGTTCGACGCGGCGGACCGGGACCGGGTTCAGGCGATGGCATCGGCGGTGGAGGCGAAGGGGAGCGGACTCCGGGATCTGGTGGAAGCGGTGGCGCTCAGCGAGAGCTTCCGCGGCAGGTAGGCCTGCTCGAACGTCTGGGATCAACGACGGGCGGAAGGATCTCCGAAAATGGCCCTTACAATTGTTGCGTCCCCGCCCTTCCACCAACAAGTTGGGCTTGACATGTATCCGCAATGGATATAGTATCGAGTCATGGCGAAGAAGAGCACGGGGCAAGCGCCACTGACTCCCGCTGTGCTGCACATCCTGCTGGCGCTTTCCACTGGGGAGCGGCACGGCTACGGCATCATGAAACAGGTCGAGGCCGACTCGAAGGGCAACGTGAAGATGGGCCCTGGGACGCTCTATGGCTCGATGGCACGGATGATGGAAGCCGGGCTCATCCGGGAAAGCGATAAGCGGGTCGATCCCGAGATGGACGACGAGCGGCGGATCTATTACGAGCTCACCGGCGCGGGCCGAGCGGCGCTGGAAGCGGAGTTGAAGCGCTATCGCGGTGTGGTGGCCGTGGCGGAGGGACATTTGGCGCATGGCCACTAACCTAATGGCAGGGCTAATCAAATGATGGACCGGTGCTCCCGCACTTGGTATGCCCGGTCGTATTCGACGCTGTTGCGGATGTATCCGCGGCCATTCCGTGAGCGGTTCGGCGAGGGGATGGCGCAGACATGTCACGACCTCTGTCTGGAGCACAAAGACGCCAGGCGGGGACTGTTCGGGTTGATGCTATGGATCTTTTGCGAAACGTTGATGGGAATTGTCAAGGAGAACACAATTCATATGCCGGAATTCGTGAAAACGATGTTTGGCTTGGCGCCGCGTGTGGCATTGGGTGCGCTTGTTGTGTGGATGGCGCCCGTGGTGGCAGCGCAATTCGTGGCGGACTGGCACTGGGGCGTTGGAGGTTTCGCGTTCGTGTATGCGCTGTTCTTCTTGACCGGCATGGCAATTGCATTGGTCGCGAGAAAGATGGGCGTGTGGTCGTACAAGGCGGGCGTTGGCGTGGCCTTTGTGGCCGGGCTTGTCTTGGGGTGGTCGACTTGGGTCCAGGCTGCGGACTTGGAAAACCCAGCGAATTTCTGGTATGACACTGTGCTCGTGATTGGCGCTGCCGGGGCCTTGCTGGCGCGGTTTAAGGCTACGGGACTGGCCTGGACATTGTTCGCGATGGCGGCGGTGCTGGCTCTGATCTCCGTAACGTTGCCCTCGGGCGCGCCTCCCGATATGGCGCGGAGAATGGCCATCGGGCATGGTGTCTACGTAGTGTTGTTCGCCGCCTCAGGGCTGCTGTTCCGGCACGCGAGTGGTCGAGATGCGCATCTCCCAGATCCGCCGCTATGAAAGCGGCCAGTCCCAACCCACTCTCGAGGCCATTCGCAGGCTTGCCCGGGCTCTCGGCGTGAGCGCGGATATGCTTCTGTTTGCCCAGGATGAGCGTGGTCCCGACGATGACCTCGAGCTTCAGTTTGAAGCCGCCAGTCGCCTTGACCCTGACGAGAAGAACGTCATCCGTTCCGTGATCGAGAGCATTGTTCTGCGCAACACCGTCAAGGCGGCCGAACGCCGCTTCACCCCCGCCGATTCCGGAGGAACCACCCGATGAGCGACACCCGCCAGCACGCACACCAGCTAACTAATCGACCGCATGCCCGAGACGCAGCTCTCCGGCCTGGTTCAGTTTCTGGAAACGATTGTCAATCCCGTGGCCGCCGCCTTACGCAACGCGCCGCTCGATGATGAGCCTGAGACCGACGAAGAGAAGGCTGCCGTCACTGAAGCCAAAGACCTGGCTTCAGCAGAACGGCGGCAAGGGCATTCCTCACGCCGGGGCCATGCGGAGACTCGGATTGGAGTAATGGAGATCGCATGGACCGAGGCGGCCTGGCCGACATGGCCGCTCTCGATAAGGTCATCGCCGCGGGATGGCGCGGAGCTACGTGCGTGTGCGCGGAGAGAGGCCGGATGCCCATGAGGAGAATCGCCGCCGGGAAGAGCGTTTTGTGTTTAGCCGCTTGCACCGATTCCTCGATTGTACGGTGCTCGGAAGACGGACACCAGCGGCGGCTAAAGAGGCAGCACCTTCAACCCCGCGATCATTGTGAAGTGCCGGACGTTGCGGGTCCCGATGGCGTAGTCGAGATGCAGCGCCGTGATGCCGATCAACAGATCGGCGGTTGCGATGACCAGGCCCACCTTCTTCATTTCGGCGTCGATCTTGGCGGCCGGCACGCCCATCTCACGCGTGAACGGCTCGACCGGCAGGATGGCCAGCGCCTCATCGAGATAACGGCGGCGTTTGGCGGCGGCTTCGGGCGTGTTGGCGCCGTGCCAGCCGTGCTCCAGTTCCATCACCGAGATGGAAGCGAGCAGGAACTCGGTTTCAGAATGCTCGGCGGAAAAGCGACGCGAGAAGCTCACTGACCGGGCGCTTCTCCCGCTCCGCCGCGATCAGCACGCTGGAGTCGAGGACTAGTCCCCTGCAGGCGGCTCGAACGAGTCGCTGCGCGAGTCGATGCCCGCTTGCACGTCCTTGGCGAAGTCCTCATCCGGGATGGGCGCGTAACCGAGCTTGGCTTCGTAGGCCTTGGCCAGCGCGATGCATTCGCTCAGCTTGCGGCCAGGGCGGGCGGGCACGGAGGATTGCAGCACGGCGATGGGCCGGTGATCTTGCTCGATGACGACCTCGACGCCTTGCTGCACTTTGGCCAGCACGGCATGGAGATCGCGAGCCACTTCGGCTTCGCTCATGTGGACGGTTGCCATTGCTTCCATTATGGCCTTGCTCCTCCTCTTCGTCCTGTTCGGCGGCCAGGGCGTTCAGCAGCTCCTCGCGGGCGGCTTCATCGGGTTTCGCATCGCCGTCCTTTTTCGGAAGCTGCGCCGGATGTGTGGCCGAGTGGACTTGCTTCAGATGGCGGATCGCCCGCATTCGGCCTAGTTCGGCTTGCTCCCGGGAACGGCGCTGCTCGCGGGCTGATCGGCTGGCGCAATACTCGGACTCTCCGCGAGTCGCATTCGCCGTCGCATCCGCGCCTGAGCCATCATCTCCGGCGGGCTCGTACTGTGAGATGATCGCGCAAGATACGATGCGACTCCTCCTCTCCAGCCTCACGCTCCTTGCGCCCGCTGTCGCCCAGTTGGCCGAAAGCCGGTCCGGAATGGTCAGCACCGCGCATCCGATCGCGACACAGGCGGGCGTCGCGATGCTCGAATCCGGCGGCAATGCGTTCGACGCGGCGGTTGCCGTCGCCACCACGCTGAACGTTGTTGAGCCGCAAAACTCCGGACTCGGCGGCTACGGCTTGATCACGGTCTATGACGCCGGGAAAAATCGGGTGCGTGTGCTGAACGCGAGCGGGCGGATTCCGAAAGGCCTCGACCGCAAGGCGTTCGACACCGATGCCAATCGCCGGGGCGCCAAGGTGATCGCGCCTCCGGTGAACGCACGCGCCTGGGAACAGCTCTCCCGGACCTATGGCAAGAAGCCGTGGAAATCGCTCTTCGAGTCCGCGATCGCCTCGGCCGAACGCGGCTTCGTGCTCGACGCTCCGATCAACGAGAAGGTGTTCGCCGAGTTTCCCGATCACGCGAAGTCGTTCTACGGACGCAACGGCAAGCCGCTCGCCAAGGGAGACACACTCGTCCAGCGCGACCTCGCACAGTCGCTTCGCATGGTGGCGGCGAAAGGTCCGGCTGTTTTGCACGGTGGCGAACTCGGCAAGAAGGTCGCCGCCGAACTGGCACGAGCGGGCTCATTCGTGACGCTCGACGATCTCTCCAACAGCCGGCCCGAGTGGGGCGATCCGATCTCGATCGACTATCGCGGCTATCGCGTCTTCACCGCGGCGCCCGCGGCCAATTCCTTCGCGGCTCTGGTTCGTTTGGGACTCGTCTCGCAGTGGGACATGAAGGCGATCGGCGCCGGTTCGCCAGAGTATTGGCACCGCTGGGCCGAAGCGCTGAAGCACGGTGAATACTGCCGGCTGCGCTACGCCGCCGATCCGGACATCGCGAAGGTTCCGCTCGCGCGCCTCCTCTCGCCGGACTATTGGCGCGAGCAGGCGGCGCGCGTCGACCCGGCGAAGTCGTCCGATTTCGTGCCGCCCGGAACGGGTCCGCGCGAAAGCGCCAACACCACGCACTTCACCGTCGCCGACAACCAAGGCAATATCGTCACCATGACGCAGACGATCGGCAACACCTTCGGCAGCCGCGTGATGGCTCCGGGCACCGGCATCTGGTTGAATGATTCGCTCTACTACAGCACGTGGGAGCCGCGTGGAAATCCGATGGATGTTCATGCGGGCCGGCGCAAGCTGAACAGCAACACGCCCACGATCGTCATGAAGGACGGGCGCCCGTGGATCGCCATCGGCGCGGCGGGCGGACACACGATTCCGCAGACGGTTCCCCTCGCGATCGCGCGCATGATCGATCACGGCGAAGACATCGCACAGGCGCTCGCATCGCCGCGCATCGCCTTTGTCGCCGAGTCGAACACGCTTTCCGCCGAACCGCGCCTCAGCGAACCGATCCGTGCCGGACTCGCCTCGCGCGGCCACAACGTCAAGGTCACCGATATCGGCCGCCTGCACGGCCTCACCGTCGAATGGGGTCCGGACGGAAAGCCGCGCCGGTTCACGGGAGCACCGGATCCGCGCGGTTCGGGCCTGGCGAAAGGACCGCGATGATGCCGCGCGCGCTCCTGATCATTGCCGCCGCCGCGTGTGCATTCGCCCAGGAATGGCGATATTACGGACAAAATCCCGAGGGCACTCGCTACTCGGCCCCACCGCCACTCCGGCATCGGCATGTTGACCCCGGCCGCTGTTCATTTCGGACAAGCTCCCGGGATTCAGGCCCAGCGGCAGGAGGTTCTCAACGTCGCCTACTCGGCCCATCCCGAGCGATTTGTCCGCCGTCCGCCCGTTCCGTTACCTCTCCCCGCTCGAGTCTGGATCAACAAGCCGATCCGGTCTTCGCCAGAGGAAGAAAGTCACTAAATTCCCATGCCGGCTGTCTCAGAATCGTTGACACGCATCGAAGGATGATCGGCCCGCGGCAACTCCACCGCATGCCGGAAGCTCACGCCTTTGGTCTTCATGACCAATCGATCGTCGCGCCGCCCATGTTGCACTTCCCCAAGCAATGCCCCGGATTCGTCGGCGGCACTACAAGCGACGGCGTCTTGTCCGCGTGAAACGGACATGTCCCCAGCAACTCCGCCCCGTGCCGCTTCAACTCGACACCGAACCCCATCACCAGCCGTTCGATGGGAACTTCTTTCTTTAGGGCCGCTCGAGTTCAACGTCGGGAATGCGCGCCATCAGAAGCACCTCGAAAACGCGTTGCGGATGCGATTGCCGTCAAGAATCATATGTGTTATATACTAGCTATCACATGATGCCTGTCGCGGTCAACACATATGGTCCACCCCCTTATCTTGGGTACGTGAGCAAACAAGCCGTCACCGCCACCGATTTCCCGCGGAGGCTTGCCGAACTGCGCAAGCGGCACAGCCTCACTCGGTCGCAACTGGCCGAACGCATCGGCATGCACGTCGTTCACTTACGCCGGTACGAAGCAGGCACGTCGCAACCCACGCTCAACGTGATCCGCAAACTCTCCACAGCTCTCCAGGTAAGTGCGGATATGCTCCTTTTCGGCAAAGACGAGCGCGGCCCCGGCGAGGACCTCCGCTTGCAGTTCGAGGCCGTCTCAGGCTTTGATGAAGAAGAGAAACGCGTTGTCCGTTCTTTGCTCGAAGGCATGATCTTGAAGCACGAAGCCCGCCGCTGGCAGACCGTCAGCAGCGGCGGCGAAAGGAAGTAACCAGCATGGCCCTCGATCTCCAACAGGAACGCCGGCAGGCTCACGCGCTGCTCGATCTCCTGCCGCCCGCCAAGCTCGGCGCGGTCCGCGGTCTGCTCGAAGTCATGATCGACGACGATGACGAAGAAGAATTGACCGATGAGGATCGCCGCGCCCTCCGTGCTTCCGGCGAGTACTTCCGCAACGGCGGCCAGGGCGTTCCCTTCGAGCAGGTCGTCGCCGATCTCGGCTTCACCATGGACCAGATTCGCGGAGCCAAGAAAGAGCAGTGAAGCGGATTCATTTCGAGCCTGAGGTCCCGGCCCAGGTCCGCGCCATCCCGCGACACATCGCCATGACCATTCTCGAAGCCATCCACCGCTACGCCGAAACCGGCGCTGGCCGCGTCAAGCCGCTTTCCGGCGAGTTCGAGGGCTTCATCCGCCTCCGCGTCGGCAACCACCGGGTCTTCTTCAAGGAAACCGCCGACACCGTCACCATCCACCGTGTCCGCGACCGCCGCGAGGCTTACCGCTGAGCGGCTCTTTATGCCGCTAAAAAGGAGTCCGCCATTTGGCGGATAGGAGTAGTGTTCTTGCCGCCACTCCAACTCGTTCCTGCTGCGTGCCTTATCCCCGATTCCTGCTCGCCGATCCGCCACCTCTTTATTGATGGTCGCGGGTACTCGCTGCCGTTCTTGAATTTCGGCTACGTGGAGAAGGAGATGTTGACCGCGGTCGGTCTCGACCTCGGCCACGCCAACGATTACTCCGCGCTGACGGTGATCGAGCAACGGCAACATCACTGGATTCTCCGCGCCGCGCACCGGTTCCCACTCGGGACCCCGTTCGGCGCGATCGTGGAAACGCTGCGCCGCATGGCCCGGCATCCCGATCTGCGGGGCCGCGCCTCGCTCATCGTCGACGCCACCGGACTCGGCGCTCCGGTCGTCGAGATGATCCGGCGCGCGCACGTCGAAATGGCGCTCCATCCGGTGCTGATCACCGGCGGCGCCATCGCGGCTTCCAACGGCTCGATCCATCGGGTCCCCAAGCGCGACCTGGTGACGGCGCTCTATCTGATGTTCGAGTCGGGAGCCTTGCAAATTCCGCGGACGCTCCCCGCTCGGATCCAGCTCGAGGAGGAACTGCTCCACTTCCAGGCGCGCATCGCTCCGTCCGGCGAGACCTCTTATGAGGCTTCCAGCCCGGATGTCCACGACCATCTGGTCGTTTCGCTCGCGCTCGCGGCGTGGTTCGCGCGTCCGAGAGGAACCATCGGGCCTCGCTCCGAGGGGCCACTGTTGTGACCGGGAAGGCGCCACACCGATCCGTGAACGCCGCGCTCCTGAGCCGCGAGAGTGAGCGGCCGGCGGGGGGCCCTTGCACACGTTGTCCGGGCTTGTCCGGGTTGTGCGGGCGCCTCGGGGTGATGTTCCACGCTGCGTCATCATCGCCTCGGCCAAGCGCCCGTAGATCGTCTCCACCTGCGCCTTCCCCTGGATGCCGATGACCACGGGATTGTTGCTCGTGCGATTCTCCGTCAACGCCGTCGCGAGTCCGCGATCAGATTCAGCGATGCCCGCACGCCCTAGCGTTGGGCCGGCGGCGACTGGCTCACCAGTGACGCAAGCTCCGTGCCTTGTACCAAACGGTCCAGCGCGGCGCCGTCGCGCATCAGTTAGATCATTTACTCATGCGGGCCGGCGCAAGCTGAACAGCAACACGCCCACGATCGTCATGAAGGACGGGCGCCCGTGGATCGCCATCGGCGCGGCGGGCGGACACACGATTCCGCGGACGGTTCCCCTCGCGATCGCGCGCATGATCGATCACGGCGAAGACATCGCACAGGCGCTCGCATCGCCGCGCATCGCCTTTGTCGCCGAGTCGAACACGCTTTCCGCCGAACGGCGCCTCAGCGAACCGATCCGTGCCGGACTCGCCTCGCGCGGCCACAACGTCAAGGTCACCGATATCGGCCGCCTGCACGGCCTTACCGTCGAATGGGGTCCGGACGGAAAGCCGCGCCGGTTCACGGGAGCACCGGATCCGCGTGGTTCGGGCCTGGCGAAAGGACCGCGATGATGCCGCGCGCGCTCCTGATCATGGCCACCGCCGCGTGTGCATTCGCGCAGGAATGGCGATACTACGGACAAAATCCCGAGGGCAATCGCTACTCGGCCGCGGCGCAAATCCATCGCGGCAACGTCGCGCGATTGACACGTGCCTGGACCTTCTCGACCGGTGAGCCTGATCGTCCACTGGAAGGCGGGCGCTCCGGCGGCGAACAGGCCCCGTTCGAAGGAACACCGCTCGTCATCGATGGCGTGATGTATCTGACCACTTCATCGAACCGCGTGATCGCGCTCGACCCCGATGATGGCGCCAAACTCTGGGAGTTCGATCCGCAAGCCGGCCGCAAGGAGCGCATCTTCCTGCAGAACCGCGGGGCGTCGTTCTGGCAGTCCGCCGATGGTAAGGAGAAGCGGCTGCTGTTCGGTACCGCTGACGGACGCTTGATCTGCCTCAACGCGGCGACCGGCAAACTTTCACCCGGATTCGGACGCGAAGGCGCGATCGATCTACGGGCGGGTGTCGCGGACCGTTGGCCGAAGGCCATCTACAACGTCACTTCGCCGCCCGCGATCTATCGCGATCTCGTGATCACCGGCGCGCGGCTCACGGCGGGTGGCGCGGATGGTACGGGCCCGAGTGGACAGGTGCGCGCGTTCGACGTGCGCACCGGCAAACTCGTCTGGACCTTTCACACGATTCCACGGCCCGGCGAGCCCGGCAACGAAACCTGGGAAGGCGATTCATGGCGCGATCGCTCGGGCGCGAACGCGTGGTCGGCCCTCAGCGTCGACAACGCGCGCGGACTCGTCTTCGTGCCCACGGCGCAGCCGCTCGGCTACTCGCGCGCGCCTGGATCGAACCTCTATGCCAACTGCCTCATCGCCCTCGACGCGGCGACGGGCAAGCGGCGCTGGCACTATCAGATGGTCCACCACGACCTGTGGGACTACGACATTCCGGGACAGCCGAACCTCGTTACGATCGTGCGCGAGGGCCGCAAGGTCGACGCCGTTGCGCAAGTGACGAAGATGGGCCTGCTGTTCGTGCTCGATCGCGAAACGGGCAAGCCCGTGTTTCCGGTCGAGGAGCGCAAGGTGAATGCCGCGGGTTCGGGAATGTGGCCCACGCAACCGATGCCGCTGCGGCCGGGCCCGCTCGCGCGGCTGACGTTCACGCCTGACGAGATCAGCCGTGTGACGCCAGAACACCATCGCGAGTGCTCCGAACTCTTCGCCTCGTCGCGCTACGAAGGCATGTACACGCCGCCCGGCAAAGACCAGAGCATTTTGTTTCCCGGCACTCTGGGTGGCGCCAACTGGTCGGGGTCGTCGTTCGATCCGAAATCCGGCCGGCTGTTCGTCAACGTGCAGAACCTCGGTAACGTTCGCGGCCGTGGCCGCTTCTGGGATCGCAATCGCTGGCCGTGCCAGCAACCGCCCTGGGGTTCGCTCGTCGCGGTTGACTTGAATCGGGGCAAGATCCTGTGGAACGTCACGCTGGGCGTAGTCGACGAGTTGATCGCCAAGGGCGTGCCGCCGACGGGCACACCGAATCTCGGCGGAACCATCGTGACCGCCGGCGGACTCGTTTTCATCGCCGCGACCAACGACAAACGCTTCCGCGCCTTCGATGCCGATACGGGCACGGAGCTGTGGTTCGATCGCATGGAAGCGAACGGCCACGCGACACCGATGACCTACGTGGGCAAGTCCGGCCGGCAGTTCGTCGCGATTGCCGCGGGAGGCGGTGGATCGTTCACGCACGACGTCGCGGATGTGCTGGCGGTCTACGCGCTGCGGTGATTCCGGGGACGGAGCAGACGGGGGACGTGCCTGCCGCCGTCCCGATAAGGGTCGTTTGTGCAACGCCACGGTACGGCGACGAGGCCAGTACTACTTTGCGGACGACTACGCCGTTGATCGTGATTCAAGACGCCGAAGGACGTGTCCGGCCGGGTCGGGAAATCGGAGAGGCGCCCAGGGCCATATGATAATTGACGAATGCGGTCCATCTGGCGAAGGACTTTTCTCGGAGGCATGGGCGCTGCTGCCGCGATGCACGGCGCGGGACGGGGTTGCGGAGATCCTCCCGCCGTCGAGCCATGGTCGCGTTTCCGCGGGCCGAACGGTTCAGGCATCGGGGCCGGTGCGGGTTATCCTGTGGAATTCGGACCGGCACGTAACATGGTCTGGCGGCGGCCGCTTCCGCCGGGCAAATCATCACCAGTGCTATCAAATGGTCTGGTTGTGTTGACGGCCGAATCCGGCGACTCACTTCAGGTGATTGCGATTGAGCGCCAGACAGGCAAGGTGGCGTGGGAAAGATCGGTTAAGCGGCAACGCAACGAGTACAATAACCTCTCAACGATGCGGCTAGTTCGTCGGTGGTAGTTGACAATGCGGCAAACGTGTACGCCTTCTTCGGCGATTTCGGCATGGTTTCCGTTGATCGAAAGCGGCGAGAGCGCTGGCGTTCGCCCATGAAGGCGCATTCCAGTTTGTGGGGGGCTGCGACGTCGCCGATACTGGCCGACGGCACGGTCGTGTTGCTTCTCGACGGGTTTGCAAGGTCCTCTATCATCGGATTTGACGCCAAGACGGGCCGCCACAAGTGGGAGACCGAGCGGGCTCCGTTCCGCCTCAACTACGCGACTCCCCTCCTTCGGCACACCGCCGGAGGGCGCTGCGAGGTGCTGGCGGTCTCGCCGAACCAGATCGCGGCATACGATCCGGCGACGGGCCAACCCAGATGGGATGGGGCCGTGCCTCCGGGCACGATGATAGGCAGTCCCGTCTTCGTCGATAACGACACAGTAGTGGCGATGATCGTCCCAGCCGACATACCGGCCGATCCGAAGGAGTGGCAAACCACCAGAACCCTACGGATGATTGCCGAAAGCGCTGGAGACCGCGACGGCGAGATTACGACTGCCGAGTGGTCCGCGTTTTGGCGGGATTTGCAGGGCACACCCTCGATTAGCGCCTTTGGGATTAGTGAGCCACGCGGGCCCCGTTGGTCTTACACAAAGGGCATCGCCCGTGTGGCCACACCAATCGTGTACGAGGGGATCGTCTACTACATAAACAACGGCGGTGTCTTGACTGCGCTGGATGGCCGGAACGGCGCGCTGTTAAAGGCAGGGCGGCTGGAAGGGGCGCTCGACAACTATTTTTCCTCGATTGTGGCGGCCGCGGGCCGTTTGTATCTCGCCTCGGAGGCAGGGAAAGTCGCTGTAGTCAAGGCGGGTGCGGACTGGAGCGTTCTGCCGTGAATGACCTGGACGAGCCGTGCTACGCCTCACCCACGCTCTCGGACGGAAAGACCTTTCTGCGCACCTGGAGTTTCCTCGAATGATCGACTTCGGCCCCGGCTCGCAAACACGCCGCGTGGCGGTCGGACTCGACCTCGGCCACGCCAACGATTACTCCGCGCTGACGGTGATCGAGCAACGGCAACATCACTGGATTCTTCGCGCCGCGCACCGGTTCCCACTCGGGACCCCGTTCGGCGCGATCGTGGAAACGCTGCGCCGCATGGCCCGGCATCCCGATCTGCGGGACGCGCCTCGCTCATCGTCGACTCCACCGGACTCGGCGCTCCGGTTGTCGAGATGATCCGGCGCGCGCGCGTCGAGATGGCGCTCCATCCGGTGGTGATCACCAGTGGCGCCACCGCGTCGTCGAACGGCTCGGTCCATCGGGTCGAGCCGCTCGATTTCCTCATCCGGGATGTGTGCCATGAAAACGGCCACCTTCGTGAAAATCCGTCAACGTCAGTCCTGTACTAGCCTATACTGACAGTAGTGTACTTGTCGTCCTCGGCTTTCTCGAGGAGGCCCTATAATATGATGGCCGCGGGTCCTTGACTCTTTCTCTTGGCCTATGGCGAACTTTGCTCAAACTCTCCGCGATCTGCGCAGCTCCCGCAAGCTCACCCAAACCCGCATCGCCGAGCTCCTGCAAGTCAGCCCCCGCGTCTACAGCCGCTGGGAGACGGGAGCTGTGACCCCGCATTTCGACACTATTGTCCGGATCGCCGAGTTGCTCGATGTTTCCCTGGATGATTTCGCGGGCCGCAAGGAATCGCAGGCTCCGCCCAAGATTCGCAACCATGAGTTGCACCGGCTCTATCGGAAAGTCGATCTGCTTTCCGACGAAGATCAGAAAGCCCTGCTGGTCGTGCTCGATTCGCTCGTCAAGCGTTCCAGCATGAACCGCGTGATGGCCGAGTAGATACCGGCGCAAGGAAAACCACCATGAACCCCGATACCCGTCACCACGTTCACGCCCTGGTCGATCAACTGCCGCCCGTCCAACTGGCCGCCGTCGAAACGCTCTTGCAGTCCATGCTCGATCCGCTCTCGATGAAACTGGCGCTGGCCCCCATCGACGATGAGCCGTTCACCGAAGAGGACCGCCAAGCCATCGGCGAAGCCGACGAGTGGAGCAAGCACAACAAGCCCATCCCAATGGAGGAAGTCCTCGCCGATTTCGGCCTCACCATGGCCGACTGGGAGACCATGGCCAAGACCCCGCTGGAAGAACCCCTGAACGGCCAGCAGCGCAATGGCTAGGCGCGTCGCCTTCACCGATCAGGCCAAGGCCGAACTCCGCGCCATCCCGCAGCCCATCGCCATTCAGATCCTTCGCACCCTCGCCCGCTTCCTGGAATCGGAGGAAGGCAATGTCCGCCGCCTCCAAGGCGTCGAGCCGCCCCTCTACAGACTTCGCACCCAGGACCACCGCGTCTTCTTCCGCGATCTCGGCGGCGATCTCATCGAGGTCACCCGCGTCCGCAACCGCCGCGAAGCCTACCGCTGAGGTTCGATGGGAACTTCCTTCTTTAGCCGCTCGAGCTCGCTGTCCGGGATTCTCGCCATGAAAACGGCCTCCTTCGCAAAAACTTGTCAAGTGCCCCGAGGACGGTATGCACTCGATTACAAAATACGGTAACATACCGTATATGGAACCGCTACTTTCGTTCCCCCATGCGACAGTGGCTTCCGTCATGCCGAAGCCTTCCAAACTGGCGCTCACGCCCTTGCCCCACAGCGACGAAACTCCGGGCCAGCGCTTGGCCCGCATCCGCCGCGAACGCGGCTTCACTCAGGTCGAACTCGCCGAGCGCACCGGCCTTGTGCAAACGCTGGTCTCCGATTACGAACGCGGCAAGCTTCGTTTGAACGCCGACATGATTCTGCGCTTCGCCACCGCGCTCGATGTTTCCACCGACGATCTCTTGCAGCCTGCCAGCGGACCCAAGCCCGCCCGCAAGACCAGCCGCCGCGTCCTGCAGCGCCTCGAACGCATTGAGGCTTTGCCCATGCACGTGCAGACCACGGTTTTGAAGAGTCTCGATCTGATGTTGAAAAGCGTTGTGCCCGCCAAACGCCAGGAGGCTATCCGATGACCGCTACCGACAAACAACACGCCCACTCCCTGCTCGACCGTGTCCCCGCCGATCAGATGACTGCCGCCGTGCGCTTTCTCGAGTTCCTGCTGCTCTCGCCGGCGGACCGTGCCTTGGCCACCGCACCAGAGGAAGACGAAGAGATCAGCCAGGAAGAAGAGGAGGCCGTCGCCCGCTCCAAGCAATGGTTCAAGCACAACGAAGGGATTCCCTTTGAGCAGGTCGTCGCCGATCTCGGCTTCACCATGGAGCAGATTCGCAGCGCCAGCAAGGACCAGGCGGCTTGAAGCGCATCGTCATTTCCGAAGAAGCCAAAGCCGATATCCGCGCCATCCCCCAGCACATCGCCATGAACATCCTCCTGGCGATCCACCGTCTGGCCGAGCACGGCTCCGGCAACGTGAAAGAGCTCAAGGGCAAGAATGGCGAGAAGCGCCTCCGCGTCGGTGATCACCGCGTCCGCTTCACAGAGGAACACCCGGAGACGCTACGCATCCACACCGTCAAGAATCGCAAGGACGCCTATCGCTGAAAGGAGCGCCCCCATGGGCTACGAAGCCAAGAAGACCGAGCACTGCGGTCCCAAGCGCGGCAACGGCGCTTACTGGGGCTACAAGTGGGAAGCCAAGAAAGAATCCAACCGCATCCGCCGCGAAAACTGGAAACGCGAAATCCGCAAAGAACTCGCCGCCATCTCTAAGCTGCAAGCTTAAAGAACCCCAGCGTCCGAGCCGCTATAAACGAATCCGCCATTTGGCGGATCGGTGTCTGGCGTCAACTATTTCTTCGGTCTGACGACAACTATTTCTCCCATTTCTCACCGGCCAACGACAATTACCCTGTGGTTCGTAGGCCAGGGGCGAAGCCCTGCGGCCGTCCCGGTGTTGTTTTGGTCCCGGCAATACATGAGTCGTCGCCGGAGCTGTGGGAATGTGGGAATCGCGGAGCGATTTCCAAGGGG
>SXGS01262801.1_pt1 | contig 21094 bp, 15 predicted proteins | sample 3174681 | NCBI WGS metagenome assembly SXGS01 (sample SAMN11356861, study PRJNA531348) | freshwater metagenome | isolation source: freshwater sample F1-80 | place: China: Fuxian Lake, Yuxi | collected 2017-12-25 | reverse complement strand
TGCTCGCCTCGTCGATAATGGTAAGGATGCGGAACTTGCGTCCGTCATGGGTGCGTTCCTCGACGAAGTCGTAAGCCCAGACATGCCCCGGATACTCCGGCCGCAACCGGATGCACGAGCCATCGTTCAGCCATAACCGGCCGCGTTTCGGCTGGCGCTGCGGCACCTTCAGCCCCTCGCGTCGCCAGATCCGTTCCACCCGTTTATGGTTCACCGACCAACCCGCCGCGTGCAGCAGCGCCGTCACCCGGCGATAGCCGTAGCGCCCGTACTGCCTGGCAAGGGCGATGATATCCTCGGTGAGCGCCAGCTCGTCATCTGCCCCGAACGGCACCTTGCGCTGCGTCGACCGGTGCTGGCCGAGCACGCGGCACACCCGCCGCTCGGATACATCCAGCACCTCCCGGACCTGGTCGATGCAGCGCCGACGCCGTGCGGGGCTCAGAAGTTTCCCTTGGCTGCCTCCTGCAGGATGAGCTTGTCCAGCGTCAGGTCCGAGATCGCCCGGCGCAGCCGCAGGTTTTCCTTTTCCAGATCCTTCATCCGCCGAGCCTGATCGGTCTTCAGGCCACCATATTCCTTGCGCCAGCGGTAGTAGGTCTGCTCGCTGACCGCGATCCGCCGGCACGCCTCGGCGGTCGTGCCGCCCTGGCCCAGCATGATCTCAACCTCGCGCAGCTTCCCGATGATCTCCTCGGGCTTGTGCTTCTTCGCAGGCATTCGTCGTCCCTTCCTTGGTCCAGACTGTAATAGTCGATGGACCACTCAGAAGGGGGCAGCTCAGAAGCGAAGGGTGGGCAGCCAACTGTCGCTTGGCACCTTCCTGCGGTTCGACGCAGACATGCGACAATCATCGCAGTTTGAGACTCTCATCATGATTTGCGGGCCATCTTTCGTTTCTGCGCGTACAGCGCGGCGCCGTAAGCGGGCGAGTGGCGGGGCTCGACGCTCACGAAACCGCCGGCAAGGTCCAGTAGCGCGACAAACGCGTCGCGTACGACGGCCTGCCGCAGCAGCACCCCGCCCGACCATGAAATCGGCGTCGCCTCATCGTCAGGAAAGCCGAGCCGTGTCCGGAGCGCAGAAGCCAAGGCGAACAGTTCGCCCGCTGCCGCGGTCAGGAGCGCATGTGCCTGCACGTCGCCGGCGGCAGCAGCCTGAGAGACGAGGTTGGCGAGGCTAGCGACCTGGCCGCGGGGCATCCCGCTGCCGCCCATCACGCGCTCGCATAGTTCGAGGTCGCTGCGCAGGTCCAGGGCCTGAGTGACATGCGCGTGAAGCGGGCCCTTGGGGGCGCGGCCGTCGCTCATCCGCGAGAAGAGCGCGAGGCCCTGAGTGGCGATCCAGTGCGCCGAACCCTCGTCGCCGAAGACCTCGCCCCATCCACCGACGCGCGCCGACAAGCCCTGCCGCTCGCCATAGCCGATCGAGCCGGTGCCCGCGACGATGTTGATCCCATCCTCGCAGGCGAGCGAACCCGCCCAGCCGCACACCATGTCGTTGTCGCAGGCGTAGCGCGAATGCCCGAGCCGTCGGCCGCACGCCGCGTGCAGCTCCGGATCGACAGTGCCGTCTTCGCCATAGGCTGGCAGCCCGAAAAAGACCTGGTCAAACTCGGCCGGCGCGATCCCCAGCAGTGCGCAAACCGCGCCAATGCCTTCGCCCAGCCGCCGTTCGACTTCGGCGACGCCGATCTCGAGATGATAGGTCGTCCCGGTCACCGCGCGGGCGAGGACCTCGCCCGCATCATCGATACAGACGAACTCGGTCTTGGTGCCGCCGCCGTCGACACCAAGATAGCGGGCGCCGCTCATGCCTGGGCGGCGTGGATCCGCACGCCCTGGACGACACGATTGACCGCGCCGCTCGCATTGGGGTTGTCGGGCGTGAGGCCGAGAAGCTGCGACACGCGCAGGCCGAGCAGCTGGGCGGGCACGATAAAGGGGAAGAGCAAGTCGGGGTCTGCAGCCTGCTCCATGCCTGGAATGGTGATGTCTGCGCCGTCCGCGGGCTGCGCAGACACGACGATCACCTCGCCGCTATGCCCGTCGCGGCGAAGCTCGCTGGCGATATCGAGATCGTAGAGGCGCACCAGCGGATCATTTGCTACGAACACGACGATCAGCGTGTCGGCGTTGACGATCGTCTTGGGGCCGTGGCGGAAGCCTAGCGCGCTATCGAAGCAGGTTACGACCGCGCCGTCGCTCAACTCCATCATCTTAAGCGCCGCCTCGCGCGCAAGGCCGGTGAAAACGCCGCTGCCGAGATAGACGACGCGCTTGAACCCGCGCTGGGCCAGCCGCTCGACCAGCAGTTCGGCCTGCACCAAAGCGCCTTCCACCCCGGTGGCGATCACCGGAACGCGCGGATCCAAGGCGTCGATCCCGCCGAGGATCGACAGCGCGGCGAGCATCATCGCGCTGAAGCTGGAAGTCATCGCGAAGCCGCGGTCATGCGTCGCCTCCGGGAGCACGACGACGAGACTGTTGGCGCCCGCGCGTTGCGCAAGCGCGCCCGCCGCGTTGCAGGTGATGACGAGGTGATAGGCCTCCGCGACGTGCCCATCCAGCAGTTCCACCGCGGCAAGGCTCTCGGGGCTGTTGCCGGAGCGGCCGAACGAGACGAGCAGCGTCGGAGTGTCGCGACGAAGGTGGTACTGCGGCGCGCTGACGATGTCGGTGGTGGCGATCGCCTCGACGCAACGGCCGAGCAACTTCGACAGCCACGGCGCGAGGCATTCGCCGATAAAGGCCGAGGTGCCCGCGCCGGTGAGGACGATGCGCAGCTCGGGCCGGGCGAGCAATGGCGCGACGAACGCCTCGATCGCGGCCTGCCGGGCGCGAAGGACCTGTTGGGTGGCGCGTAGGGTCTCGGGCTGCTGCTCGATTTCGCGGCGCGTCCACAGCTCGGTGCCCGGATTGTCGGCGCCCGTCGCGAGAAGAGTGTCAGGCATGAGGATAGCAGGCTCCGTGATAGGCATCGAGCGTTGCGCAGACATGCGCCATGACCAGCTCGGCGGGGTCCAGAGAGAAATCGCCGGCGCGCACGGCGGCATAGGCCAGCGGCAGATATTGGCTGACCAGCGGCAGAGACGGCGTCGTCGCGCGAAGATTTTCGAACAGGCGCGCCTGCGCGGCGGCGATCGCCGGGTCGGGCCAGTAATAGCGGATGCGATCCGACAGGCTGTACTGGAGCTGGAGCGTCAGTGCGTCGCCGGTGGCGTGATAATATTTCTGCCAGTTTTGGGGATCGGTACGCATACGATCAAGCGCGACCGCACGCAGCCCGACGCGCTGGTCCGCTAGCACGGTTTCGGCTTCGATCGCATCCAGCGCCCACAGCGCCTCGCGCAGCGCGAAGGTGACTCCGGGGCCGACCTTGAGGATGGCGAAATGGTCGCGAACCAGCGCGGCGAGGCCGGCGGGGGTCTGATAATCGGTAGAATGCGCCTCGAAGACGAGGTGGTCGACGGGCTCGATCGCGCGGCTGAGTTCGGTAGCGCGTTCCGGGCGGTATTCGACGACCTTGTCGTGGTCGAATTCGACGCCGGGCTGGACCACTGTCGCGATCACCCGCTCCCACGCGTCGGCAAGGCCGAGATCGCGAAACAGGTCGCGATGCATGGCGACGGTGGCGATTGCGGCTTCCGGGGTGGTGACCGCGAGGCCTTCGAGATCCTCGGCGGCGCCGCCGGGGACGGGCACTTCGGTGCCGATGACATAGACAGGGGCGTCGGCAGGATCACCGGCAAAAGCGTCCTCGGCGGCGCGGCACAACCGGCCGGCGCGCTCGGCGATGACGCGTTCGGGAAGCGGCACCTGATCGTCGGCGCAGCTCATCGAGCAATCGAGATGGATCTTGCGGAAGCCGGCTCGGACATAATCCCCGACCATGATCTCAGCCTTGTCCATCGCCTCGTCAGCGGGGAGCGTCGTCCATGCGTTGGGGCCGAGATGGTCGCCGCCGAGCACCAGCCGGTCGATCGGGAAGCCGGTCTTGGCGGCGAGAGATTCGACGAAGGCGCGGAAGTCGGCGGGAACCATGCCGGTATAGCCGCCGTCCTGATTGACCTGGTTCGAGGTTGCTTCGATCAGCACCACAGGTTGCGCGGTGCGCAGCGCGTGGCGGAAGGTCGCCTCGATCACTAGCGGATGCGCCGAGCAGACCGAGGTTACGCCAATCTGCTCCCCTGCCTTGTGACGCTGGACGATGTCGCGAATCAATTCCACCTTGGCTCCCCTTTCTTCGCTCACATAGTCGAGCGCAACACGAAACGCAATTAAGCGCAATTTAACGAAACTAGGTGGTTCCCGCCTGTTGCGTGTCGCTGGCGTCAGGCTCGAGCGCGAGGAGCAGCGAGGCAACTAGCGCCAGCCCTATACCCAGCGTCTTGAGCGGGCCCGGGACGACGTTGAGGACCGCCAGCGACAACAATGCGGTGGCGAGAGGGGCGCCGGCATTGGCGAGCGGGGCGACAAGGATCGCCTTGCCGTAGCGGAAGGCAAAAACCAGGCTCAGCGCGCCGATCGCGTTGAGTGACTGGATGACGGTCGCGAGCCCGGGACCGTCCCAGCCCCAGTTGATCGGAGCGGTGAAGTCGGTCATCGCCCAGGCGACCGGCGCCAGCAGCAGGCCGGAAATGGTCATGTAGACGAAGATGCTCTCGGCCGAGGTGACGTGGTTCGCCGCCTTCATGAAATAGGCCTGAACGCCCCAGCACAGCATCACGATGAGGGCGGGCACCAGCCAGGTCAGCGAAGAACCACCGGCGCTTCCAGTCGCGAAGTCGAAGGTCGGCAGCGCGAGTAGCGCCAGCACGATGCCGATCGCGCCGAGCCGCCCGGTGCGCTCGCGCATCAACAGCGCCGACAGCGCAATCGTCACCACCGGCGACAGCGAGATGACCGGGAAGATCAGATAAGCGGGGCCACGCGCGACCGCATAGAACAGCAGCATCTGGCCGCCCGCGCCGAGCAGCCCTATCGCCAGGCCATAGGCGACCGCGCGCGGCGTGCGATCGAGCTTCCATCCGGCCTGGGCGAGCACGACGAGCGCCGGCGGGATCATGGTTAGCGCCCAGACGCAATAGACCAGCGTCTCGGGAAAGCCGCGGTGCGGCGAGAGCCCCGAAAAGGCGCCCCAGATGCCCCACAGGACGACGGTAACGAGCGCGTAAATCAGCCAGGCTCGGCTCGATGTTGCAGTCATGTCGGGGTTCCGCCCACGGGGGTGGCGCGGACCAGCAGGAAGCGCTGGAACGAAGCACGCAGGCTATTGGCGCCGAGCGCCGCGGTGCCGAGCGCCGCGCCGGTGAATGCGTCGGTGAGGGTATAGCGCCCCTCGCCGAGGCCGCGCAGCTCGATCGGGCCGTCCCATGTGTCGGCGTAAAAGGCATAGTGGAGCGCATCATCCTTGGCGATCGCATGTGCCTCGGGCTTGTCGAAGCCGATGTCGTAGAGCCCGCCGAGATAGTCGCCCTTGGCGAGCATGTTGGCGCGATAGAGGTCGATCCACTTGCGCCACATCGCTTCCTTGGCGGGTGTCAGCACATAGCCGCCGGGCGGAAGCTTGTCGGTGGGGTTGGGCGTGTCGGCGGGCCAAGTGAACTTGGTGGAGGGGATCGCGCCGATGCCATAGGTCGAGGCGAAATCGTTGCGGCCGTCGCTGAGCTCGACATGGTCACCGGCATAGGGCGCCGAGGGTCCCATCAGCGCCTTGAAGGTCTTGCCCTTGGTGCGGACCTGCCACGACGAGAGCGGATCGGACGCTGGCGTGGTGTTGGTGCCGATGAGGTTGTGGAACGCGAAGCTGTCGCCGCACGGGCAGAGCTCCATGATTGCGTTCGGATTGCTCGCAACCGCCTCGTCGTAGAGCGCCTTCCAGAAATCCTGGAGCTTCTCGTACGATTCCTCGGGACGCGCATGGTTGTGCGCGGGATTGTAGCAGGGCGCGACGGCATTGAGATGCTGCCCGTCCAGCTTGAGTCCCTCGAACCCCCATTCGCCGATGATCCGGCGGACGAGCTCGCGGTGATAGTCGATCACCGGCTGATAGGCCGGGCACAAGGTGAAGGCATCCCACCAGGTGACCTTCTGGCGCGCACCGCTGCGATCAAGCAGCAGCATGTCGGGACGGTCACGTAGCAGATCCGTGCCCGGATCGACCGCGAGCGGCGCCAGCCACAGCCGCGGGCGCATGCCGTCCGCCTTGATGCGATCGGCAAAGGCCTTGATGTCGGCGCCGCCGCGCGGAAAGCGCTTGCGATCGACATGCCAGTCACCCTCGGCGGTCTGCCAGCCGTCATCGATCACGGCCCATTCGAAGCCGAGTTCCTTGGCTTTGGGCAGCGTACCGTAGACCTGTTCGGGCGTGAAGTTGCGCTCATAACCCCAAGCGCACCAGATCGGCGCATAGCTCGACTCAGGGATCTTGGGCGCCGCCACGCCGCGCTCGGCCATGATCCGACGATAGGCGTCGAGCGGGCGGAAATAGTCGCCGACATGCGCCATCACAAAGCTTGCGGGGAGGGTGAGGGCCTCACCGGGCGCAAGCCGAACCGCCTCGTCGCTCGACATGCCGATGCTGGTGCCGTTCGGGCGCGCAGCGATTGGCAGGGAAATCAACCGCGGCACGGTATCGACATGACCGACCGCTAGCCCGACATCACGACGCCAAGCGACCGCCACCGGTGTGCCGCCGCCATAATCGGAGCTGTTCATCCCCATGAAGTTGCGCTGGTCGAAGTCTGGCTTGACGCGTTGCACCCAATCGCGGCGATCGGGGTGCGAAGCCCCCGAGAAGCTCCACGCGCCCCCGGGCGCGGCGAGCAACTCGTGCGTCGCGAGTTTCCACCCGGTGGCCTGAACGGGCGCGGACCCGGTGTTGCGGAAGCGGGTCTCGTAGAGCGCCAGCCCGGGATAGCGATCGAACAGGGTGATGCCGAGTTCGAGCTCGACGCCGCCACTCGCGGTAGCGCGGATGCGGTGCTGCCGGCCGCGGCCATGGGGGCCTTCGGCAGCCGCCTGGGTGTAATCGAGCAGCAGGAAGCGGTCGATGGCGCCGCGATTGGTGAGCAGCGTCGCGATAGGCGTGGCCGCCGTGATCGCGCGGCCGTCATGGAGCAGGTGCGCGCGAAGCTGCGCGTCGAGGTCGATCGTCAGGACGCCGTCGGAGATGCGGGCGCCGGCGGGTGCGGCGGCCCAGGCGCGAGTGCCGAGCGCGGGCGTGGCGACGATCGCACCGCTTGCCATCAGCGACCGCAGCATCGTTCGACGAGTGACGATATTCGACGGCATTTGGCTGACTCTCCCGCTCGGGCGCCACCGCTCCCATAAGCGATCCGCCACTTGAGAAAGAGCTTGCACGAAGCAACCATGCGGCGCAAACCAAAACGCAACAAAATATAGCGTTTCGTTTCGATTCACATCGATAGGAGTTGCGGATGCAGATTTGGCGCAGCGTGCTGCTGGTGGGGACAGCCGCGTTGATAGGGGCGACCGCGCCGGAGCGCGGCTATGGGGAAGGGGATTTCACGAACGTCGCCAAGTTCGATGCGCATGTACATGCCAATGTGAATGACCCGCGCTTCCTTGAAGTGGCCAGGCGCGACGGCTTCCAGTTGCTCTCGATCAACGTCGATTATCCCGACTTTCCGCCGGTGCCTGAGCAGGCGACTATCGCCGAGACGATGCGCGAGGCCGATCCGCGGCTGCAGTTCGCCACGACCTTCTCGATGCAGGGCTTCGGCAGGCCGGGCTGGACCGAGCGGACGATCCGCACGATCGACGCCGCGGTCGCGCGCGGCGCGGTGGCGGTGAAGGTCTGGAAGAATATCGGCATGGTGGAGAAGGACGCGCAGGGCAAGCGCGTGTTCATCGACGACCCCCGCTTCGACGGAGTGATCGCGCATCTCGAGCGGCGCAAGATCCCGCTCATCGTTCACCAGGGCGAGCCCAAGAATTGCTGGCTGCCGCTCGATCAGATGACGACCGAGAACGACCGCGCCTATTTCAGCGCGCATCCCGAATATTACATGTACCTCCACCCCGAGGAGCCGAGCTATGAGGCGCTGATGGCGGCGCGCGACCGCTTCGCCGCGCGACATCCCAAGCTCGCCTTCGACGGTGCGCACATGGCGAGCCTGGAGTGGAGCGTGGACGAACTCGCGCGCTTCCTTGATCGCCATCCCAACGCCGTTGTCGATCTCGCCGCGCGAATGTCGAACCTGCAGGCGCAGTCGGTCGGCGACCGCGCTCGGGTGCGCAATTTCTTCATCCGCTACCAAGACCGCATCCTCTACGGTACCGACCTGACCGACAGCCCGCTGGATCCGGCGGCGCGCGCGCAGAACCCGCCGGCGACTAACGACTTCGCGCGCGAGGCGGATCGGGTATGGCGCAACGACTGGCGCTATCTGGCGACCCGGCTGAGCCAGCGAGTCGATGCGATCAAGGCCGATGCTCAAGGACTCGATCTGCCGCGTGGGGTGATCGACAAGATCTACCGCAAGAATGCCAGGCGCTTCTTTGCGCGGATGACCTGAGCGGGCGGGGCGGGGCCGGTGCCGCGGCCTCCGCCCATCCACGCCCGGAGCGCCTCAGGCGATGTGGAGGCGGAAGCCCGCGCGTTCTGCGGCCGCCTGCATGCCTTCGGCATCGTCGCCATCGGTGATCAGATCGTCGATCTCGGCAACGTTGAGGATTCGGTGGAGGCAGACGCGCCCGAACTTCGACTTGTCGGTGACCGCGATGACCTGGCGCGCAGCCTTGACCATCTTGCGATTGAGCATCGCCTCCGGCTCGAAATGGGTGGTGATGCCGCGTTCGAGATCGAAGCCGTCTACGCCGAGGAACAGCTTGTCGACATGGAGATCGTCGAGCGCGTTCTCGGTCTGCGCGCCGTAGAAGGCGCGGTTGCGGCGGCGCAGCGTCCCGCCGAGCATGACGACGCGGATCCGCTCCTTGCGGGCGAGCGCGCAGAGGATGTCGAGATCGTTGGTGAGAACGGTGATGTCTTCGTCGTCGGGCAAGTGGTGCGCGATCTGGAGCGTGGTGGTGCCCGAATCGAGCACGATCGAATCGCCGGGCTGGACCATCGACGCCGCGAGCGCGCCGATCCGCGCCTTTTCGTCGATGTTGCTCGCGCGCTTGGTCTCGAGCGGCGGCTCGGCGACGACGTTGACCGCATCGGCGGAGATCGCGCCGCCATAAGATCGCTCGGCGACGCCGCGCTTCTCGAGATAATGCAGGTCCTTGCGGATCGTCTGCATCGACACGCCGAAACGTGAGGCGAGCGGCGCCACCTGCACGCTGCCGCGCTCGCGGACGAGCGCGCTGATCTGTTGACGTCGTTCGCTGGTGTCCCGGATTACGGACATGAAACCCTCCCGAAACTCTTACTTATCAGCACGTAACGGTGCCGACAACCGACTGTCCTGGTTTCGTTTCATTTCCGTTTGATAATCTGGCCCGCGGCGAAGTGCCAAACCGCAACATATCGCTGACTGGCTCGATCCGGAATGGCGCTGCCATGCGCGAGGGGAGTTGTGATGACCGGACGGTGTCTGTTCCGCGATCTGATGATGGGCGGCGCGAGCGCGACGGCGCTGCTGGCAGCCTCGAGCGCACTGGCGCAGAGCGATGGCGCACCGGCCGCCGTTACTGCCCAAGCCGAAGAGCAGGCAAGCTCGGCGGAGGAGCCCGAAATCGTCATCCGCGGCGTGCGCGGCAGCCTGTTGCGATCGATCCAGGCCAAGCGCGACGCCGACACGATCGCCGACGCGATTTCCGCCGAGGAGCTCGGCATGTTCCCCAACCGCAACGTCGCAGAGGCGCTGGCGCAACGTGCCGAACTTCTACGGGTATTCCGGTCGCTCGTTCTTCATCGGGGTGCGCGGGGGGCTCTGAAAGGGGACATGCGAACGACGGCTCAGACACGCTACACGCGTCGACCTTTCGTTTTGTTCCCGCTGGTGAGCAGATTCGCATTAATCTGACAATTTGCAGCTTGCGAAGCCGTAGAGATCATGCGAGCTTGTGTGATAGCAATGTAACGAAACATAAGATTTCTATCAATTTGCCTGGGGGATGACTAACATGAAACGTGCAGGCTTTCGCAACGCGCTGGTCGCGGGGACCGCGCTCTGGCTGATCGGTGCCGCTGCTCCCGCGCTCGCGCAGAACGCGGATCCGCAGGCAGAGACCCCCGAGGCTGAGGAACCTGAGGACATCGTTGTTACCGGCCAGCGCCAGGCGCTCGCCACCGCAGCCAAGCTCAAGCGCGATGCGGACACGGTGGTCGATTCGATCACTGCTACTGACATTGGCGCCTTTCCCGACAAGTCCGTAGCCGAAGCGCTCCAGCGCGTCCCCGGCGTCACCGTCATCCGCTCGGCCGCGCGGGATGACGTGATGCACTATTCGGCGGAACCCTCGGGCGTGGTCATTCGCGGGCTCCAGCAGGTCCGCTCCGAGTTCAACGGCCGCGACAGCTTTTCGGCGACTTCGGGCTATGGCCTGAGCTGGAGCGACGTCTCCCCGGAGTTGATGGCGGGCGTCGACACCTACAAGAACCAGACCGCAGAGATGATCGAGGGCGGAATCGCCGGCACGGTCAACCTGCGGACGCGCAAGCCCTTCGATCAGTCGGGCCGCGTCCTGACGCTGAGTGCCACGCAGAACTATGGCGACATCAGCCAGCGCGCGACGCCGGACATCTCTGGCCTGTTTTCCGATCGTTGGTCGACCGGCATCGGCGAGTTCGGCCTGTTGGCCAATGCCGCCTATTCGCAGGTGGTGACTCGATCGCAGGGCATCACCACGCCGCGCATGATGCCTTTCGCGCCCGGCGTCTATGAAGACCAGATGGTCTATATCCCCTCGGGAATCGGCTTCTCCGAGACCGACTATGACCGCAAGCGCTTCGGCATCGCGGTCGCCGGCCAGTGGAAGAGCAGCGACGGCAAGCTGGTCGCCACTGCCCAGTACAACCGCTCAAGCTACAAGACGACATGGGTCGAGCACCAGATGCTCAGCTATTGGACGTGGGTCGATCCGGCCAACACCAACCATTCGACAGTGTGGACCGATCCAACGCTGATCCAGCCGCCGCGCGGGCTGGGGCCGACTGCACCGGACGGGACGCCCTTCACCTTCCGCGAGGACGGGCTGTTCCAGACTGGCACCATCACCGGCTCGCGTGGTGGTTGGGGCTTCGGCCAAATCGCCGACTGGGCGACCGGGGAATATGTCCCCGGATCGACCGATTACCTGGGCGTGCTGCCCAATGGGCTGCCCTTGTACCAGCCGTGCCTCAATACCGATGTCACCACCGGCGGCCGGCCTTGCCGGGCCGGCTCCGCGCTGGACGTCGCCACCCGCTACTCGAGCGAGGACCGCGTCGTCTCCGACGCCTCGTTCAACCTGGTCTGGCAAGCCACCGACCGGCTGATGTTCAACTTCGACTATCAGCGGGTGAAGGCGACCAACTATAATTACGACATCACCTTCAACATGCGCACCTGGGCGGACATCGCGCTGGATCTGCGCGGTGGAACCCCGCTGGTTTCGCTGCTGTCGCCGTCGGGCTACAACACGACGGGGTCGGACTGGCTGACCAACCCGAACAACTACACTCCTGCCTCGGCGATGGACCATATCACCGACAGCTCCGGCCAGATGGACGCATTCCGTCTCGATGGCGGCTACAGCTTCGACACGCCATGGCTTTCGGAGATCCGCTTCGGCGGCCGCTATGCAAACCGGCGGCAGGAGCATCAGTGGTCGGTCTACAATTGGCAGAGCATCACCTCGGACTGGCAGACCAACCCGGCGGGCTCGGTGTTCGCGAACAGCGGCCGCAATACCATCGGACGGGACGCAGACGGCAATCCGATCCTCTTTGAGGGCTATGGGTCCTCTTATTGGGAGGTGCGCCCCTACGGTCAGCAGATCTTCGGCGGCGGTGTGATCACCAACCCAAGCCTGTTGTTCATGCGCTCGGACATTCTCGCCAATCCGAACGAGACCTATGACCGCTTCAGCATCGGCGGGCAGACCGACGAGGGCGGCGTCGCCTCTTCGCAGTGGAATCCGATCTGCCACCGTCCCGAGGAAATCGAAGGCAGTTGCTTCACGCCGGGTGAGCTCCTGAACGTGCAGGAGAAGACCAAGTCGGGCTATGTCATGGCCAAGTTCGGCGGCGACAGCGCGACCCTGGGCGGGGTTAGCGTGACCGGCAATATCGGGGTTCGCTACGTCGACCTGACCACGCGCAGCGAGGGCTCGCTGATCTATGCCGACGCGTTCACGCCCGCCGAGACGCTCTGCGTGCCGCTGACCCCGGAGCAGATCGGGCAGCTAGGCCCGGGCCAATATGCGATTTCGCCAGGCTGCCTTGCGGCGGGCTCGGCGCAGGACCAGGCGTTCTCGACCGGCGACAGCCTCGCTTCGACGGTGGAGAACAAGAACGAATATTGGCTGCCCAGCCTCAACCTGCGCTTCGGGCTTGGCGACGATCTGTTCGTTCGGTTCGCGGCATCGCGGGCGATTTCCAAGCCCGATATCGGCCTGCTGAAGAACTTCACGCAGATCCGCCGCGGCGGCCTGCCGCAGTCGGAGATCCGCGTCGGCAATCCCAACATCGTTCTGGATGCGGCCGGCAATCCGATCGCCTATCGCTATGCCTATACCGCGCAGACCGGCAATCCGCGGCTGCGGCCGATCCAGGCGGATCAGTTCGACATCTCGATCGAGAAATATGACGGTAGCGTGGGATCGTTCAGTCTCGCCGGCTTCTACAAGCGGTTCCGCGACTATATCCAGAACGGCACCTTCTCTGTGCCGGTGACCAATGGCGGCGTGACGCGCGACGTGATCGTCACCGGGCCGGTCAACGGCGACGGCGCCTCGATCTATGGTTTCGAAGCCGCCTTCCAGCGTTACTTCGACTTCCTGCCGGGCCTGCTCAGCGGCTTCGGCGTGCAGGCCAATTACACCTACATCAAGAACGACGGAGTCAAGAACGCACAGCTGGTGGTCGACACCACCGGCGGCAGCGCGGTTGCCCGCTCGGCGCTGTCAGGCATGATCCAGGTCGATCGCTTGGAAAACCTGTCGGATCACTCGTTCAACGCCATGCTGCTGTACGAGAAGGGGCCGGTCGGCGCCCGCCTGGCCTATAATTGGCGCTCCGAATATGTGAACTCGATCAACGATTGCTGCCTGGGCTTCCCGGTGTGGAACGAGGCGGAAGGCTTCCTGGACGCGTCGCTGCGCATCGCGATCACGCCGAGCCTGGAGTTCAACCTACAGGGCTCGAACCTGCTCAAGACCCGGATCAAGATGAAGTCGCAGGTCAGTGGACCCACCGACACCGATCCCGATCGCGACGTGATGTTCCTGCCCGGCGGCCAGTTCGAGTATGATCGCCGCTTCCAGTTCGGCGTTCGCGCCAAGTTCTGACGCCTGGGGTAGTCGGGGCGCTGATGTTCTAAGACATCGGCCCCCGGTGCCGTTCGGAAGGGAGGGGGCATGCAGCGGATCGTTATCCTGGGCGGCGGCACCGCGGGGTGGATGGCCGCGGCGTGCCTGGCGCGCACCCTGGGGACTGAAGGGCGCTCGATCACCGTGGTCGAATCCGAGGAGATCGGCACGGTCGGCGTCGGCGAGGCGACGATCCCGTTGATCGAGACCTTCCACCAGATCCTCGGGATCAGCGCGCTCGACGTGCTGCGCAACTGCGAGGCAACCTTCAAGCTCGGCATCGAGTTTGTGGATTGGGGCCGACGCGGCGAGCGCTATCTGCACCCGTTCGGGCCGATCGGTGCCGATCTCAACGGCGTCGGCTTTCTGCAACATTGGCTGCGTCACCGTGCCGAAGGCGGCGCGAGCGCCTATCTCGACTATAATCTCGAAAGCCGCGCCGCGATGGCGGGGCGGTTCGGGATGATCCCGCTGCGCCAGCCCGGCGAGCAGCAACTCCATTTCGCCTATCATTTCGACGCGGCGCTCTATGCCGCGATGCTGAGGCGCTATTCGGAGCGGCTCGGGGTGACCCGCGTTGAAGGGATGGTACAGGACGTGCGCCGTGACGGCGAGACCGGCGACGTCACGGTGCTCGCGCTGCGCGGGGGGGCCGAGATCGTCGGCGACTTCTTCCTCGATTGCTCGGGGTTTCGCGGGCTGCTGATCGAGCAGACGCTCGGCGCGGGCTATGATGATTGGAGCGAATGGCTGCCGTGCAACCGCGCCGTGGCGGTGCAGAGCGGCCGGCTCGCCCAGCTTTCGCCTTTCACGCGCTCGACCGCGCGCGACGCCGGCTGGCAGTGGCGCATTCCGCTCCAGCACCGCACCGGCAACGGCCATGTGTTTTGCGACGCCTTCCTTTCCGAAGACGAGGCGACGCGCACGCTGCTTTCCGGTCTGGATGGGCCCGCGACGATCGAGCCGCGAATGCTGCGCTTCGTCACGGGGCGGCGGCGCAAGACCTGGGACCGCAACGTCGTCGCGCTCGGACTGGCGGGCGGTTTCGTCGAGCCGCTCGAGAGCACGTCGATCTACATGGTCCACTCGGCGCTCGCCAAGCTGATGGCGATGTTCCCGCGCGGCGAACGCGCGCACCCGGCGACGATCGCGCGCTTCAACGCGATGATGGCGACCGAATGGGAGCGCGTCCGCGACTTCATCGTCGCGCACTACAAGGTCACCGAACGCGACGACACGCCGTTCTGGGCGCATTGCCGCAACATGGCGGTGCCCGACAGCTTGGCCGAGCGGCTCACGCTCTTCGCCGAGGAGAGCCTGTTCGTCGAGCAGCCGCACGACCTCTTCAAGGAGCCGAGCTGGGCCGCGGTGCTGATCGGGCAGGGGATGATGCCCAGGCGCCATCATCCGGTCGCGGACGCGGCGCCGCGCGAGGCGCTCGACGCACAGCTCGGGCGGATGCGCAGCGCCGTCGCGGCGCGGCTCGCCGGGCTCCCCGACCACGCCGACTATATCGATCAATGCATCGGCAAGGCCGCCGCGTGACGCGACGGCCGGGCTCTCCCTCCAATACGAGTTCCTTTCATGTCCAAGCGCACGCTCTCGGCTTCATTCCTCACGCTCGGGCTGCTGTTCGCCGCCGCGCCCCCCGCCGCGGCGCAGACCGGGACCGCCGCCGACCCGCTCGCGCCGACCGGGCGGTGGAGCCTGCCGGAGCGCAAGCAGGGGCGAACCCCGCCGATGGGGTGGAGCTCGTGGAACGCGTTCCGCACCGAAGTCGACGAGGCGAAGGTGATCGGCTCGGCACAGAAGCTGGTCGATAGCGGGCTCGCCAAGCTCGGCTATGTCTATGTCAATGTCGACGACGGCTGGTGGCTCAAGCGCCGGACGAGCGACGGGCGGATGCAGATCCGCACCAAGATCTTTCCCTCGGCAGTCGGCAAGGGCGGCAACACCAGCTTCCGCCCGTTCGTTGAGCGGATCCATGCGATGGGGCTCAAGGCCGGCCTTTATAGCGATATCGGTCGCAACGCCTGTTCGCAGGCCTATGACCTCCACTCGCCCAATCTGCCCGAGGGTACCACCGCCGAGCGCGAGGTCGGACTATTCGGGCATGTCGACCAGGACATCGCGCTCTATTTCGGCGAATGGGGGTTCGATTATCTCAAGGTCGATGCCTGCGGGATCAACGTCTACGCCCCCGGCAGTGCGATCGTGAAGCAATATGGCTATACGCCGGTGACGCCGCTGATCGACCAGGCATCGATCAACCGCACCGACGTCGCGGCGGTGCGCGGGCTCTACGAAGCGGTCGGCGAAGCGCTCGCGCGGCACAATCCCGATGGCGACTATATCTTCTCGCTATGCGCCTGGGGCAGCGCCGATGTCCGCAGCTGGGGCAAGCAGGTCGGCCATATGTGGCGCACCAGCGGCGATATCACGCCCAATTGGACTCGGATGCTGCACAATTTCGACAGCGCTTCGACCCGCGCGCTCTATGCCAAGCCAGGCGCGTGGAACGACCCCGACATGCTGTTCGTCGGCCATGGCGATTTCGACGAGCGGCATCTGACCGAGGCGCAGTCGCACTTCGCCTTATGGGCGATCATCAACGCGCCGCTGCTGATCGGCTATGACCTGCGCAACGCGCCGCAAAGCCTGATGGACATCTGGAGCAACGCCGACATCGTCGCGGTGAACCAGGACAAGGGCGGTCACCAGGGCGTGATCGCCTATGCCAGCGACGACGTGCAGATCATCGTCAAGACGCTGAGCGGCGGGCGCAAGGCGGTCGCATTGTTCAACCGCGGGCAAGGCCAGGCGCAGGTCGACCTGACCGCCGCGCACCTCAAATTCGCCGACAACGCGCCGATCCGGCTGCGCAACCTGTGGGACAAGTCGACGCTGGCGCCGTTCAAGGGCGAGACGCGCTTCACCCTGGCGCCGCGCCAGACTCTGATCTTCGAGGCGACCGGCGAGCGCCGCCTGGCCGACGGCATCTATCTCTCCGAGATCCCCGGCGACATCAACGTCGCCGCCGACGGAATCGTCGCGCCCGAAGCCGATCCGGTTGTGCATCGCATGATGGGCCAGTGGAGCGGCACGCGCGACAATGGCGAGCGGCCGATCTACGCCGGCTGGGGCGGGGCGCAGGCAGATGCCACCCCCTACGATCAGGCGCTTCAGATCGCCGGGCGGCGCTTCGATACCGGGATCGGCATCCTCGCCCGCTCGCGGTTGGAGATCCGCAATAGCGGCGGGCGCAAGCGCTTCGAGGCGCTGGTCGGGGTCGACGACTCGACTCGCAATACCAAGGACCAGGTGCGCTTCCGGGTCTATGGGGACGGGCGCCTGCTTGCCGAGAGCGCGCCGATGCGCTTCGGCGATGCCGCGCGGCCGCTCAGCGCCGATATTCGCAGCGCGAAGCTGGTCGAGATCGTCGTGACGGCGGAGGGTAGCGCGAGCGACCTGCCGCTGGTGACGACCTGGGCCGAGGCGGCGCTGCGCTGATGCGTGGGTCGGGTGTAATGCGCCGGGCGGCGCTGGCGCTACTCGCCGCGGCGGGGGCGATCGGGCACGCCGGTGCGCAAGAGCAGGTGGAAGCCCGCTTCGTCCCGAGCGAGGCGCCGCTGGCTAACCCAGAGCGCGGCTTCTACCGCGCGAGCCGGGGCGATCTCGACCGGATCGATCCGGCGTTCCTCGATGCGGCCTATCGCGACGGCTATCGGCTGATCTATGCGCGGATCAATCTCGAGCCGTATCGCACCGCACCGCTGCCCGCCGACTATCTGGGCCGCCTCGAGACCGGATTTGCCGCTGCACGCCGCGCCGGGGTCAAATTGATCGTCCGGGCAGTGTACAATTATCCGCGCGGCGAGACCGAGTATCGCGATGCCAAGGATGCGGCGCTGCCGATGGTGCTGCGCCATCTCGGTCAGCTCAAGCCGGTGCTCCAGGCCAATGCCGACGCGATCGCGTTCGTCCAGGCGGGTTTCGTCGGGGCGTGGGGCGAGTGGCACACCTCGTCCAACGGGCTGACCGAACCGGCGGCGCGCGGCGCGATCAAGGACGCGCTGCTCGACGCTGCGCCCGCCGACCGCTTCGTTCAGTTCCGCTACCCGCCCTATATTCGCGACTGGGCACCCGAGCTGCCGACGCCCGCAACCGCGATCGCGCAGGGGTTTCGGATTGGCTTCCACAACGATTGCTTCCTCGCGAGCCAGACCGATGTCGGCACGTTCAGCGAGGATGCGGGCACGCGCACGGCCGAGCAGGCCTATCTCGACCGGCTCGGCGAGGTCGCGCCGTTCGGCGGCGAGACGTGCAACCCCGCCGACGATCCCGGCGCGACGCCACGAACGGCGTGCGCGGACATTCTTCGCGAAGGCGCGCGGTACAATCTGACCTATCTCAACGCCGGTTATTATCGCCGCTTGTTCCACGAAGCGTGGGCGCGCGGCGGCTGCCACGAGGCGGTCGCGGCGAAGATGGGACACCGGCTGGCGCTGGTTTCGGTCGTGCATCCGGCGCAGGTCGCGGCGGGGGGCGGCTTCCGCCTCGATCTGACGGTTCGCAACGACGGCTGGGCGCGGCCGTTCAATCCGCGCGTGCCCGTGCTGATCCTGCGCAACCGCGCGGATGGCTCGCTGGTGCGCCTGCGCGGCGATGTCGATTTGCGCGGATGGTTGCCGGGAGAGAGCAAGGCGCTGCCGCTGGAGGTGAAGCTGCCGCCCGCCATGCCGCGCGGAGCCTATGATCTGCTGGTCGCCTTTCCGGATCCCAGCGCGCGCCTCGCGAACGATCCGCGCTACGCGGTTCGGCCTGCGAACGCCGACGATAGTGGCAAGGCACAGGGCTGGGACGCCGAGCTCGGCGCCTTTCGCACGGGAACGCGCCTCGATGTGCGCTGATTTCGACGCAAGGAAGGGGCTGACGACCGCACCGCACCCTCTGGCACGCAGCTTCGCGGCGTTCCTGTTCGACATGGACGGCACGCTGCTCGACAGCACCGCGGTGGCCAATCGCGTGTGGCGCGACTGGGCGGAGAGTCATGGGCTCGATGCGGATCAGGTCCTCGCGGTGCTGCACGGAGTGCGCGTACGCGACACAGTGCAGCGCTTTGCTACCGATGCGATGGACGTGGATCGGGAAGCCGAGCGCATCACCGCGGCCGAGATCGCGCAAGTGGACGGGATTGCCGAGATCGCGCGGGCGCGGGCCTTTCTCGACAGCCTGCCACGCGATCGCTGGGCTGTCGTCACCTCGGCGCCGCAGGCGCTGGCAACCCGGCGGATCGAAGCCGCGGGGCTTCCGTCACCCCCGCTCCTGGTGGCCGCCGAGGACATCGTCAACGGCAAGCCCGCGCCCGATTGCTACATCGCCGCGGCCAAGGCACTCGGCGTCGAGATCCGCGACTGCCTGGTTTGGGAAGACGCCCCTGCCGGCATCGCCGCCAGCGAAGCCGCCGGAGCAACTGTTATCGTCGTCGAAGCAACGCATGGCGATCCAGACAATGCCGGGCGCCTGCGCATCACCGATTTCCGCGGTCTGTCGTGCAGTGCGGATGCCGACGGCATGCTCCGGCTCTACGGCGCCAGCCAAGCGCGGGGCCCGTCGCCCGACTGCATTGAATCTGGCAAGATGAGCGAAGGGCGGCTTACCGCGTGATTTCACCTGAAAGCCGCCGGTGTGCTTTCGGCCCAATTTCAGCCGGCACCAAGCCGGATCCGAACGACCAGCCGGACTTGAGACGCGTTCCCGCTGCCGTTAACGTCGAAATTCTTGGGGTCTCTACGGCTGCGGCTGTCCTACAGGCGTTCGCCAAGTTCTCCCGCTCGCCCCAACACAAAGCGTTCTACTAGCTGGCTTTTTCCTAGCAAGTGGATTGCGGAAGCCGCTTGAAGCTATCGTTGTTGAAGGATCTGGGCTGCGCAGGGGCTTCATGCCCGTGATTTCAATGCGTCCAGAAGCCACGTGAATGCAGGCGATGTTTGGCGGCGACTGGGATAGTATAGGTAGTGGCCGTCGAAGGGCTCTGAACTGATGGGGTGGATGCCCCCTTCGAGCGGCGTCGTATGATGCCGGACCGGCACCGGGAGGTGCCAAGCGAAGGAGGAGCAGATGACCGACGTCCACATCCTCGCCATCGACCTGGCGAAGCGCAGCTTCCAGATCTGCGCGACAGCGCCGGGAGGGGCGGTTCTATTCAACCGAACCGTATCGCGGACCAAGCTCGAGGCGCATCTGCGCGAACAGGCGCCATGCATTGTGGCGATGGAGGCCTGTGCCACGAGCCACTTCTGGGGGCGTTTCGCGCAAGCGCTGGGGCATGATGTTCGCCTGATCCCGCCGATCTACGTGAAGCCGTTCGTCAAAAGGCAGAAGAACGATGCAGCGGACGCCGCGGCGATCGCGGAAGCGGCTGTTCGACCGAACCTGCATTATGTGGCGGTGAAGAGCGCCGAGCATCAGGCCCGCGCCGTAGCTTTCCGGACACATCAGTCCTTTGTCGGCCAGCGCACTCAACTGATCAATGCATTGCGAGGTCATCTGGCCGAGTTCGGCTTGGTGGTGGCGCAAGGGCCTGCGAACCTGAAGTCCGTTGTCTGTATGATTGACGACAGCGCGATCGACCTTCCCGACGCGGTTCGCGATGTCGCACGCCTCTACCTGGACCAGATCGCGTTGCTCACGAACAAGATCGAGGAGTTGCACTCCAAGCTCGTTCACTCGACCAAGGTTGACGACGCCATGCGTCGGCTGTGTACGGTGCCGGGGGTCGGCCCCGTGACCGCCGGCGCGATCATGGCCTTCGCGCCGGATCTGCGTACCTTTGCAAGCGGCAGGAACTTCGCCGCGTGGCTGGGCCTGGTCCCGCGACAGCGATCCACCGGCGGCAAAACGCGGCTCGGCTCGGTCAGCAAGATGGGGCAGGCCGATATCCGCAAGCTGCTGATCGTCGGCGCGATGAGCCGGATCAGGTGGATCGTCCGCAAAGGCGTCCTGCCCGACAACTGGCTCGGACATGTGCTCGGTCGCAAGCCCCGAATGGTGGCTGCGGTCGCCTTGGCCAACAAGATGGCGCGCATGATCTGGGCGATGATGACGCGAGAGGAGAATTATCGGATGGCGTAAGCCGGTCGTCTTCATCCGAAGAGAACCGGTAAGCGCCTGAGGGCTTCGCGGCCCTCGCAAGGAGATCGACTGACGATTATGCGGCAAGGACTTCAATGTTCAGGACGTGGAAACCAGTCCCGGGGCGCGAGCATCGTAGCTCTTTGAACCGATGTGGACCTCGTTCTTCGAACTGCATACCGGCCAGTGGCAAACAATGAGCCACGCGAACAGGCCTGACACACGAGCGATATAAGCGCCGAGCCGCCAGAACGTCCGAGAATCACCTTGCAAAACCGGGGGCATCCACACACGTCTTGCCCGCGCGGCACCGGGATATCGGGCTGCTATCCGGCTCGGGCAAACCGCGGGGTTTCAGCACCTCCTATTTCGGTTTGATGACCGCGCCGCAGTCGAGGCATGGCATGAAGATGCGCAGATACGCGCACACGTTGCCTGTCCGCCGTCAGCACCAATGACAAAGATTTGAGGTTGTGATT
>SXGS01136711.1_pt1 | contig 21099 bp, 23 predicted proteins | sample 3174681 | NCBI WGS metagenome assembly SXGS01 (sample SAMN11356861, study PRJNA531348) | freshwater metagenome | isolation source: freshwater sample F1-80 | place: China: Fuxian Lake, Yuxi | collected 2017-12-25 | reverse complement strand
GTCGGCGGTGAGGGTTCGGGGAAGTCGTTGCTTCTCCGGCAGTTCGCGGTGGCGGCGGCGTCGGGGTTGCATCCGTTCGAGTTCTCCCGGATCCGGCGTGTGAAGACTCTGATTGTGGATTTGGAGAACTCACGCTTGCAGGTGGCTCGGTCTCTGAAACGGTTGGTCGGCTGCGCTGGTGAGGATTATCAGCCGGGCTGGTGTCTGGTCCGGACTCGTCAGCAGGGTATGGATTTGACGGCACATAGGGATGTGCGTTGGTTGGATCAGGTGTTGGCGACTGACCGGCCTGATCTTGTTGTGTTCGGGAGTTTGTATAAGGCGTATCGGGGTGCGGATGGCCGGGGGAAGGGTTCGGAGGAGGCTGCGGAGTTGGTGGCACACGCGATCGATGAGTTGCGGGTGCGGCATGATTGTGCGTGGTTGATTGAGGCGCATGCTCCGCATGGTGATGGGGGTGATCGTGCGGGTTGGCGTCCGTCTGGGTCGTCGTTGTGGTTGCGGTGGCCTGAGATCGGGTTGGGGTTGTCGAAGCCTGGTGAGGATGGTCGGGTGAGGGTGGTTCATTGGCGTGGGTTCAGGGATCGTGAGAGGATGGGTTCGTGGCCGCGTATGTTGGTGCAGGGTTCGCGGTGGCCGTGGATACCGGGAGACTGAGGGAGGAAAACGGAATGGGTTATCTTCGTGAGGCGTGTATCGAAGCCGCGGGCAAGGCGATGCCGGGCTGGCTGACTTGGGAGGATGTCGTCGGCGTGGTCGATGCGGTCTTGTCGGTGGTCGCAGACGAGTGCGACCACGCCGCCGCCGAGGTTTACTACGACGACCCTAAAGACACTTTGGAAGAACTGATTGCTAACGACTTTGCTCGGTATTCGATCAGCAGGTTGGCGTCCGAGTTGAGGGAGACACCATGAACGTCGAGAAGTTCGGGGCTTCGACACCATGACCAAACTGAGCATGTCCGACCTCGAAACCCTGTTCCGTGCCAAAGTCCAACTACTCGACCTCGCCTACATGCAATCCCGCATAGAGCACTACCGGTCAGGTGGGATCAAGTCAGCGAACCTCGACGGGACCGCACGAGGTACCGCCAGCTCCCGGACCCTCACCCATGACCCGGTAGACGCACGCGGCTACCAGGATCTACGGGACACGGCACATGATCTACGGGTAGCGGGTGAGGCATTGGACCGGATCGACCGCCGTCAGCAACGATGGGCGCGTGTGACGGAACAGTTACCGGACCCGCCTGCTCAGGCGTGCGAGAATTGCACGAAACCGTGTGATCCGTTGAATCGGGAGGACCGGTTGCGGGCGTTGACGTTGGAGCGTCGGACGTTGTTCGTGTGTGGTGCGTGTTATGCGCATGGCCGGCGTCGTGGTACCTGGCGCAAAACAGCATCGGCAGATGGCCGGCCTGACAACCTGACGTGACTTGACACTGTTACCACTCACGCGGTACATTCCCATACACTGCGACACCCAGGCGCGACAATCCGAACAACCGTTCGACCACCCCGCACCGAATGTCCGATTCGCCCATGTCGCAATATGAAGTGTCCCCGCACCGCGTCAACGGCCGGGGACAGGCCGTACCCGTGAAGAGGGGCACGACATGACACACACTAACTGCTCGCACCCGTATCTTGCACCAACCAGCGGATACCGCTACGGGTGCCGATGCACTCGATGCACCGAAGCGAAACGGGTTCAGCGATCCAGACCATCAGGGCCGGTGACTGGTCGATGCTTCTGGTGCGACCGGTCATTTCAAGGCTGGGCAAACCGCTCCTACTGCTACGAATGCGTCCCGGCCCGTAACAGCGGATTCCCTGAGAACGAGATCACCGACCGTCGGCGTGTGATGGATGCAGCCAGACACGGCAGACCCGTATCGCGGCTACTACCAGACTCCCATCCGGCACGCCAACGCCAATGCTCAACGTGTGGGAGCTGGTTCACGCCAGACCGGACCGTCGGGTCAAAGAGATTCGGTGTGGTGTGCAGCCGGGCATGCCGGCCGCCTCGTCCGAAACGGCCGCCTCGTCCGAAGCCCGCCCGGACTGTCTCGAACATCTGGTATGGCGACTGCATCGGTTGCGGCAGTTCGTTCGCCTCTCGCAGACGTAATCAGAAATACTGCTCCCGATCATGTGGCAACAAGGTGATGTACGCAAACCCTGATGCAGCAGCACGCGTCATGGACCTCTACTACCTTTCGCTCGCTGTCGGCAGACCCGAGAACATGAAGCAAACCTCCGCCTGGCGTCGATATCTAATCACCTACCTACGATCCAGGGACGGCGACAAGTGCGGCATCTGCGCACGCACCATCGACTTCGACATCAAGTCCGGTCCCCGAGGCAGCGACAACGGATCCAGCATTGACCATGTGATCCCCGTCAGCCACGGCGGACAGACCTCGCTCGCAAACCTTCGACTCACCCACTGGGGATGCAACCGCAAGCGCGGTAACCGTGGCGGCAACGAGCAACTACAACTAATCGGATGAATCGGACATAGAAGAGGCAAACTTTTAGGGTCTGACCACCTGCCCCAGAACCGTCGCCGTGTAATCCCGCCGATGGGGTAGGGGGGGATGCGTGAGGTTGTGTGTTGTGGGTAAGTTGCACGATTCGGGTTCGTATCGGGTTCGTGCGGCGCGTGTGCGTGAGTTAGCGAACGCTGATGCGACGACTCGTTGTTGGCGGTGTGGTGCCCTGGCTAGTCCGGGTGATCCGTGGACTGCGGGGCATGTGCGGGATTCGGATCCGTCGTCTCCGTTGCGGGCTGAGCATGCGTCTTGTAATTATCGGGCGGGGCAGAGGTTGGGTCGTGAGCGGGACAAGAACTCGGAAGACTGGTACGGCGAAGGTATCTGAGGCTCCGGTGGAGTCTGGGTCTGTGCTGGTTGTTGAGGTCGGGTCTGGGGATCATCGTCGTGCGCTCGAGGCGTTGCGGGATCGGTTGGCGGCTGATCTTGATGTGGCTCCGCCGACGGTTTCGGCGCAGTTGGCGGCTCAGTTACGGGCGACTCTCGCGGAGTTGGCGGGCTTGCCGGTAGTGATTTCGGGGAGTGTTGTTGACGATCTCATCGCTCGACGTAAGGCACGGGGCGCAAAGACCGCGTAGGTGGGCGGTCCCTGATGATGGGGTCCGTTCGTCGGCTGGTGATGAGGCTGTCGAACTCGCTCGGTCTGCTGGTCTGATCTTGGATGATTGGCAGCAGTGGGTGTTGCGGGAGTCGTTGCGGGAACGGGCTGATGGTCGGTGGGCTGCGTTCGAGTCTTGTCTGATCGTCCCTCGCCAGAACGGTAAGGGTTCGATCCTTGAGGCGTTGGAGCTGGCGGGACTGGTCCTGTTCGGTGAGCGGCTAATTGTTCATAGCGCGCACCAGTTCAAGACCGCTCAGGAACATTTCTTGCGGATGCAGACGCTGGTTGAGACGTGTGAGGATCTGCGAAAACGGGTCGCGAAGATCTTGACTGGCAACACGGACAAGTCAATTGTGTTGAAGTCCGGTGCTCGGCTTTTGTTTCTTGCTAGGTCTGGGTCTGCTGCCCGAGGGTTTTCGGGCGATCGCGTGATTCTGGACGAGGCGTTCAAGTTGCCGGCTGAGGCTGTCGGGGCGATGTTGCCGGCGTTGTCTGCCCGTCCGAACCCGCAGGTCTGGTATACGTCGTCGGCTCCGCATTACGACTCGCATGTGTTGCATGGGCTACGTCGGCGTGGTGTTGGCCCGGATCCGGGACGGTTGTTCTATGCGGAGTGGGGTTGCGAACCGGGAGTCGATCTGGACGACCGAGACGCCTGGTATGCGGCGAACCCGGCTTTGGGGATCCGGATCAGTGAGGAATTTGTCGAGAACGAGCTGGCTGCTTTGCGTGCGCTCGGTGATGAGTTCGTTCGGGAGCGTCTGGGTGTGGCGTCCGATGAGGATGCGGGGCATGGGGTGTTCGGTCCTGGTGGCTGGCCTGGCTGCGCGGATCCGGGGTCTCGCCGTTCGGGTGCTCCTGTGTTTTCGTTCGATGTTGGGCCGGATCAGGCGTGGGCGAGTATCGGGGTGGCTGGCCGACGCGAAGATGGGTTGGTTCATGTGGAGGTGGTCGAGTGCCGTCCGGGTTCGGGCTGGCTTGTCGAACGTCTCCAGAAGATCCAGCAAGGTTTCGGGCAGGCTGCATGGTTTGATTCTCGTGGGCCGGCTGCGGGGATTGTCCCGGAGTTGGAGTCGGCGGGGGTGATGGTTGAGGCGTTGCCTGGCGGCGAGTTCTCGGATGCGTGCGCTGCGTTTCAGCGTGGCGTCCTGGAGGGTCAGGTCCGGCATCTGGATCAACGGTCGTTGAATGATGCTGTTGCGGTGGCTGCGCGCCGGCAGGTTGGGGATGCGTGGGTGTGGGCGCGTGCTCGTTCGGATGCGGATATCACGGCGTTGGTGGCGGTGACTGCGGCGTACTGGTCGTTAGTGCAGGCTCCGGTCCTGGTTCCGGCGTCTGACTATTTCTCGTTATCGGAGGTCGAGTGAACAGGATTGTTGGCTCGGTCTTGCAGACGGTAGGACTTGTTGGGGTTTCCGTTGGCGCATGGTGGCTCCGCCCGGAAGCCGGATTGATTACTGCTGGTGTTAGCGCCGCGGTGATCGGGATCGCTTTGGAGCGCCGCTGATGCTCGGGTCACTATTCGGTCGTCGTGATGAGACACGAGCGATGCAGGTCACTCCGTGGGGGTATTGGGGCGGTAATGGTGGGCCGGTCGCGGCTGGCGTGACCGTGAACAACGATACGGCCTTGAATCTGTTGACGGTCTATGGGTGCGTCCAACTGATCGCTGACACGATCGCGACGCTCCCGTTGGACGTGTACCGCAAGAGTCTTGACGGTCCGGTCAGTCTGACGACCCCAAGGTTTTTGGAGCAACCGAATCAGTATGCGGACCGCACTCAGTTCCTGACTCAGATCCTTACGTCATTGTTGCTGGACGGCAATGCGTATGTGCTCGGCGTCCCGTTCGTGTCCGCACCGGAAACGCTCGATATCGTCCACCCGGACGAGGTACAGATCCGTGAGGAAGACGGCCGGAACGTCTACTACCTGAAAGGGCATCGGTGGACGCATCCTGAGTCGTTGTTGCATATCCGGGGGATCACTCTTCCTGGTCAGGTGAAAGGTATGTCGCCGGTTGAGGCGGCACGTCAGGCGCTCGGGTTGGGGTTGGCGGCGCAGGAGTTCGGTGCCCGGTTCTTCGGATCAGGTCAGAACCTGTCGGGCGTGATCGAAGTTCCTGGTGATATGTCGCCGGATCAGGCGGCGGTCGTCCGTCAGAAATGGTCGCGCGATCATTCGGGGTTACGGAACGCGCATGAGCCGGGTGTCTTGACGGGTGGCGCTACATGGAAGCCGATCTCGGTCACTCCGCACCAAGCACAGTTTCTGGAGTCTCGTCGGTTCAGTGCGACGGAGATCGCGGCTCAGTTGTTTCTTGTGGATCCGACGTTGTTGGGGATCTCGAACTCGGGCCAGTCGTTGACGTACGCGAATTTGGAGCAGCGTGGGATCCATCTTGCTCAGTACACGTTGATGCGGTGGATTGTGCGGCTGGAGCGGGCGTTCACGATGATGCTGCCCCGCCCGCAGTACGTGAAGTTCAATGTGAATGGTCTGCAACGAGCGGACCTGAAAACACGTTACGAGGCGTATTCGATCGGGTTGGGTGGCGCACCATTCCTTGTCCCTGACGAACCGAGATCAAAGGAAGATCTAGGTCCGATGCCGGCGACGGCACCCCCCGCAATGGAGACGATCTGATGCATACGATTGAGGACCGTGCGGGACTCGCACGCGAAGACCGGAAGTTCACGGTCGAACCTGTCGAACTTCGTGATGACACGGACGGACTGACGTTCGAAGGTGTCGCTTCGTCGGTCGATAATCCGTACACGGTCCACGACATGTTCGGCGAGTTCGAAGAAACGATCGAACGTGGCGCGTTCGACAAGACACTCGCAGAACGTGATGATGTCCGCCTGCTCGTGAACCATGACGGGATCCCGCTCGCGCGCACGAAATCGAAGACGTTGACGTTGAGCACGAACCCGCATCTACGCGCGGTGGCCACTCTTGACGCCGATAACCCGACCGTACGTGAAGTCCGGTCGGCGATGCGTCGCGGTGATCTCGACCAGATGAGTATCGGATTCCGGGTCACTCGCCAGGAATGGAACGGCGACTACACAGAACGGACGATCCGTGAGGTCAAACTGTTTGATGTGTCGGTCGTGACATACCCGGCGAACCCGGCAACATCCGCGAGTCTCCGGTCATTGCTCGCCGAATCGTCATCGATCGCTGACCCCGAAGAACTCCGTGCAGCGATCGGACAACTCACCGCAACACTTGAACGACTCGACCCCCGCGATCCCGAACCCGAGTTCGTGAGCGCAGACATCGAAGCTAGGTACGCGCGTCTCCGTGCCCACCTAGCAGACCTTGCTCTTGACTGACGACGCCGGACCCGTACGCCGGACCCACCGAGGCACCACCTACGGGCACCACCTCGTCACCCCGTAACACTCCAACCTTTCGTCCCATAGGAGGGACCATGTACGACGACCAAATCAAGGAGCTGAACACGCAACGCATGCGCGCGTGGGAAGCCCAGAAATCACTTCTGGACACCGCGGCCGCTGAGAAGCGTGCGCTGAGCCAGGAAGAAGCAGACAAGTCCGCCCGGATCGACGCCGATCTGGACAGTCTCAAGAGCCAGGTCGATCAACTCCGCAAGGCTGCTGATCGTGCATCCGAGCTCGACGGTCTGCGTGAAGAGTTCGAGCAGGTCACCCGTCCTGGTGACGGTCAAGGCCAACGACGCGCGAACCAGTCCGCTATGGACTTCTTCCGTGCCGGCAGCGACGTTCGTGAGATCGAAGTCGATCTGCGTCCTGCTGCTCGTGCGATGAACGCATGGCGTGACGGTGCCCGTGGCGAAGAGTTCCGTGCCGTGCTCGGTGACAGTGGCGCGTCTGGTGGTTCGTTGACGATCCCGACTCAGGTCGCGACCGACATCTACCAGTACATGACGGCTGCGGTCGCGATGCGACGTACCCGCGCGACGGTCATTACGACCGCTGGCGGTAACCCGATCAAGTTCCCGCGAGTGTCGACGCACGGGATCGCGACTCAGGTCGCGACTCAGGACACGGCGTTTTCTGGTACTGACCCGGTGCTCGCTGACCTGACCCTGAACGCGTACGACTACGGGCAGCTCATCGCTGTCGCGAACGACCTGCTCGAAGACTCGGGATCGAACATCATCTCGTTCGTCGCCCAGCAGATCGGACGTGCGCTCGGCGAAGTCACCGCTGCGACGTACATCACCGGTACCGGTTCGTCTGAACCGAACGGCGTGATGACCGCTATCGGCGGTGCCGGTACGGTCGCTACGGGCGGGTCGTTGATCGACCCGACGTTCGAGAAGCTGATCGATCTCGTGTACTCCGTGAACGGTAACTACCGTGCGCGTGGTGCCGAGTGGCTGATGCGTGACCTGACGACCGCCGTGATCCGCAAGATCCGTGACGGTGCCGGTGGCACGACTGGTGCGTTCATCTGGCAGCCGTCTCCGACTGTCGGTCTTGCTGGTGGCGAACCGGACCGTCTGCTCGGCTATGCCGCGCACACGGACCCGAACGTCGCGTCGCTCGCATCGAACGCGAAAGTCATCGCTTTCGGTGACTTCTCGTCGTACTACATCCGTGATGCCGGCAGTGTCCGGCTGGAACGGTCGGACGACTACCTGTTCAACAAGAACCAGGTGGCGTTCCGTGGTCTGCTCCGTACCGATGGTGATCTGATCGACTCGAACGCGATCAACATCATGAAGCGGTCGGTCTGACCCCAGGTAATCCCCCGGCAGGGGAGCGGACGGTCACCCCTAGTGGTGGCCGTCCGCGATCCTTGCCGGCCCATGAACCATTACCCCTGCCGGGAGGCTCTGAAATGTGGCGGTTCGTTGCGCTCGTATTGTCTCGCAAACCTCGTCCACCGAAACCTAAGACGGTGATCCGTCCTGGTGTCGGGGAGGTCGAGACGCGATGAAGTTCCTGATCCACGCGAACGCTCCGTGGTGTCCGACCGGGTATGCGGTACAGGCAGCGTTGTTAGGTCCGCGTCTCGCTGCCGAAGGACACGAAGTTGCTTACTCGTCCACGTACGGGCTGGCGGGCGCGATCCAGTCGTGGCGCGGGTTCCGTGTGTACCCGTGCGGGTATGAAGTCAACTCGAACGATCTGATCCATCATCATGCTGAGCATTGGTTCGGGGACACTCCCCGCGACGAGTGTTGGATCCTTCTCCTGATCGATGTTCCCGCGATGGTCACGCCACGACTGGCTGACTACAACGTGGTCGCATGGACTCCGGTTGATCGGTTCCCGGCACCGCCGACCGTGCTCGAGTTCTTCGGACGGTCGCAGGCGCTACCGGTCGCGATGTCGAAGTTCGGTGAACGGATCCTGTTCGATCAGGGTCTCGATCCGGTCTATATCCCGCTCTCGGTCGATACGCGATCGTTCCGTCCAACTCCGGCTATTGAGGGCCGGTCCGGTCGGGACTTGTACGGGATCCCAGAAGATGCGTTCGTTGTCGGCATGTTCGCGATGAACAAAGGATGGGCGAAGGACCGTAAGGGTTTCAACGAGGCGTTCTGGGCGTTCGGCCAGTTCCTCAAATCCCATCCTGATGCTGTGCTCTACATGCATACGGAGATGTATGGGGGGGCTGAGGGAATCAACCTGTACGAACTCGCGATCCATGCGGGGATCCCCGATACTGCGGTTGTGTGGGCGGGCGGGCCTGGGCAGTATGGGTACCGGGTGGGTTACACGCCAGAGATGATGGCGGCGGCATATTCGGCGTGTGATGTGTTGTTGTCTCCGTCGCATGGTGAGGGTTTCTGTGTCCCGCTGATCGAGGCGCAGGCATGTGGGGTGCCGGTGATCGCTACCGATTTCTCGGCGCAGTCGGAGCTGGTCGGTGCCGGATGGGTGGTTCGTGGGCAACCGGAGTGGGATCCGGCATGGCATGCGTCACTTGTTACCCCGTTGATTGATGATGTGGTGGACAAGTTGCATGAGGCGTACGAGAAGGCCCGTGACCCTGAGTTGAAGGCTCATGCGGTGGCGTGGGCAGCACAGTTCGATGCGGACCGGGTGTTCGTGGAGTCGTGGGTGCCGTTCTTGTCTGAACTCGCGGATCCTGGCGAGACGCTTGATGTGGTCCGTGAACCGATCCCTGATACGGGCGGTGTGGCGGTCCTGGTCCCGTTCGTCCGTTCGGAGAACGCTTCGCGGCTGATCGAGTCGTTCGACCGTTGTGAACGTGGCGCTGAGCTGTACCTGATCGTGACCGACCCGGAAGTCGTCCCGGACGAGCACCGGGACACGATCGACATGATCGTTGAACCTGCCGCGGGAACCTACGCACAGAAAGTCAACGTCGGCGTCGCACGAACAACCGAACCGTGGGTCGTTATCGTCGGTGACGATTGCGAGTTCCACCCGGGATGGCTCGACAATGCGCGGCCGTTGTCGGCACGGTTCGATGTGATCGGCACGAACGACACGACAGGCAAGACGAAAAACCCGAAAGTCGCGAACGGTTCACACGCAGACCATTTCTTCGTCCGGCGCGCGTACATCGATGAGTACGGTGCATCACTTGACGGGCCGGGGATCCTTGCCCCGACCGCATACCGGCATTGGTACACGGACATGGAGATCATCCGGCTCGCGAAAGCGCGTGGCGTGTTCTCGCCGTGTCTCGGGTCGGTGATCGAACATCACCATCCTGGTTACGACGGTGATGAGGCGGCACGGACAGCAGACCCGAACTACATGGTCGCGGTCGGTGCTAGCGCCGAAGATGAGGCGACGTTCAAGGCCCGGCTGCCGTTGATCGAGATGCAACGCACCAGTCTCGCGAGAGTCCGGTGAGAGTCCGGGTCTTCGACTGTTTCCCGTTTGCCGGCACGCCTACCGAACTGCTGCTGCTCGAGTGTCGACTGACCGAGTTGTACGAGTCGGTTGACAGGTTCGTGATTGTTGAGGCGACGGTCGATCATCAGGATCACCCGAAACCGCTCCGATACCGTGAGAACGAGGAACGGTACGCGCGTTGGGCTGACAAGATCACCTATCAGGTAGCGGATTCACTCCCGTCGTTGGATGATGACCCGGGTCCGTGGGGCCGCGAACACGCACAACGTGAATGGATTGGCACGGCGCTCTACGGACTTGGTGCCGAGAACCAGGATGTTGTGTTGCAATCGGATCTGGACGAGATCCCTCGTGCGGTCGTTGCCCGGAATGTGCGTCCGCACGGTAAGGCAATGGTCGGGTTCAGGCAACGTGGGCATTTCTGGGCGGTTGATTGGGAGTACCCACCGGGATGGAACGGGACTGTCGCAGCGCGTGCGGGTGCGATCAGTTCGTTCAGACAGATGCGCGACACACGCAATTTCGCGCCTGCGATACCTGACGCCGGCTGGCATTTCTCGTGGCTGGGTGGCCCGGACGCTGCGATCACGAAGGTACGTTCGTTCTGTCATCCGGAGGTTGAGGATCGGATCACGGTCGATCCCGAACGGTTTTGGCGTGACGGAATCCATGTCGATCAGGTGAAGATGCGTCCGGTGACGGTCGATCATTCGTGGCCTGTATGGATGCAGGATCGGGCGAACGTCCCGCCGTCATGGTACCGGCCGCGATGAGTATCAAAGAGGCCCACCCGATGCTGGTCCCGGCAAGCCTTGCCCGCGAGATCGAAGAACTGGAGCAGCCGTACGCCGATTACACGGCGCATGTCAGCCCTGACTCGATGGCGATAGCGCACGCGACATCTGCGTATATCTTGTGGTTGTGTCGTGTGTTACGGCCTGCGAGTGTCTGTGATTTCGGGTCTGGGTTCACGTCTTACGTTCTTCGTTACTACGGGGAATGTGAGGTCGTGTCGGTCGATGACCATCCGGATTGGATCGGCTGGACATCGAAGTATCTTGAGCGGATGGGGTACGCGCCGGACGGGTTGATGATGTTCGATGAGTACATGAGGACTGACCTGCAACATGATCTGATCGTGTACGACTTCTCGAATGGGAATGTCCGAGAAGCCAATTTTGGGATGGCGTTGGATCGGCTGATATCGGAAGGTGTCGCGGTTTTTGATGACGCGCAACATGGCGGGCATCAGGCTCGGATGCTGGAGGAATGTGCTGCGCGCCGGTTCGATCTGTGTTCGGCGCATGAGTTCACGAAGGACCGGTACGGTCGTTTCGCTGCGGTGGCGGTCAAGGGCGCATGGTCGCGGTAGCGGAGCTGTACGAGAAGGCGCGGACGACGCCTTCGGATTTCTACGAGCATGTTCCGTTTGTTGCGGGACTCGTTACCCGGTTGCGTGCCAAGACGGTGATCGAACTTGGGACTCGTACGGGCGTGTCTACTGCCGGGTGGCTATTCGGGCTGGCGCAGACCGGCGGGCATCTTTGGTCGGTCGATCTGGACCCGGAGCCGGACTTGGGGATCACTGCCGGCTGGACGTTCATCCAGGGTGATGATCTGTCCCCGGAGGTGTTCGGCCGGTTGCCGGATGCGGATATCGTATTCATCGATACGTCGCATGAGTACCGGCATACGCTCGCCGAACTTCATTTGTACCGTTGGAAGGTACGTCCTGGCGGCCTGATGGTCTTGCATGATACGGAGTTGCCGCGTCCGTTGGGAACTCCACGGTTGCCGCGGTTCCCGGTGAAAACCGCTATCGAACAGTTCTGCCATGACGAGGGGTTGTCGTGGTCGAACCGCCCGAACAATTTCGGGTTGGGCGTGATCGAGGTCTGATGCATCAGTCAGTTCGTGATTTTGTTGGCTTGTGGTGCGGTCCGCACCAATGGCCGCGTGTTGTCGAGTTCGGTTCACGGTACGTGAACGGTCAGGTACGGGATCTTGTCCCGCACCAAGCATGGCTCGGTATTGACCGCGAACCGGGCGATGGTGTCGATCTGGTGATGGATTGCCGGGACTACTGTCCGGTGACCGCACCAGACCTCATCGTCTGTTGTGAAGTGCTCGAACATTCGAATGATCCACAAGCGATTGTGGAGCAGGCCGGTCAGGTTCTTGCGGCGGGTGGATGGTTCGTGATGACGTGCGCGACGGATCCTCGGGAACCTCATTCGGCGTTGACTGGTGGCCCGGTCCCGGATGGTGAGCATTACGCGAACGTGAGTCTCGGCGAGTTCGAGGATTGGTGTTGGTGGGGCGAGATCGTGGTCGCTGAGGTGGATGATGTTGCGGGCGATCTGCGGGTGATTGTGAGGAAGTACGGCTGATGGCTACTGAGGATCTGGTTACGATCTCGGAAACGAAGTCGGCGTTACGTATCAGTACGAACACGAACGACAATCTGTTAGTGGCGTGGATTACGGCAGTGTCGGTCCGGGTCGATGAGTTGTGTGGCCCGGTAGTGAACCGGACGATCACGGACGAACTGCATGATGGTGGCCTGACGTTTATTGCGCCGCGGTATGTGCCGTTCTCGTCGGTCACTTCGGTTTCGGAGTATGACACTGCGGGGACGGCTACGGCTTTGTCGGCTGAGGATTATGACACGAAACCGGCGAACGCATGGCTGGTCGATGGTGATTTGATCCGCCGCCGTAGCTCGGGTGCGGATGCATTGTTCGCGACGGGTCGTCGTAATGTGCGGTTGACGTATGTTGCGGGTCGGGTGGCGAATACTGCGGCGGTGACGGAGCAGTTCAAACGGTCGGTGTTGATTATTCTGGCGCATATGTGGCGTGAGGAACATGGTCAGGCCAGCTCGACGTTCAGTGCGGATGATGGTCTTGTGACGGTTGGTGCGGGTTGGGCGATCCCTCGTCGTGCTCGTGATCTGTTGGGTAATCAGATGCGCCCGACCGTGAGTTTCGCGTGACAACTATCGCGACCGGGCTACGTGATGCCGTCCTGATCCTCGCAGCGGATCTCGAAGATAACCGTGCGGGCTTGCCGGTAGTGAAGTATGACCGGAAGTATGAGACGGCACCGTTCTTGTTGATCCAGATCCAGGGCGCGTCCGCTACACCATCGTTCTATGAGATCCCGGTACTGGTGATCCTGGACGCGGTAGATCTGATCGAATCACAAGATGAGATCGCCCGGCTCGCTGACCTTGCCGAGAAGACGTTCGATGAGTTGGGGTACGGGCCGGCAGAGTTCACGATCGAGTTCTTGGAAGACCGGGGTGCTTGGGCGGCATCATGGAGGATCGAAGTCCCCAGGAGCTGGTAGTGCGCGCGCTTGTTGTGCATCCTGGTCCTGCCCTAGGTCTTGGCTCTTGAGCGCTTCGCCCGGTCTCGGTTGCAGGCTCTGCACTGCCACGTCCCCGGCCTCAGCCAGTACGTGGTAGCTGCATCCAGAAGGTGCCCGGCTTTGCATAGACGTTCCGATGCGTAGAACGCACGCTGCGCCTCCGGTGACGGCGGTCCGGTGGATCGCCGTCGGTCTCTGGCTTGCATGCAAGTCCGGCACTCGCGTTTGTTCGTGTCGGGCTTGGTGTATGTGTTAGCGGTGTCAAACGGGTGTCCGTGCTGGCACGAGGTCTGCGCGGCCTGCCGAGCGGACGGGCCGGCTCCACGCAGAATGTTCGTTCGGTTGGTCACTAGTTCTAAGTGCTGTGGATTGACGCATTGTCGATTACGACAGAGATGATCGATCACTAACGCATCCGAGAGTTCGCCGTCTGCGATCCGCTTCGCGACTCGATGGGCAACTGTCGGACGCCAGCGGCCGTCTTCAGCTTTGACGTTGAAGATGCCGTAACCTGTGCTTTGGAATAAGGCACCGGTCCATATGTGGCATCCGGTGCCGTCAGTTGTCCACTTCGTATGAAAGCGGCGGATGTCTTGGGTGTCCAGGCGGTAGCGCATGACGACACACTAACACAATTGCCCGGGGTGGACACCGGGGTGGTGATGGCATGAAGGCACTCGTGGTACACCCAGGGCCTTCGTTTTAGCGTGGCGGACGTTCACCAGGGCTGGTGCCGTGGTCTACGCGCGCAGGGTGTCGACGTTGTTGAGTATGACCTGTCCGAGCGGATGTGGTTGTTCCAGAACGCCTACCTGAAACGTGATGACGAGTACCTGTTGGCGATGCCGTTCCGTATGGCGGTCGAATGCGCGGCGGAAGGTCTCGGTACCTGGATCTATGAGACCTGGCCGGATGTGGTTGTTATCATCTCCGGGTTTTTTGTGAAGGCTGATGCGATGAGGTTGATACGTCGCCGTGGGCAGCGCGTCGTCTTGATCTGCACCGAGTCTACATATGAGGACGATTCGCAGTTGAAGTTGGCTGAGGCCGCGGATCTTGTGATCGTGAACGATCCGACGAACCTCGCCCTGTATCAGCAGGTGACGGAGGCGGTCTATGTCCCGCATTCGTATGACCCGAAGGTACATGCACCGGGGCCGGCGGTACCGGGCCGTGAATCGGACTTGTGCATTGTGGGGACGGGCTATGAGTCCCGCCGTCGATGGCTAGAACAAGCGGACCTCTCTGGGCTGGATGTTGCGTTGCTCGGTAACTGGCAGTGTTTCGATGACCGGCCTGACGATCCGTTGCGGGCGTCGGTACGGCAGGACAAGCTCGATGCGTGTATCGAGAATGATGATGCGATCGGCTGGTATCGGAGTACGCGCGCTTCGCTGAACTTGTATCGGCGTGAGGCCCAACGACCAGAGTTGTCGGCGGGTTGGGCGATGGGTCCGCGTGAGATCGAGTTGGCGGCATGTGGGGTGTTCTACCTGTCGGAACCGCGCGGCGAGAACCTGGAGGTTCTTCCGTTCTTGCCGAAGGTGATGGATCCGGGCGAGTTCCGTGAACAGTTCGATTGGTGGCTCGCGCATGATCGGGAACGTGTGAGGGTTGTGGATCGTGCCCGTGAGATGTTGGCGGGCTGGACGTTCGAGAACCGTGCGGCGGAAGTGTTACAGAAGATCGACAGTCTCTAACGACTGTTGTTTGATGGTGGCCCACGGAAGGGCCCTCAGAACCCACGGAGGGGTTACCAATGGCAGGACGTACTCACGGCCGTAACGGCGTGATCTACATCGACGTGTCGTCGGCCGCGAACGCTGCCGCGTCGTCTGTGTCGTACCTGAATGAATGGTCGCTCGAACAAGCGACCGATAAGGTCGAGGTCACTTCGTTCGGCGATACGACCAAGACTTACGTTCAGGGACTCCCGGACGCGTCGGGTTCGATGGCCGGGTTCTTGAACATCGGTACGACGACGTTCACGTACCTGACGAACAACTCAGGCGCACGGAAGCTCTACCTGTACCCGGATTCGGGCACGGCCGGCACCTACTTCTTCTGCACTGCATATTTCGACGCTTCGTATGCGGGGTCGACTGGTGATGCGTTGAAGGTGTCGATGAACTGGGCTGCTGCGTCCGCGGGTGCGTGGGTGAGCGGCGTCTAGGTGCCGATCACTAACGGCGCTGTTCGTGTTGACGGGCTTCGCGAGTTCCGTCGTGATCTCGCGAAGCTCGACAAGACGTTCCCGAAGGATCTGAATCGGGAGATCAAACAGATTGGTGAACGGGTCGCGGCTGACGCGCGCCGGCATGTGCCGGTTCGTTCTGGTCGTGCTCGTGCGTCGATCCGTGCGACGACGGCTGGTTCGCGTGCGTATATCTCGGGCGGGAAGAAGTCTGTCCCGTATTACGCATGGCTGGATTTCGGGGGTGGTATCCCGAACCGGAAGTCTCGGCATCGTCGGGGTTTGCAGCGTCCGTGGCAGTCTCGCCCGATCTTGCAGGAAGGCCGGTTCATCTACCCGGCAGTCCGGCGGGCACGCCGAACTCTTGAACATGATCTAGATCAGGCTTTTGTCAGAGCGAAACAACGAGCGTTTAGGGGCGGTACCCGATGATCGATATGAAGTTCCGTGTGACGGTCGATGGGGTCGAACGGCTGGTCGCTGCCGGTCCGGTCACGCAAGTCGCGTTCGAGCGGGAACACAAGAAGTCGTTAGCGACTCTGGGCGATGCGCCGATGGTGTCGGATCTGTATTGGCTGGCATGGCATGCGTTTTGTCGTGTGTCGCCGGGCATGACGTTCGATGAGTTCCTTGAGCATGTGGAGTCTGTCGATCCCGAAGGAGACGACGACCCTGGCCCTTTGGCCGTAGCTCAGTGACGTATCAGCTTTGTCGGCTGGCGTTGGCGACTGGGCAGCCAATCAGCGCGCTCGGTCTTACTCCGGATGCGGTGACGTTGGCGACGTTGCTGACTTGTCACAACGATATCCAGTGGGAACAGGAACAACGGAAGAAGTGAAGGACGATGGCCGATAGCACGGTTCGTGTCGCGTTTGTTGGCGATACACGCGATTTCAAGCGGGCCGTGGCTCAGGTCGAGGGTTCGTCTCGTCGGATGGAGTCGGGGTTCGGTCGGCTCACAAAGTCGTTCGGGACGTTCACGAAGCTGGCGGCTGGCGGGTTCGCTGTCAAGAAGATCGCGGACGGGTTCATTGATGTTACGAAAGCGGCCGCGGACGAGAATCAAGAGATCGCGAAACTGAATCGTCTGCTGAAAAACGCGAAAGTTCCAGACGCTGTTATCAAGTCGACGGACGCATGGGTGACCTCGCTGCAGAATGCGTCAGCGGTGGCCGATACCGATTTGCGGTTGGCGCTCGGTACGTTGGTGTCGTCCGGTAATGACGTAGCGGAGTCACAAGACATTCTCAAAACGGCGATGGATGTGTCCACCGCTCGGGGTCTGAAACTGCAGACCGTCGTGGTCGCGCTCGCGAAAGCATCGCGAGGTAACACGACTGCGTTGAGCCGGTATGGGATAGCGACGAAAGACGCGTCCGGCAAAACAAAGAGTTTCGATCAGATCCTCAAGGATCTCAATACGACGTTCGGTGGTTCGACAGCGGCGGCAGCGGATACCGCCGCAGGCAAGTTCGAGATCATGAAGTTGAAGATCGATGATGTGAAGGAACGGATCGGTAACGCTCTGCTCCCGATCTTGCAGGGTTTCGTGGATTGGGCGTCAGCGAAACTCGTGCCGTTCATCGAAACGAAGCTCGTTCCGGCGTTCGAGGCGTTCGCCGCATGGTTGCGGGAAAACCTCCCGAAAGTCAAAGAGGTACTGGAAAAAGTGTTCGGCGGTGCCGACAAACTGATTACCGACCTCGCGGACGCGTTCGGCACGTCGAAAGGCACGATCGTCGCCGCTATCGGCGCGATCTCCGCGGCGCTGATCGGGCTGGCGGTCGCATGGAACGCTGGCCCCGGTGTGATAATCACAGGTATCGCGGCGTTGGTCGCAGCGTTCCTCTACTTCTACAACGAGAACGAGAAGTTCCGGAACTACGTCCGGGCATTGATGGCGTTCGTAGTGCTCGTATTCGGTACTGCGATCTCAATAATGATTAACCTCCTGTCGAGCGCGCAGTCAGCACTGCAGGCGTTCGGTGATGTCTGGTCCAACGTGTGGGGCACTGTCGTCAGGGTCTGGAATGAGACGTACGAACAACTGAAACCGATCTTCGAACTCGTTGAGCGGTTCCTGAACCTGGCCCGCGATCTTGATGATTCGGTCCCTGGCGGGCTTGTGATCCCGAATCCGGTCCCAGGTGGACCGCCGATCCCGATCCCAGGACTTGCGTCTGGTGGGATCGTAACGGGTCCGACGCTCGCGCTGATTGGTGAGGCCGGCCCGGAGGCCGTTATCCCGCTGAATCGGCTTGGTACAGGGTCGGGGTTGACCGTGAATATCTACGGTGATGTGAACAGCGAGATCGACTTCGAGCGCAAGGTCACCGCCGCAGTCGCGAACGCGTCGCGTCGTGGCGTGCTAGTCGGATGAGCGCACAGGCACCGTACGCTGGCGGTCCGTACGCGGGATCAAGCGCGGCAGCGACCGCACCATCACCCATCACCCCACTCATCCCCACACTGCAACTCGTGTTCTCCCCAACGACCGGACCGTACGAAACGCCGACCTGGGTAGATATCACCAGCCGGCTCCGGTCCCGCACGCCGATCACGATCCGACGAGGCCGCGAACACGCACTCGATGAGATCACCGCCGGGACCATGACACTCGAGCTCGATAATCAGGACCGGGTATTCGACCCGTCCTATGCGTCGGGTGCGTATTACGGGAATCTCGGGCCGAATACGTTGATCCAGTTGCGTGCAGTGTGGGAGACAGTCACTTACTACCTGTTCACCGGATTGATCGACGGGCTCGAGCAACGGTATGACCGGTCGGATCGAGACGCGACTGTGACGGTGCGTTGCACTGACCTGTTCCGGTTGTTGGCCCGTAGGGATTTCCGGCCACGGAACACGTTCACGTTGGACCGGACGGACGGCAGTTCACGGCTCGATAACGGTCAACATTTCGCGGACAATATCCCGGCGTTGGAACGGCAGTTCACCGGGGACCGTATCGATCATGTGTTGCATGTGATCGGTATCGATACGGTGTCGGTCGATCAGGGCGGCTCGTCGTTGGTGACTGAGGCACCGGACGACGAGTTCGTGTTGCCGTATCTGAATCGTTGCGCGCGTACGGACCTCGGCCGGTTCTTCATCGCCGCGAACGGGACACCAACATTCCATGACCGGCATCATGCGCGAACTGCGACGGTCGGGGCTACGTCACAGATCACGCTGGGGGATTCGTCGGCGCATACGGTCCGGTATCACGATCTCCGGTTCGATCCTGCGGACGAACGTGTGATGGTCAATCATGCTCGGTGTGGGCGTGCCGGTAAGAAACCTGCGGTGGCTCGTGATCTGACGAGTATTGATCGGCATGGTGAGCAGACCGCAGATCGTGAAGATCTGTTGTTTGCTGACATGCTGGACGCCGCAGATCAGGCCCGTTACCTCGTTGCTAGGTATGCGAGTCCGTCTGCACGGATCGATCGGGTGGTATTGAAACCTCGTCGGTTCCCGTCGTCGTTGTGGCCGGCGGTACTCGGTTATGAGCTGGGTACTCGGGTGACGGTGGAACGCACGCCGATGGATATCGGTTCGGTGTTTTCGCAGGCTTGTCTGATCGAAGCGGTCGAGCATCGGATCGATCTAAGCCGGTTGGATTGGACGACTTCGTGGTCGTTAGCGAAAGCGGATACGACTACCTATTTCCGGTTGGATCGTACGGACGGTTCGTCTCGTTGCGATAACAATGTTCTGCTCGGGTACTGAGGGAGCTTTCTAGTGTCAACACGTACCGCGAAGGTGTTCACCTATCAGGAAGATGTGGAGTCCGCTGATCTGAATAAGTACCCGCAGGGTTGGCTGGCGCGTGTGCGGGTGACTGGCACGAACCAGACGGGGATTTCGTCTGAGGCGATCTTGACGGCGTTTACGGAAACTGCGACAGCGCAGGGCACGGACCGTTCGTTGTTGTGTCGTGCGGTGGTGCAGGTCGAGACAGGGACAGGTACTGGCGGTACCGACATCTATGGGATTGTGCGGATCCGGTCGGGCAGTATCGGCGGGACAATCATCGCATACTCATCGGCGACGATCCGTGATGATGTGAACACGACAACGATCGTTGCTGAGGGCTGCGATTTCTCGGTGAACGGGTCCGTCTCGTACTACGTCACGTTGGAAGTAGCGGGTGTGGACACGCTCGATACTGTCCATTCGACTAACAAGCCGGGTGAACTGCTCGTCATGGATATCGGTCCGACGTGAGCCGTATCCGTATCCGTCAGAACAGTGTTACCGGCACGTTGTCTACGACGCTCGCGTCGGGTGATACGACACTCAGCACATCGTGGATGGCGTCGTTCCCTGCCGTCGCCGCAGGTCAGATCGCCGCGGTCGTACTCGACTCGACCGGTAGCGCCGGCACTCCTGAGATCGTCTGGATTACAGCGCATACCGCGGCCGCGAGTTCAGCGACGATCGTGCGCGCACAAGAAGGAACGACCGCCCGCGCTCATACCGCGGGCGTTACGTGTATCCAGGGTCCGACAAAGTTCGACTTCTATGACGAACCGTGGCTAGACGCACGCTTGTATGGGCTGATCCCAGCGACCGGCACGGATATGACTTCCGTGTTGCAATCGTGCCTGGCGATCGCCGGTGTGGGCGGTACGTGGGGTTACCCGAACCTGAACTACGACAAGGCAGTCCCGGTCCGGCTCCCCTCGGGCACGATCGATTTCTCAGCGACACTTTCTGTCTTGAAAGGTTCGGGGCTGATCGGCAATGGTTTCGGGGCGACGATCCTGAACGAGACGCGAACCTCGAGCGTGTCGAAGACGTTCACGGTGAATACGACGAGTGGGTCGCGGTCTGTCACGGTGACGGCGGGTACGCAGGATCACACGAACGATCTCGGAATGTTCGTGTCTGGTTCGGGGATCGCTCAACGGTCGTACGTTCTTACGTCGTCGGCGGGGACGATCACGCTCTCAAAAGCTGCTACAGCTACCGCTACGGGCGTGACACTTACTGTCTATACGCATGTGTCGGTCCGTCTTGACGGGTCGGACTCTGGCGCGAACCAGGTCGATTTCTGGACTCTTGACGGATTCCAGGTGAAGGCACCGAACGCGACCGGCCGCGAATCGAAGACCGGGATCTTGCTCCGCAATGCCGGTAACGGCAGGTTCGGTCAGGTCGGCGTGTGGGATATGGGCTGCGGGATCAAAGGCGTGAACCTGTGGGATAGCGCGTTCCGTGATATCCGTCTCGACTATTGCGGGTCACGGGATGGCGGTACAGGTACCGGGTCGGGTTGGGGTGCGTTGCATCTCACCGCATCAGATGGCGACACGACCGATTGTGACGCGACCGTGTTCGAGCATGCGACGTTCGAGAACTGTTACGAACATGACATTGTGATTGTCGGTCATGGCCGGCGCGTGAACAAGATCGCGTTCACGGACCGTACAAAACTTGAGACTTCGCGGGTGCGTGGGCATCGTGTCGTGATCGACACCGCGGACGATATTACGTTCGATTCGACGTGTGATATGTCGATCGGTGCGTTTGATACGTC
>SXGS01120958.1_pt1 | contig 21101 bp, 18 predicted proteins | sample 3174681 | NCBI WGS metagenome assembly SXGS01 (sample SAMN11356861, study PRJNA531348) | freshwater metagenome | isolation source: freshwater sample F1-80 | place: China: Fuxian Lake, Yuxi | collected 2017-12-25 | reverse complement strand
GGCTTTGTCTTCAGCGCCCCGCGCAGCGATTCGATCTCCTTCATCAACGCGGCCGCGCCGGCGGTGAGCTCCGCGCGGTGGGCGTCGCTGATCTTGATGCCGGGCGGCGGTACGGCGCGGACCGTCTCGGCCCGGTTGTCCGCCGGGCCGTCAGCGAGGGCGGTGAACCCAGCAAGAGCAGAGGCGAGGAGGGCGGCAGGGAATCGGGTCTTCATAGATCATCTTCGACGTTGATGGGCAGAATAATTTCAACGGGAGTGTTAGCGGAAGCCGTGGCGGCTGCCCAGCGGAATCAACCCTCATGCGCACCGGCAAAACTTCCGCTTGCCGCCCCGCCGCGCACCGCCACACTCGTCTCATGCGCACGTTCATCGTCGTTCTTCTCACCGTCCTTCACCTCACCGCGAACCTCGCGTGGGCTGCGACCAGCGCGACCGGCGCGAACACCTCCACCTTCGCCGGCACGGGTGAACTAGGCTGGAGCGGCGATGGCGGGCCGGCCACGAAGGCGCGCTTGAACAATCCCTTCGGCGTCGTGCGCGGTCCTGATGGCGCGGTCTGGCTCTGCGAATACGACAGCCACACGGTGCGGCGCGTCGCGGCCGACGGCACCATCACGACCGTCGCCGGCAGCGGCAAGGCGGGCTACACCGGCGATGGCGGGCCGGCCACGAAGGCGACGCTGAACCGGCCGCACGAGATCCGCTTCGACGCGGCCGGCCACCTCTTCATCGCCGACATGTCGAACCACGCCATCCGGCGGGTGGATGCGAAGAGCGGCGTCATCACCACCCTCGCCGGCACTGGCGCGGCGGGCTTCTCCGGCGATGGCGGCCCTGCGGCGAAAGCCCAGCTCCGCCAGCCGCACGCGATCCAGTTCGGTCCGGACGGCGACCTTTACATCTGCGACATCGGCAATCATCGCGTGCGCAAAGTGGCGATGAAGACCGGCGCGATCAGCACGTTCGCCGGCACCGGCCAGCCGCTCGCCACGCCCGATGGCTCGCCGTTCGCCACCGCGCCGTTGAAAGGCCCGCGCACGCTCGACTTCGACAAGGCCGGTAATCTTTGGCTCGCCACGCGCGAAGGGAACCAAGTCTTCCGGCTCGACCTCAAGGCCGGCACGATCCACCACATCGCCGGCACGGGCGCGAAAGGGTTCACCGGCAATGGCGGCCCAGCGAAACACGCGACGCTTTCCGGTCCGAAAGGCATCGCCATTTCGCCCGATGGCCAGCTTGTTTACCTCGTGGATACCGAGAGCCACAGCCTCCGCGCGGTGGACCTACGAAAGGGAACGCTCGAGCTGATCTGCGGCACCGGCGCGAAGGCCGATGGGCCGGATGGTGACCCGTTGAAATGCCGTCTCGCGCGGCCGCACGGCGTGTTCGCGGACACGGATGGCACGCTTTTCATCGGCGACAGCGAGAACCACCGCGTGCGGGTGATCCGCGCCCGGTGAGCGGAAGCGGGTGCCCCGGTCTCTTCAGGAAGATTTTAGGGAAGCCAGGCTTGAACCTTGCGGAGGTCGGCCATGTCGTTGGCGGAAGAGGCGGGGTTGTTGATGCCTCTGCTGACGTTGGATCCCTGCCAGACGAGTTGCTCGGCGTGGCCATCCACAAAGGAGAAGGCACAGCCTATGCCGGCGTGGAGGGAGGCGGGCATCTCGTACCAGAAGTCGGGGCGGTTGGCGGCGCCGAGCTTGGCGGCCTGAAGCGCGTGAGCGGGAGTGAGGATGTCGTACCAGATGCCGAAGTGGGCGTTGTCGATGGTGCGTTGCTCACCGAAGACGAAGCACATGGAGGGGCTCGTGATGGCGTCGATGCTGCGGAGGGAGGCGGCGGAGCCATTCGGACCGAGATGCCAGTTCATGGCGAAACTGCGGGTGCGGATGGCCCCGACGGAGTTGGTGTTCTGGTCGGTGGGGCAGCGGTAAACGGTGATGTTCTCGACGTACTTCCACATGGGCCCCTGCTGGATGAAGGCGGCCTCGTTGGGGTCGTTGGGGACGTCGGAGGCCCAGCTGACACCGGCGCCACCGCCGTTGGTCATGAGGCGGCCGTTGTTGTCGGTGGTGTAAAGCTCGTAGCCGAGGGCGAGCTGCTTGAAGTTACCCAGACACTTGGTGGCTTGGGCCTTGGCCTTGGCCTTGCCGAGTGCGGGCAATAGCATGCTGGCGAGAATGCCGATGATGGCGATGACGACCAGCAGCTCGATGAGCGTGAAGCCGGCGCGGCGAGGGGTGATGTTTGTGTTTTTCATGGCGGTTGTTGGTTAGAGGCTGTTCACGCCGAAGATGTCACCCTTGTTGTTCTTGAAGTCGAGATAGTCCCAAGTCTCGGTGTGGCCGTCCACAAAGACGACGTTGCCCTTGTTGCTGTAATGGCGGCAGGCGGGGCGCTTGTTGGAGGGGGATCCCATGACCCAGTTGACAGGCGGGAAGGTGACGATCTCGGTGGTGTAGCCGGAGAAGGGGACGTCGGCCTCCGTGGGGCCCTTGGGCCGGCCGGTGTCGCCCATCAACCATACGGAGCCAGGGCGGAGGACCTCGTGGACGTGGCGGCTGCCGAGCGGGGTCCCGTTCACAGGGCCGGCGGCTTGGGTGTAGGCGTAGCGGATGATGCGGGCCTCGAGCGGCCCGTAACCGAGACCCCAGCCGATGTCGGTCTGGAGCACATCGGGGCAACGCCAGATGGGATTGTTGGCGGCGACGTTGTTCTCGCCGGGCAAGTAACCGCCCTGACTCAGGATATCGAACCACCAGTTGGTGTTATTGCTGACCTGATAGGCATTGCGGTTGAGATCCACGAGGCGGTCTTGATTATCGTGGGCGTAGGTGAGGAAGGCCATGCCGAGCTGGCGCATGTTGTTGATGCACTTGGTGGAGCGGGCCCGCTGCTTCGCCTTGCCAAGTGCGGGCAGGAGCATGCTGGCCAAAATGCCGATGATGGCGATGACGACCAGCAACTCGATGAGCGTGAAACCGGCGCGGCGCGGTGTGTGATATAGTAAATGCGCGTAGCGTAGCCGATGGACGCGTTCACGGCCAGTTTTTTCGCCGCGGGAAAGAGTGTGGCTTTGACAACGCCGGCTGCGGGCCATAGTTTTCGAGCCTATGACACACGCTCCAACGTTGCTGGCCATCCTCACGGCCGTCGCACTATCCGGCTGCGAACGGAAACCGGCCGTCGTGATGCCAGCGGGGCCCTCACCAGCGGCGCAGGCGCAGGCGGAGTTCGAGCGCAAGCTCGACAGCCAAAACCCGCAGGAACAGCTCGAGGTGTTGAACTCGGCCGTGGCCGCGTGGGAAATGCTGAAAGGGACGCCGCTGCCAAGCTTGGAGGCGCTGGTGCAGGAGAAGGTGCTGCCGCGTCTGCCACAGCCGCCGGCCGGCCGCAAGTTCGAGTTGGTGGGCGGCAAAGCGGTGCTGCGGCCGTAGGTCTTCATTGCTTGTCCCATTTCGCCCGGGAATCGCCCAAGGGATATTGGAAGCCGAGGTCGGCTGGGAACGTCGCTTCGGCATGGCCGTCCACAAACATCACCATCGCGCGGCCTTTGTGCCGGCCGTACACGCGCTCGCCGAAACTGGTGGTGTCTCCATACCACGGCATGTTGTTCGGGCAGCGCCAGAGCTGGATGCCGGTGTCCTGCGTGCCGCGCGGCACCCACGTGTTGGGATCAGCCGTGTAGGCGGGGGTGCCGGACATCGACGCGGCATCGGCGAAGATGGCGGTGTCGGTGGGGTTTTGGATGCCGCTCTCGAGCAGCTTTGGGCCGGTGCCGGCACCACCTTGATCCGGGATCCAGATGCCGAGCTCCGGATGGTTCATGCCGAAGGCGATGCCCTGCACATCCGGCACCTTGAAAACACTGAAGTCGTTACCCAGATGCCCGACCAACAGGTCGGGCCACCACGTGCGCCCGCCTGGCAGCAGCGTGTTCGGCTTGAGGGGCACGTACACCAACGCCAAGGCGACAATCGCATCGCCGCTGTCCTGCGTGTAGACGAGGCTGGCCGTGGCGACCTGTTTGGCGTTGTTGAGCACGCGGGTGAGCTTGGCCTTGGCCTTGGCGTTGCCGAGCGCGGGCAGGAGCATGCTGGCCAAAATGCCGATGATGGCGATGACGACCAGCAACTCGATGAGCGTGAAGGCTCGCCGGCGCAGATGAAAGCGTGTTGTCTTCATAAAGCCCCGTTGCTTTTAAGGCAGTGGCGCCCAATTCCTGTGTTTATACCGCTCATGGATCCAGCGATAATCAGGGTTAGCGGCGTTACCGCCAGCCCAGAAAAAGGACGACTGGCCGGCCCCGGATTTCGAGGCGGCCGCGATCACGCCGGGGTCGGTCCACTGGTGCATTTCCACATGGCCGTCGGCGAAGCTCAAGCTGCTGGCGGTGCCGTGATAGATCGCGAAGGGATCCACCCAGCTCGGGGCCGGCTGGACATCGATCACCCAAGTACCCCAGTTGTAGCCGCGCGGATCGGCCTCTTCGACGAAGACGAGCGATTCGGAGGGGTGCTGTAAATCGGCCACCAACTGGTAAACCGGCTGGGAGGCTCCCTGCCAGACACCGCCATTCATGCCATTGACCTTCGAATAGCTGTCGTAACCCCAGCCGGCACCGGGAGTAAGCTTGGTCCGCGTGTCGCCGGGGCAGTGGTAGAGCTTGATTGCATCGGCATACTTGTAGAGCAGCCCGGCTTGGAGACCGCGCTGGACATAATCCAGAGCCTGTGCCGGGGTGAAGCCGGCGAAATTCGGCGGTGGCGGAAGGACCGTGCCGGCGGCGTCTATGGCCCCCGGCCAATAGCCGCCACCGTTGCCGGCGGGGATTATTTTGTCGCCGTTGTCCGTCGAATACAGCTGAAAGGCCAAGGCCAGCTGTTTCTGGTTGTTCTGGCAGTTCGCTCCGGTGGCGCGAGCCTTGGCCTTGCCAAGAGCAGGCAGGAGCATGCTGGCCAAAATGCCAATGATGGCGATGACGACCAACAGCTCGATAAGCGTGAACCCCGCGCGCCGTGCGTGAAATTTCACCGGTCCACCCTGTGTATGGCTTGGAAATGGCTTCATATTGATGGTTTTCCTGATTAGGGCCGTCGTGTTGGAAAAAAGAGCATTGATTGTGCCATCCGTCAAGGGAGGCGGGTGAAAAGTTTTGCGCGACGCCTTTTAGCCGCTTTTTAAGGTTTTTTCCCCACCAAATTTCCCAGACTAAAGGGGGTTGCCGCATCGTCCCCTTTCGATGGCGCTCGACACCGTCACCCCCCCCGCCGCTGTGCAGTTGCTGACCAAGCCGTGATCCCCGCCAAGCCCGCGCTCCTTCAGCTCTACCGCCTCGGCGTGTTGCTGGCGCTTTCAATCGTCATGCACTGGCAGCACGCAGCAATCTATGCGTGGATTTTCGGCGGCTGATTCGCCGGTTAAATGCTCAATGCGGGCAGCGGCGTCTTCACGATTTTCCGCGCCGCTGAATTCCTTGCCCGGCCATCTGCCGCCGATATACTGCGCGGCATGTTTCGTCTTCTGAGCCTTCTCGCCATCGCGTCATTTTCGTTCGCCGCTGAACCCTACACGCCGCGCAAGATAGGTTATCCTTTTCCGGTTTACACAAACAGTCCGCCGGGCAAACAACTCGTCGGCGACACGGTGCGCGCCGCCGCATCCACCCCCGCGCTGCATCCGGCGGAGACGCAAAAGCTCATTCAAGTGCCGGCCGGCTTCGAGGTGCGCCTCTTCGCCAGCGAGCCGGAGGTGGTCAACCCCGTCGCGATGACGTGGGACGAGCGCGGCCGGCTTTGGGTCCTCGAGTTGTACGAATATCCGAAGGGCGTGCCGAAGGGGGAGAAGGGCCGCGACCGCATCAAGATTCTCGAGGACACCGACGCCGACGGCAAAGCGGACAAGGTGACCGTGTTCGCCGAGGGCTTCAGCCTCGCCACCGGCCTCGCGCTCGGCAACGGCGGCGCCTATCTCGGCGCCGCGCCCGACCTGCTCTTCCTCGAAGACACGGACGGCGACGACAAGGCTGACAAGACCACGAAGCTGCTCACCGGCTTCGGCATGGAGGATCGCCACGAGCTGCTCAACGGCTTCGCGTGGGGCCCGGACGGCTGGCTGTACATGACGCACGGCGTCTTCACGCACTCGAAGGTGCGCGGTGCGCACGACCCAGACGGCTTTGGCGTGCAGATGGATGCCGCGCTCGCGCGCTTCCATCCGCGCACGAAAAAGTTCGAGGTGTTCGCCGACGGCACGAGCAACCCGTGGGGCGTGGACTGGAACGAGCGCGGTGACGCTTTCGTGAGCGCCTGCGTTATTCAGCATCTCTTCCATCTCGCGCCGGGCGGCCTCTATAATCGGCAGGGCGGCACGTGGGCGAATCCCTACGCCTACGTCGGCGATCTGCCCACCAAGGGCCTGCCCGCCATCGTGGATTGGCGCCACTACCGCGCCGCGCACGCCGGGATTTGCGTCTATCAGGGCGACCAATATCCGCCCGAGTGGCGCGGGCTCGTGATGCTCGGCAATATCCACCAGAACGCCCTCAACTGTGACCAGCTCACGCCCGTCGGCTCCACTTACAAGGCGGAGAAGGAATCGAAGCTCCTCGGCGCGGATAAAGGAATCGGTGCGGTCGGCGCAGGGAATTTTCTCGTCAGCAAAGATCCCTGGTTCCGTCCCATCAGCGTGCAGACCGGCCCTGACGGTGCGCTGTGGGTCGCCGATTGGAGCGACAAATATCCCTGCTACCAAAATGCGCAGGCCGACCCGCTCGGTGTGGACCGCGAGTTCGGCCGCATCTGGCGCGTGGTCTGGACCGGCGACAAGCCGGGCAAGAAAATCCCGAGTCGCCCCGACGCGAAGATGGATTTGAAGAAAGCCAGCGACGCACAGCTCGCGCAGCTCCTCGCGCATCCGAATAGCTGGCAGCGTCGGCAGGCGCAACGGTTGATCGGCGAACGCGGGACGATCCTCAACAAGCCGGGGTCGCTCGCCGAACTCTGGGCCGCACACGCCACAGGCCAGCCGATGGAACCCGCGCTCGATCAAGCCGCGGCGGCTTCTGCGCCGTTCCCCCGCATTTGGGCCGCGCGTCTCACAGGTGAAGTCACCGAAGAACGCCCCGGCGCGCTTCCCCGATTGGCGCGGCTGGCCACGGACGAAAATCCCACCGTCCGCGCCGCTGCGGCTGCGGCGTTGCGCAAGTTCAGCTCCGGCTCATTTACGGTGGGCACTGTGCCGGCCGTGCACGTCGGCACCGCCGCGTTGTTGCCGCACTTCAAAGATCTTCTCGCGCAGCCCAGCGTCACAGGCGACGCCTACTATCCGCACATCGTCTGGATGGCGGTGGCGCCCCGCGCGGCGCAGGAGCCGGCGACATTCCTCAAGCTCTTCGCCGAGACCGACACGAGCGTGAGCGCCTACTGCCTCTACCGCACGATGCGCCGCATCTGCGACTTCACGAACGCCGAGGAACGTGAGCGACATCTGAACACCGCGATGATTTTCCTGGCCACCATCGCCGACAAGACGCAGCTCGCCGACGCCGCGCTCGCCGGCCTCATCAAAGCGCAGGAAGCCAAAGGCACGCCGCCCACCGTGGCGCTCGAACCGATCTTCGCCAAGCTTACCGCGAATCCGGCGCTCGCCGACAAGGCCCGCCGTCTTGCCGCGCTGCTCGGCGACACCAGCGCCGCACGCGTGTTGTTCGCCAAGATCAACGATGTGAAAGCGAGCGCGGACGATCGCCTCAAGGGAATTCAGGCCGCACGTGAAGCGAAGAGCGACGTGGCGAAAGCCGAGTTGGTGAAGTTGCTCGGCGCCGAGAAAAATCAAACGCTCCTCGTCGAGACCCTCCGCGCGTTGGGTGGTTTTCCCGGCGACGACATCGCTTACACGGTGACCGATGCGTGGAAACATTTCAGCGCCGGCACGCGCCGCACGGCGGCCGAAGTGCTGGTCACGCGCGTCAAGTGGGCGCGCGCGCTCCTGACCGGCGTGGACCAGAAGCGGGTCAGCCCGCAGGACATTTCCGCCACCGCCCGCCGCGCGCTCGCGCAAAGCACCGATGCCACCGTCGTGGATCAAGCCGATCGTCTGCTCGGCCGTTACCGCGCCACCGGCGGGGATAAACTCAAGCTCATCGCCGAGAAGCGGAAGGTGATGTTCGCGGCCGCGCCGGACTTGAAGAACGGGCATGAGGTCGCGAAGAAATCCTGCTTCGTCTGCCACAAACTTTACACCGACGGCGCGGATGTCGGCCCCGACCTCACGGGCGTCGGCCGCTCGACACTCGATGCGCTCCTCCATAACGTCATCGACCCCAACGAGGTCATCGGCAACGGCAACGAGGCCACCGAGGTGGAGCTGAAGGACAGCACCGTGCTCACCGGCCGCGTGGTGGAGGATGCGCCGACGCGCCTGAAGCTGCTCGCCGCCGGCCCGACGGAGCACGTCATCGCCCGCGGCGACATCGCCGTGAAGGACGGCAAGCCGCGCATCCGCACGCTTCAATCGAGCCTCATGCCCGAGGGCCTCGAGCAGATGCCGGACAAGGATTTCCGCGACTTGATTTGGTTCCTGCTCAATCCCCCGCAGGACAATCGCCCGTGGACGCCCGCGCTGCGGAAGGAGTTGCTCGGCGACGAGAAGGCCGGTCTGCAGAAGCGGTAATTGTAACCTTGCGAGCCAAAGCGCCGTCTGTCAGAAGAGTACAGTAAAGTTTAAACGGACATAAAAACAAAAGCCATGAAATCCATCCTGCTCATCATTCTCGCCGCGTTCACACTGAGCGTAGCGCTGCCCACCCACGTCGAGGCCGCCAAGCCCAAGAAGCCGACCGCCTCGGCCACGTCTAAAAAAGCCAAGAAGGACGCAAAGAAAAAAGGCAAGAAAGGGAAAAAGGGAAAGAAGGGCGACAAGAAGGCTGCCAAGAAGTAAGCCCGGTTGATTTCCTCAACGCCGTCTGCCCGCAAGGGTGGTCGGCGTTTTTCTTTTCGTTGTCACTCCGTGGAAACTTTCCCCGGCCTCTCGTTCCTCTCGCAAGGGCTTTACACACGGAGGCCAAACCGTATCCTGACGCCGTGCGCACGGTTCAAGTTCAGCTCGGCAAACGCAGCTACCGCATCCGCATCGGCAACGGTCTGCTCGCCCACCTCGGCGCGGAGTGCAGGAAGCTCCGCCTCGGTCTGCGTTGCGCGGTCGTCACGGACAACCATGTCGGTCCGCGTTACGCGAAGACCGCGCTCGCCTCGCTGAAAGCCGCCGGATTCGAGCCGATGCTCATCACCGTTCCCGCCGGTGAGACGGCCAAGAGCCTGAAGACGGTCCAGTCGTGTTACGACCAACTCGCTGCGCATCGCCTCGAGCGTAAGTCCTTCATCGTGGCGCTCGGTGGCGGCGTGGTAGGCGACCTCGCGGGCTTCGGCGCCGCGACCTACCTGCGTGGTATTGCGTTCGTGCAGGTGCCGACCACGCTGCTCTCGCAGGTAGACAGTTCGGTCGGCGGCAAGGTCGGCGTGAATTTGCGCGCGGGCAAAAATCTCGTCGGCGCATTTCATCAGCCGCGGCTTGTGCTCTGCGATCTCGACACGCTCCGCTCGCTGCCCGAGCGGGAGTTGCGCGCCGGCCTCGCCGAGGTGATCAAGTACGGCATCATCCACGACGCGCGGCTGTTTGCGTGGTTGGAGAAAAATCTCTCCAAGCTCCTCGCGCGCGACGCGAACGCGCTCGCCACCGCCGTGGCCCGCTCGTGTGCGATCAAGGCCGAGGTCGTCGGCGAGGACGAGACCGAGGCCGGCCTGCGCGCGATTCTCAATTTCGGCCACACGATCGGCCACGCCATCGAAGCGATTTCCGGCTACGGCGAATATCTGCACGGCGAGGCGATCGCCATCGGCCAAGTGGCGGCGGCGAAACTCTCTGCGGCGCTTCTCGGATTGCCGGAACGCGACGCCGCCCGCGTGAACGCCCTTTTCAGAGCGGCCGGTCTGCCGACGCAGATCCGGCTCGCTCCGGCGCAGCGGAAGAGGCTCTTCGCCGCGATGCGGCTCGACAAGAAAGTGAGCGGCGGCGAGATCACGTTCGTGCTGGCCGAGCGTCTCGGCAAAGTGGTCTGGGGCCAGAAAGTGCCGCCGGCTTTGATCGAAAGGGTGCTCGCTCACTGAGCTTTGCATGAGCGCCATCAGTGAAACGATCGTCCGCGAGTACTTCGAGCTGCACGGGTTCTTCGTGCGCCAGCAGCGCAAGTACGTCGCCCCGGCACGCCGCGAGGAGGACGAGGTGGATTTCTTCGTGCTCAACCCGCGCGCGGCGGGGGCGACGCTGCCGTTCGTGCTCGGCTCGGGCGATCTCGCCGGAGTGGGGCGCGCGCTGGTGGTGGTGAAGGGCTGGCACACGGAGACGTTCAGCCCCGCGGTGTTGGCGCACGCGCCGGAGATTTTCCGCTTCGTGCAGCCGGCGGCGTTCAAGCAGGCGTCGAAACTGTTCGGCTCGACGGGGCCGTTCACAAAAATCCTCGTCGTGCCTGCGCTGCCGCAGGACGCCGAATCGCGGCAGGCGAGCATCGATCTGCTGCGCGGCAAAGGCATCGATGCGGTGATTCCGTTCCGCACGATGCTCGGCGACCTCATCGGGCACATCGAGACGAACCGCAATTATCAGAAGAGCGATCTGCTGCAGGTCATCCGCATCTTGAAGAATTACGACTTCTTCGCGCCGCCGCAGATGGAGCTGTTCAAGACGGCCGCTCCGAAGGCGGCCAAGCGCCGGAAGTCCGAGGATTGATTTTCCTGTTTCGCGGCGTGGTCGCTCCGGCTAACTTCTCTCCGCGCGCTATGCTGCTGGTCATCGACAATTACGATTCGTTCACGTTCAACATCGTCCAATATCTCGGCGAGATGGGCGTGGAGCTGCAGGTACATCGCAACGACCAGATCACGCCCGAGCAAATCCGCGCGCTGAAGCCGGAGCGCATCCTCATCTCGCCCGGGCCGTGCTCGCCGCGCGAGGCGGGGTTGTCGAACGACATCATCCGCGAGTTCGGGCCGAAGCTGCCGCTCCTCGGTGTCTGCCTCGGCCACCAGTGCATCGGCCACACGTTCGGCGCGACGGTCGGGGTGAACTACCGGATGATGCACGGAAAAGTCTCGCCGATCAAACATGACGGGCGCGATCTCTTCGAGGGGATGCCGAATCCGTTCAACGCCACGCGCTATCACTCGCTCGTGATCCAGCGCGACACGCTGCCGGACTGCCTCGAGATCACCGCCGAGACCGATGAGGGGGAGATCATGGGCGTGCGCCACAAGCAGCACCCGATCTGGGGCGTGCAGTTCCATCCCGAAAGCATCCTCACCGAACACGGGCGGACGATCCTGCAGAACTTCCTGAAGCTGGGGCGCTGAGTTCGCGCCGGCCGATCACTTGCGGGCCGCGGCCTTCTTGAGCACATCGGCGAGCTTCACTTCCTTGCCACCCTGCCGCTTGCTCTCGTCGGCCGCTTCCATGAAGGCGAACAGTTCGATCGTCTCCTCCGGCGAGACCGGCACGACGCCGGTCTGGAACGCCTTCACGAACTGGGCGACGAGCGGCGCGTAGCCGTCGTACGCGCCCACGGAGGTTTCCCCGGTCGTGCCGATGGCCTTGCCGCCGTAGCCTTTGTCCTCGCGAAAGATGCCGGTGCGGCCGCCCTTCCATGTCCCGGTGACGAGGATTTTGCCCTCGGCGGTGGCGCCGCGTTTCACGCTTTCGCAGCCGGTGCCCATCACGGTGAAGAGCGATTCACAGCCGTGCACGCCGTACCAGAAAAGATCGGGATGCGTCTTTTCGAGGCTCGCGGGGCTGGTGCATTCGGCCCAACGCACGGTGCCGAGGGCGCCCGCACGCGCGGCTTGCGTGGCCTTGCCGTAGCGCAGCGAGGAGGCGCTCCAGACGGGCACCTTCGCCTCCTTGGCGAGGCGGAAGATCTCGAGCACGTCCGCCAGTGAGCCGGCCATCGGCTTGTCGATGAAGAGCGGTTTCTTCGCGGCGATCACGGGTCGCGCCTGCGCGAGATGCGGACGGCCATCCACGCTTTCGATCAGCACGGCGTCCACGTTCTTGCACAACTCCTCGATGGAGTCGTAGAGCTTCACGCCATACTTCTCGGTGAGCGTTTTCGTGAAGCCCTCCACGCGGTTGGCGCTGGACTCGATGTCCGGGCTGCCGCCCTTGAACGCGGCGACGACGCGCGCGCCGGGCACGTGGGCCTTGGCCTGCGGGTTGTTCAAGATCTCCGTGAAGGCGATGACGTGTGAGGTGTCGAGGCCGATGATGCCGAGCTTCAGTTCAGCGGCGACGAGGGAGACCGCGCTGGCGAGCAGCGCGACGGGAAGGAGGAGGAATCGATTCATAAGCATGGATAGACGTGAACGCGCATGAAGCTAACGGCTCGTGCGGGGCTGTAAATGGAAAACTGCGGATGCGTCACCGTCGCCGTGAGGTCTCGGGGACTCAGGCTTCCAGCGTGATCGACTTCCAGCTCAGGTGATGGCGCTGGGCGTAGGCCGCGAAGGCCTTTTCGTTTTCGATCAGCACGCAGCGGACGACCGCCGACTCGTCCACCGTGGCTTTGTGGTGGTCGAGGTCTGGGACGAGGTGCTGGTGGCCGTGCACGTAGGCGAGCACGAAGGCCGCCTCGGCCACGGCCACATACGGCAGGTCTTGATCCGCGCCTTCGGCGAAATCTTCCACCACGTCGGCGAGGAACTCGAGCTGCGCGATGAGATGCGGAAACTTCTCGGCCTTGAGCTGCGTGAACTCCAGCTTGAGCATCGGCATCTTGCTGTCGATGCCCTTGAGAATCCTGGGCGTGACTTGCTCCGCCCCGTGGTGAACGAACTTGACGACCTCGGCCATGCGCCAACACTACCAACCCCGCGCGGCCGACGGCAAGGCGGAAGCCGCGGAGTTATTCACCACGCTAGAGCCGCTAGAACTAGAGTGTTTCCACCGGGCACTTCGGCAGCGCGTCGAGGAAGGCTTGTCCGTAGCGTTTGGTGAGCACGCGGTTGTCGAGTACCACCACGATGCCGTGGTCGGTCTTGGCGCGGATGAGTCGCCCGACGCCTTGGCGGAATTTCAGGATCGCCTCCGGCAACGAGAATTCGCCGAACGAATTCCCGCCACGCGCCTCGATTGCTTCCACGCGCGCTTCAATCAAAGGATGATCCGGTACGGCGAACGGCAGTCGCGTGATGATCACGTTGCTCAGCGCTTCGCCCGGCACATCCACGCCTTGCCAGAAACTATCCGTGCCGAAGAGCACCGAGTCCACGTCCTCCTTGAACTTCTCCAGCATCGTCGCGCGCGGCATCCCCGTCCCCTGCACGAAGCACCCGATTCCAAGCTCGGCGAAGAGCGGCGCCATCCGTTCCGCCACTTCTTGCATCAGCTTGTAACTGGTGAAGAGGACGAACGCCTTGCCGTGCGTCTGCCGGATGAAATGCTCGATCCATTGCACCAGCGCGTCGCGGTAACCAGCGTCGCGCGGGTCGGGCATCTTGCCGACGACGAAGAGCTTCATCTGCCGCTCGTAATCGAACGGCGAACCGGCCTGCAGTTGCGTGGCTTGTTCTCCGCCGACACGCTTCGCGAAATACGCGAGCGCCGCACGCGGTGCCGCCTTTGGCGCGGTGCCGGATTGCCCCGCGCTCACGCCCAGCGTCGCGCTGGTCATGATCACCGAGGTCGCGCGGCCGAACAGGCGGCGGCGCAGATAATCGGCCACGTCCACCGGCGCGGCGTTCAGCGAGAGGTTCTGCTGCGCCTTGCCGGAACGTTCCACCCAGTACACGTACTCCTCGCCGCTCTGGCTGAGAAAGAGCGCCAGCTCCTCGCGCAGCTCGGCGAGCCGGCGGTTGCACTCCATCAATTCCTGCGCCGCGTCCTTGTCCTCGGACATCTTGATGAGCTCGCTCACCGCTTCGCGCAGGCGCTGGACCGGCAACGTGAGGGTGTCCGGCACGAGGTCGGGACGGCGGACGCGCAGCTCGCTCCACGCGCGCGCCGGCGGCCGGCCTTCGCCCGCGCCGCGTCCGGCGCTCTCCGGTTTCGTGCTTTGTTTCGAGAGCGTTTCGCACGCCTCTTCGACGGCTTGGAAAAATGTGTCGCCTTCGCGAAGCACCTCGCCCACGAGCTGCACCGCCGCGCCTTTGCGCAGCACGGAGAGCAGGCCCTTCTCGGTGCGCGGATTCCAGAGCCGCTGCAGCGCGTAGCGGAGCTGGCCGCTCGAGACACTCGCGCCGATGTGCCGCGAGGCGACCGGCTCCACCGTGTGCGCCTCGTCGAAGATGACGAAGTCGTTCTTGAAGAGAATCCCCTCGCTTGCCTCGTCGTCCTCGTCGGCGGCGGCGGCGGGCAGCAACGTGAAGAAGAGTGAATGGTTCACCACCAGCACGTCGGCGGCGAGGATACGTTGGCGTGCGCGCTGGAAGAAACAGAGGCCGTGCTGCTGGCCGAAGTCCGACGCGTGCCCGCAGAGCTTGGGCGAGCAGAGGCCGCGCTCGGAGCAGACCTGCGCCCACACCTTCGGGTCCGGCTCCACCTCGAAGTCCGAGAGGCTGCCCGCGCCCGCCGTCTTCGCCCACTCGGCCACGCGTTTGAGCTCCGCCTGTTCGGACGAGGTGAAGAGGCTCTCCGCCTGTTGCAGCGCCTTCTCCAGCCGACGCGAGCAGAGATAATTCTGCCGGCCCTTGAGCATCGTGAACTGGAACTTCACCGGCAGGATCGCCGCGAGCATCGGCAGATCTTTCTCCGTGAGCTGCTCCTGCAGGTTGATCGTGTGCGTGGAGATGACCGCCTTCTTCCCCTTCGCCACCGCGTAGAGGATGGACGGGATGAGATAGGCGAGACTCTTGCCGACGCCCGTGCCGGCCTCGACGATGAGGTGCTCGCCGTTCTCCAGCGAACGCGCCACCGCCACGGCCATCTGCTGCTGTTGCGGGCGGTACTCGAAGTTCTTCGCGCGGGAGAGCAAGCCGCTCGGCGAGAAGATCGTCTCCACCTGCGCCACGAGATCGCTCAGGCCGCTCGCGCTTTCGCTACCCTCCGGTTGTTGTTCGATACTGCTGATCATTCCGTCGGAACGCAGCGTCGCAGAGAGGTGAAGCGTGGGAAAGTCCTGCGTGTGAAAAAGAAAAAGGAAATGCGCGAAGCTGCGAGCGGTGCTTACGTTCCTCGCGTTGAGTTTAGTTCCCCTCGGTCCGGCGCGGGACGATCTCCTGTTCGCCGCGGTTCTTCACGATGTGGTTCGCCGCCAGCACCCCGCGCCAGTTGGTGAGCGGATAGACCAGCGCGCCGCGGCCGATGATGGAGCCGGGGTTCAGCACCGCGTTGCAGCCGATCTCCGCGCCGTCGCCCACCAGCGCGCCGAACTTCCGCAGGCCGCTGTCCAGTTTGCCCCCCGCCGCCTCCACCGTCACGTTGCCCGGCAGCGACTTCACGTTTGAGAGGATGACCCCCGCGCCGAGATGCGCCTTGTGGCCGAGGATGGAGTCCCCCACGTAATTGAAGTGCGGCACCTGACAACCGTTGAAGAGCACCGCGTGTTTCAGCTCGCACGAATTGCCCACCACACAACCGTCGCCCACGATCACGTTCTCGCGGAGATAAGCGCCGTGGCGGATCTGGCAATCACGCCCGATGATGGCCGGCCCCTGGATCACCACCCCCTCCTCCACCACCGTCCCCTCGCCGATGAGCACCTTCGGTCCTATCCACGTGCGCTGGCCGGTCTGCGCGACGCGGGGATGGACGCAGAACGCGCCGGGAAACCGGAGGGCGAAGAGAAGTTTGCGGAAGCCGGTCGGGCCGAGCCGCGGGAAACGGGCGAGATACTCCTTCAGCCGTTTCAGCGCATCCCATCCCTGCTCGCACCCGTCGAAGAGTGCCGCGTGCTCCGTCTGCGCGAGGTCGAAGAGATCGGCCGGTCTGAACATGGCCCCACGGTAGGCGAAGCGGCCGACGCGGAAAACATTTTTCGCGCGCACTCACGCCGTGTGCGGTTCCCCTCTCCCAGCGGGAGAGGGAGGCATGCTTCCGCCATCAGCGCACAGTGGGTGCTCGCAACTCAGCACGAGCACCGGCAGAGTCAGATTGGCTGAGCGGCTCTTCGGGCCACGACACGACGAGGACCAGACCCATACGAAGAACTCGCTTTGTTCGGACGGTCTGCGTCGCTGGAGGCGCCGTCACCGGAGTTTTGGCAAAGTGTCCTCCAATGCGAACTACGTTGGTCACGCCAGCAGTAGTCACATTGGTCTGGGTCGAGCCAGCAGTCCAATGCCAGCGGTCGCTGAGCGGATTATAATAGATCGTTTGCGGTGGGAGAGAGGCGCCGGTTTGTGGGTCGAGCGTCCACCCCTTGCTATCCTGTTTGCCGAATACGGCAGAAGCAATCGCCATGGCGAAGGCTAAAAGAAGAAGGGGGCGCACGCGTGGAAAATGGCACAAACCCCCGTCACCCGCAAGGAGGAATCGAGTGACAGCTGGGAAAGCGCGACCATCGGCCTGCACGCTCACGCCGTGTGCGGTTCCCCTCTCCCAGCGGGAGAGGGTTAGGGAGAGGGAGAGCGGCAACGTTCACCGCCGCGGCGACGAAATCGCTAGAACTGTCAGGCTTTTCCCCCTCACCCCGGCCCTCTCCCGCCGGGAGAGGGAGACACGTGACCGCCTTGTGCGAACCCACTCACGCCTTGTGCGGACCCACGCGTACCTTGTGCGGACCCACGCGTACCTTGTGCAACCCTGCGCATACCCTGCGTGAATCCGCTCACACCTTGTGCGGACCTGCGCGCACCGCGTGTGGACCCGTGCGTATCCTGCGCGGGCTCACACACGGCGCAAATCTACCGCTTAAAGGGACTAATTAGAGACATTTTGTCTCTAATTATAAAACATCCAATCAGAAGTAGAAAAAGCTTGTAAAAAAGAAGCACACATGATATTATGAGAGAGTAGTAAAACGGTCAACCAAACCCAAAGAAAGGTGAAATAGATACAAAATATGTCGAATCCAAAGCGCTATAATGATAAAGTTGTCAAACTCGTGAGCTGCTGGAATCAATTCGCCAAGGAAGATGTTTTCAATGGCGTTTCACTGGTGGATTTCGAGGCGGCTGCCAAGGCGTGTGAGGAGGTCCGTTTAGAGATTATCACCGCCCAGCAAAAGCTCGATGGGTTGCTGGCGGATCGGTTGCAGGCGGATCTCGCGGCGAATGCGCTGTGCGGGAAGGTGATCCAGGGGATCGTGGGGCATCCCCAGCATGGCGATAACTCGCCCTTCTACCGCGCGCTCGGGTATGTGACGCGGGACGAGCGGGCCAGCGGCTTGGTCCGCCCCGGCGCCGAGGAGCCGGCGATCGAGCCGCCCGCCCAAGCGGCCTAAAGGCGAGTGTCGGAGCGAGCGCAGCGCGCTCTCGTGGGATTCGCCGGGTGCCTCGAGTTCGTTGTCTTCGAAGGACGAACCGTGTGCGCCCGGCGGGGGGCCTGCCCGGCCGGGGGTAGGGCGGGGTGTCCTCACCCCGCCGCCCTTGCGGAACACCCAACCGGCGCGCTGAGGACAGCGCGCCCTGCCAACATGCCTTCACTTGTCTCCGCTTCGCTTCTACTTACCTCCGCTTGCGTTCATGAACGGGACGGTGGATGTGGGTGGATAATATTCGCTTTGCGCGCGGGGGTGGGTCGCGTTACCGTGCGGCCCCTTTGAAAGGTCTAAGAGGTCTTATGAAACATACGCCCCCGCAGCTCTGGCAGCGTTTTCAGCAGCATTACACCGAGTTCCCCAGCCTCGGCCTGGCCGTGGATGTGAGCCGGATGAACTTCGACGACACGTTCCTCGCCGCGCTGGAGCCGCGGCTGCAGCGGGCGTTCATCGCGATGGCGGAGTTGGAGAAGGGCGGCATCGCCAATCCGGACGAGAAGCGGATGGTGGGCCATTATTGGCTGCGCAACCCTGCGCTCGCGCCGACGGCGCTCTTGCGCAAGGAGATCGAAGACATGCTCGCGGACGTGAAGGCCTTCGCGGCGGAGGTGCACGCTGGGAAGGTCGCCGGCGCGCACGGGGCCTTCCGGCACGTGCTGGTGATCGGCATCGGCGGGTCCGCGCTCGGGCCGCAATTCGTCGCCAACGCGCTCGGTCACGCGGCCGAGGACGAGATGGCGGTCCATTTCTTCGACAACACCGATCCGGACGGGATGGATCAGGTGCTCGCGAGTCTCGAGTCGCTCCCGGACGGGCGGCTGGGTCAAACGCTTGTGGTGGTGATCTCCAAAAGCGGCGGCACGAAGGAGACGCGCAACGGGATGCTCGAAGCGAAAGCGGCGTACGAACGGGCAGGGTTGATGTTCGAGCAACACGCGGTGGCGGTGACGGGCTTCGGCAGCGAGCTGGATAAGGTGGCCGTGGAAGGCAACTGGATCCGGCGCTTCCCGATGTGGGACTGGGTGGGCGGCCGCACCAGCGAGCTGTGCGCCGTGGGCCTGCTGCCCGCGGCCTTACAAGGATTGGACGTGGATGGGATGCTGGCCGGTGCCAAAGCGTGTGACGAAGTGACACGCCAACCGTCGTTCAAAGCCAACCCCGCCGCGCAACTGGCGGCGATGTGGCTGCACGCAGGTAACGGTAAAGGTGAGAAGGATATGGTCGTTTTGCCTTATAAAGACCGATTAAACCTGTTTTCAAAGTATCTCCAACAGTTGATCATGGAATCCATCGGTAAAGAGCTGGATCTCGATGGGAAGGTGGTGAATCAAGGGATTGCCGTGTACGGCAACAAAGGTTCGACGGATCAGCACGCCTACGTGCAGCAGCTCCGCGAGGGGGTGCACAATTTCTTTGTCACCTTCATCGAGGTGCTGAAGGACCGCGACGCGGCGGGCATCGAGGTGGAGCCGGGGACGACCTCGGGGGATTATCTCTCGGGCTTTCTACTCGGCACGCGCGCGGCGCTCTACGAGAAGGATCGTGAATCGATCACGCTCACGGTGCAGAGCGTCTCGCCCTTCACCATCGGCATGCTGATCGCGCTCTACGAGCGGGCGGTGGGCCTTTACGCGGGTTTGGTGAATATCAATGCCTACCACCAGCCGGGCGTGGAGGCGGGCAAGAAAGCGGCCGTCACGGTGCTGGCGCTCCAAGCCAAGGCCCTCGCCCATCTCACGGCGAACCACGGGCGGGGTTTCACCGCCGCCGAGCTGGCCGGCGCGCTCGGGGCGCGGGATGCCGAGGAGACGCTCTTCAAGATCTGCGAACACCTCGCTGCCAACGGCCGGGGCATCGTCAAGACCCCCGGCGCGACGCCGTTCGCCGCGACGTACAGCGTGGCCTGAGCCTGTTCCACGTGGAACAGCGAGGTGGATTCCAACAGGGGAACCCTTTCAGCGCTCGACTTTCAGCAGATTGAAGCCATTCGCGGAGGAGTGAGTCCTCCCCCTTTTTTTTCAGCTCCCGGTTGAGGGCGACTCGGTATCTTTCGCGGCCTTCCGACCGCTTCTTGAATGCCCACTCAAGCGCTCCTGTTGCTCGTACTGCGCGATGACTTCCTCGCGCGACTGCTTCGGCTGCCTCAAGTGGAATGTCTTCGCCCGCTCGTGTTGCTCCCTGTGGTAGTCGTTCAGGTACGTATAGTCTTTCTCCGTTTGCATTGTAGACCGACGGTACACCTCCGCTATCTCGATGATTTCAGCGCGCTGGTTTTTGTCCTCTTGCATTGTAGGCGGACGGTACACCCTTCCCACCCCAGCCGTCAACGGGAGCGTTCCCGGTCTGCGATTCCCTGTGATGGGGCCGTTTTGGGATTGTTCCAGTCGTGTCGAGTAAGATACGATGTGGCACGGGTTGAAACGATGTTTGTTTATCCAAAAGAGTGGGACGTGATCGTGCTTGGAGCTGGGCACGCCGGAGTGGAGGCGGCGCTGGCGGCGGCCCGGATGGGTTGCCGCACGCTGATGCTCACGACCAACGCCGATACGATCGGCCAGATGTCGTGCAATCCGGCCATCGGCGGTCTCGCCAAGGGGCATTTGGTACGCGAGATCGACGCGCTCGGGGGCGAGATGGGGAAATGCACCGACATGACCGGCCTGCAATTCCGGATGCTCAACACCAAGAAAGGCCCGAGCGTCTGGGCGCCGCGCGCGCAATGCGACAAGAAGGCGTATCAGTTCCGGATGAAATGGGTCTGCGAACGCCAGCAGAACCTCGACATCCAGCAGGGTCAGGCTGCCCGGTTCGTCCATAAAGACCGGGAGATCTGCGGCGTGGAGACCACGCTCGGGGTCCGCTATCTCGGCAAGACGGTCGTCGTCACGACCGGCACGTTCCTGCGCGGGTTGATGCACATCGGCCAGACGCAACAGGCCGGCGGGCGGTCCGGCGAAGCGGCGGCGATGAATCTCTCCGACTCGTTGCGCGAGGTGGGGCTGGAGTTGGGTCGGCTCAAAACGGGCACCCCGCCCCGCCTTCTGCGTCGTTCAATCAACTATTCGATCCTTGAGGAACAACACGGCGACGAGCCGATTCCGTGGTTCACTTATTGGAAGGATGACCTGTGGAACGACGAGCTGTTCCACGTGGAACAAGGGGGGAAAGCTCAGTCGCCGACAGCCAGCAGTCCGCAACGCAGCCAATATCCGCCCGGATCCATCCTGGCGCGGGTGGGGCGGCAGCTTCCTTGCGCGATCACCTACACCACGGAGCGGACGGCGGAGCTGATCCGTGCCAATCTCCACAAGTCGCCGATGTACTCGGGCGCGATCGAGGGCATCGGCCCGCGTTACTGTCCCTCCATCGAAGACAAAATCGTCCGGTTCGCCGAAAAGGAACGGCACCAACTTTTCCTGGAGCCGGAAGGCATCGCCACAGACGAGATTTACATGCAGGGCTTCTCCACCTGCCTGCCGTTCGAGGTGCAGGTCGAGATCGTTCGCAGCGTCGTGGGCTGCGAAAAGGCGGAAATCCTCCGGCCCGCCTACGCGGTGGAGTATGACTTCGCCTTTCCCACACAGCTCGCGCCTTCGCTGGAGACCAAGCCGTGCCGGAATCTTTTTCTCGCCGGCCAG
>SXGS01696508.1_pt1 | contig 21104 bp, 18 predicted proteins | sample 3174681 | NCBI WGS metagenome assembly SXGS01 (sample SAMN11356861, study PRJNA531348) | freshwater metagenome | isolation source: freshwater sample F1-80 | place: China: Fuxian Lake, Yuxi | collected 2017-12-25 | reverse complement strand
GACTTGACCGTGTACATTCGTCCACCTATGATGGTGTACGAGCGTTTGCCATTCCCCCCTGTTTCCATGACCCTTACTCCCCACCAGAGAACCGTGCTGAATTACATCACGGAGTTCCAGAGCAAGCGGGGCTACTCTCCATCACTTGCCGATCTCGCCGTTGCATTCGGCGTACGAAGCAAGAACTCGGTGGCGAAAGTGGTGAATACGCTCGTCCATGAGAAGCAGATAGAGAAAGATCCAAAAGGACGCATAAAAATCGTCTCCATGCCGCAGAATGACGAAGGATTTTCTCCCATGATTCTGCCACTCTTCGGACCCATCGCCGCAGGATTTGCAGCACCCGTCGAAGAACATGCGGAAGAAAAGATCACACTTGAAAATTATCTCGTGAAGAACAAAGCATCGACGTTTCTGCTGCGCGTGAAAGGCGACAGCATGATCAACGCCAGCATCAAAGAAGGCGATCTCGTGGTAGTTGATCGCAATCGACAGCCAAAACCGGATGATATCGTCGTGGGCATCATGGATGGAGAATTCACGTTGAAGCGTCTGAAGAAAGGACAGGGGAAGTTCTACCTGCAAGCCGAGAACCCTGACTACCCGGATCTCCATGCAATGGAGGAGCTGAAGATAGCGGGAGTCGTGACGGGAACAGTTCGGAAGTACTACTAAGATGATTGCACATCTCGATGCAGATTCGTTCTTTGCTTCTGTTCTACTGCGCAAGCACCCTTCGCTGAAGGGAAAACCACTGCTCGCAGTCGGTATGGGCGGTGGCTGCGTGATCGCCGCAACGTACGAAGCAAAAGCGAAAGGCGTGAAAACGGGCATGCGCTTGAAAGAAGCACGCATGTTGGCTCCCAATGCCGTTGAAATGCCTGCGGATTTCCGTGAAACAAGCATTGCATCGGCGCAGATTGAATCGATCCTGAAAGATCTGTGTCCGCTGGTCGAACAAATGTCGATCGACGAGTGGTTTCTGGATCTTTCGTCACTTGTCGGAGGAAGTCCAAACTATCTTCGTCAATGGGCGAAGGAAGTACGGGAAAGAATTCTGCAGGCAACAGATCTTTCGATGTCCGTCGGCGTCGCACCGAGTAAATTGCTTGCGAAGATGGCGAGTGAGTACAGAAAGCCGGGGGGAATCACCATTGTCGATCTCCCCTCCTCCCTCGGCCCGCCCGAACGTACCGGTTCGGTACGGGCGGGGGGAGAGGTAGGGGGTGGGAGCATGAACATTGAAGAATTTTTAAAAGACCGTCCTGCAGCAGCCATCCCCGGCATCGGCAAACAGCGAAGCACAAAAACCGACGCAGCGGGCATCGTCACCGCGTGGGATTTTGCTCAAAGAACGGATGAAATCCTTACGTCCATGTGCGGAAAACAAGGCAGAGAAATGAAACGCGAACTGCTCGGAGACATGCTGTTCCCCGTCAGGGCGAATGCCAATCCACCCAAGTCTATTTCGCGTTGTAGGACGTTCCGTGCAACAACCGATACTGATCTGCTGAAAGCGCATCTCCTCAAGCATCTGGAGTACTGCACGATGAAAATGCGCAGACAGGGTCTGGTGTGCCGTGAGATTTCCATCCATCTCCGGACAGCCGACTATGTCTACGCAGGGATGCATCACCGATTCGAGCGTCCATGCTCTACGGCAGAGCAAATGATGCCTGCGGCTCTCATGCTTCTTGCTGACATGACAAAAAACAGAGCCCAGCGGAATCAGATCGGTCTTGCTCTCCTGGGGCTCGTGCCGATCGGCATGATCCAACAATCGATCTTCGAAGACTTGGCCGATATCGTCGCCGATGAACGCCTACAGGCGGCTTTGGATGATATACAAACACGCTTCGGTCGGGATAGCGTAACGAGAGCGACAGCACTGTCAGTGAAAAGTGGCACAGTGAAAGGCTTGGATTTCTCAATCATTGATTAAATTCATCGTGCCCTTTCTTTGTCGCGCACAAAGAAAGGGCAATACAAAAATTAAAGACTTCTCAGTCTCTCCTCTATCTTCTTCAACTTCTCCTCCGCCTCAAGCAGCTTCGCTTTCTGCTCATCCACAAGCTCTTTCGGTGCCCTATCGACGAAGCTCTTGTTCTGAAGCTTTCCCTGAAGGCCCACCACGTACTTCGTCAGTTCCGCCTGCTCCTTCAGCAAGCTCGCCTTCAGTTTTCCTGCATCAAACAGACCTGCAAGCGAGAGATGAATTTCGATATCCGGTAAAAATGCACTCGCAGCATTCTCGACCTTGATTGGATCAGTGCTGAATGTAAGGCTGCCTACCTTGCACATGCGTCGAATGTGCGCTTCCTGCGACTCAAGCACTTCTGCTGTCTTACCGCGAGTCAGAATCGTGACGGTGATCTCCTTCCCAGGCTCGACATTCTGGTCGGTGCGAAGCTTGCGAATAGCAGAAATGACATCAATGAGTATTTGCAGATCTGCAAAGGCCTTCGCATCCTTTCGCTTCTCATGTGGGGCAGGCCAGGACTGCGAGATCAGCGCACCGTCCGCACTCTTCTTCACCTCTGCCCAGAGCGTCTCCGTCACGAACGGACAGTACGGATGAAGAAGCTTCAGAATTCTTCGGAGCACATGAACAAGAACCGCGTGATTTGCCGTACCCTTGCTGAGTTCGAGGTACCAATCGCAAAAATAGTCCCAGACGAAGCTGTAAAGCTTGTCTCCCGCCTCGCTGAGACTGTACTGCGAAAGACCTCTGGTGATATCGGCAATCAGGATTTCAGAAGCGTGCAGTACTGCTCGATCAGCGAGTGAGAGGGATGCGTTCTCGGGAAGCTTATCAATCGTCTTCGGATCGATCCCCGCTTGCTCGCATTGCATCAGAACAAACCGCGATGCGTTCCAGAGCTTGTTGATGAAGTTCCTGTATCCGGCGATCTTCTCTTCGTAGAGCCGAGAATCGGCTCCCGGGCTCTGTCCTACAATCATACTGAGGCGAAGCGCATCAGCACCGTATTTTGAAATCATATCCAGAGGATCGATCATCGTCTCCGGATCGGACTTGCTCATCTTCCTTCCGTCACGCGTGCGGATCAAGCCGTGCAAATAGACCGTCTTGAAGGGAATTTGCCCCGTCGCGTACGTCGTCATCAGGATCATGCGTGCGACCCAGAAGAATAGGATATCGTATCCCGTTTCCATCACGGCGTTCGGATGGAAATGTTGGAAATCCGGACTCTGCTTCAGGATGTCTTCAAGAGACAAATTCATATCTTTCGCCTTTTCAGGATCAACGAGCGTCGACCACGTCCAAAGAGCGGAGCTGAACCACGTGTCGAGGGTATCGTCGTCCTGCTTCCAACCTTCACCCTTCGGCTCCTGTGCTCCGACATGCACTTCGTCTCCTTTGTACCAGACAGGCACCCGATGTCCCCACCATATCTGCCGACTGATGCACCAGTCTCTAAGGTTATCGATCCAATGGAAGTACGTTTTCTCGAAACGATCGGGAATGATCGCAATATCCCCGTGATGCACGACTGAATGCATGATCTGCTTCAAGCTCATCCTCTGTTTCTTCTGAGTGCCTTTCGGATGCCAGTCAACGACCTCTTTATTCACATCGATAAACCACTGCAATTTTATCTGCGGCTCGATCGCACCCCCTCCGCGCTGACTGACGGCTTTGTTATGAACGTAGTTCTCATCGATCTTCACGAGTAAGCCTTTCGCTTTCAATTTCTCAGCAATCAGAGGACGAGCCTTTTCAATCGTCATGCCGGAAAACTCCCCTGCAATCTCCAAAAGTCGCCCGTCAAACCCGATGATCTGCTCTTTTTCAAGCCCGTGCCTCTCTGCGATTTCGAAGTCGATTTTGTCATGCCACGGCGTAATCGTCATCACTCCCGTCCCGAATTCCATATCGACCGACTCGTCTTTGATCACTGTCGCACGTACCGGACCGTTGATCCACTCCGCCTCAAACGTTTCGCCATGCTTGTATTTCTTATACCGAGCGTCCTTCGGATGCATCACGACGTACTTGTCGCCGAACTTCGTCTCCGGACGCGCAGTACTGATCTGAAACGGCCCATACTGAAACGTGAAGAACACTCCTTTCTCCTCTTGATAGACGACTTCATCATCCGAGACCGTCGTCTGGAGTTTCGGGTCCCAGTTCACGATCCTGTGACCGCGATAGATGAGTTCGTCGTTCTTCATCTTGCAGAAAACCTCGTTCACGCAGCGATTGAGGGATGGCTCGAACGTGTACCGCTCGCGTGACCAATCGCAGCTGCTCCCCATCTTGCGTACCTGCGATCGGATCGTCGCTTTGCTCTTCTCCACGAACTCGGCGATTTTTCCGATGAGTTTCTCCCGCCCCAGTTCCTTTCGAGGATCTTTCATTCCCTGCTCCTTCAGAAGCTTGATCACAACGTTCTCCGTCGCGATCGCCGCATGATCGGTGCCGGGCACCCACAGTGCACGCTTGCCCTGCATACGCGCGTAGCGGATGAAGATATCTTCCAGCGCAAGCATCACGGCATGTCCAAGGTGCAGCTGCCCCGTCGCATTCGGCGGAGGCATGCTTATCGTGAAGGGTTCGCCATCCTTGGGACAAGATTCCGGTTTGAACGCACCGCTCTCCTCCCACATCTCATAGATTCTGTCTTCCACTGCCTTCGGATCGTAAGCCTTATCGAGCATAAGGAAAGTGTACCAGAAGCACTGCAAAAAAATCCGAAGGAAGCCGATCGGGGACATGCTCGAAAAAATGGCATACATCTGCGGAGGGAACAGGTGAATCGATGTGTGAAAATATAAGAGTTTTTCCTTGCTTGCGTCCGGAAAGTTGTATAATGGATCCAAGGTGAATAGAACGGTTCCATGGTCGGCGAAAGAAATGAGACTCATCGCAAAGGGTGACATTGGACAGCTTGGGCGCGATATAGGAGATTTCCATGTACGCGCAGACGATCCTCTCGCTTTGGCGGGATCCGTCATCATGGCACCTGCAGTCGGCATCGCAAAAATAGGAAACGCAATCGCGGGAGAATTCAGCAGCGAACAGGCGGAACCGCTCGGCGAAGGCGGACTGAGATATATCTCGAGAGATGTTCGCTCCGCGGGAAAAAACCTGTTTGCAGCTGCAAGAAATCTTGTCACCCTTCATCCGATTCGTGCTGCAGGAAATCTGGTTAAAGCCGGATTCGATGGCATCGACGTTGTCTTTATCGATCCCGTACTCGATATCGGCTCCGGAGCGTTCGGTCACCAGAATAAAGTGCGTCATTCCATTGCTCGTACCCTCGCAGTGTAAGTACAGAATATTGCAAATATATAATTCTATGGTATAATATTTATATGCCATTTGAAACTCTGGCCGCACACAATGCCGTGAGTGCCGCACCGCACACTGCGGCATCGATTGCGAATGCAGGTGTCAGCTCTGTTGCAAACTTTCTCGGCACGCTTGCAGGACCAGCAATCGGACTTGTCGCGGCGTATTGGGGCATAAAAACGATTGTCGGAAAACCGCCGAAGTTCATCAGAAATATCGTAGGATAAACGTGTACAATCCTGCCGTATGCCGAACTACGAATTCCGTTGTCAGAGCTGCAGCAAGCAATTTCTAAAATCGTTGCCCTTCGGCACGAAGGAATCTCCGGCTTGTCCCGCTTGCAAAGGAACAACCAAGCGTCTCATCACTCCGCCGATGGTGCATTTCAAGGGAAGCGGATTTTATAAAACAGACAGCACGGTGAAACCAAAAGAGGAAAAGTCTGTACCGGTTGCGCCAGCACCTGTGACACCTCCTGCAACTCCTACTTCAAAAGGGAATTAAGAATTACGAATTATGAATTAAGGACCCCTGCAATAAGTATTGCAAAGTTTCTTAATTCATAATTCCAGATTCATAATTCTATCTTCGTGGTGGTCCTCTGAATCCTCCCCTCCCTCCTCCGAAACTCGGACGAGGCGGCGGAGCGACCCAGCCGGCAGGCGGTGCAGTCATCTGCTTTAGTGAAAGACGTGTCTTGCCTTCTGCGGCGTCGAATTCGACGCACTTCACCTTCAGTTCCTGACCGACTTTCACGACATCTTCGACCTTTTCCGTTCGGGACCATGCAAGCTCGGAAATATGAACCATACCATCCTTGCCTCGACCGAATTCCGCGATGGCACCAACGCCGTCGATGATGCGCGTAATCTTCGCGTCGTAGATTTTGCCGACCTCCGGCTTCTCGACGATGCCAAGAATCCACTCCTTGGCCTTCTGCATGATATCGCCGTTCGGAGCCGTGACGAACACCATACCGCTGTCTTCGATGTCGATCTCGACACCGAGTTCTTTCGTGATCTTCTGGATCATCTCTCCACCCTTGCCAATAACGAGGCGGATGTCCTCGGGATTGATGTGAATCGTCTCGATGCGCGGTGCGTACGGCGAGAGTTCTTTTCTCGGCTCTGCGATTGACGCAAGCATGACTTTCAAAATCACCGCTCTTCCTGTCTTCGACCTGTCGAGTGCCTCCTTGAACACGGAATCCGGAAGTCCTTTGATCTTGATGTCCATCTGAATCGCAGTCACGCCTTTGGCAGTACCCGCAAGCTTGAAGTCCATGTCGCCTCCGAAATCTTCTTCGTCCTGGAGATCGGAGAGGATGACGTACTTGTTCTTCGATTCATCGGAGATAAGCCCAAGTGCGATGCCGGACACAGGTGCACTGATAGGTACTCCTGCAGCCATAAGAGCGAGGGTCGATCCGCAGGTTGCAGCCATGGAACTAGATCCATTGCTTTCAAGAATTTCAGTAACGGTGCGAATCGTGTACGGAAATGTTTCGACAGGCGGGAGTACCGGCTCGAGTCCGCGCTGCGCGAGATTGCCGTGACCGATCTCACGGTTGCCGACGAAGAGACGATTGCTGGTTTCTCCGACGGAGAACGGCGGGAAATTGTAGTGGTGCATGTATCGAAGTTCGTGCTCCCCCTCCATACCTTCCACGAGCTGCTTGCTGCCAGGGGATCCAAGTGTGCATGTCACGAGGCCCTGCGTCTCTCCGCGCTGGAAGAGAGCGGAACCGTGAACGCGCTTGGGTAGAATGTCCACGATGGCCGAGATCTGACGGATCTCGTCGATCTTTCGATTGCTCATACGGATGCCTTCTTCCAGAACGAGGCGACGCATCTCCTTCTTGATGATCGTATCGACCGCAGCGGATGCGCCTGCATAGAGATTGATACGATACTCATCTTCGCCGGCTGGACCTTTTTTCTCTTCCAATTTCTCTGCGGCAGTTGCCATCAAATCATTGAAGATTGCACGGCGCTCGAGCTTTCCAAGGGGATCCTTGATCGCTTTCGTGATGATCGGCAGAGTCCAGTCCTTCAAAAATTTCATGTCTTCATCGTTCGGAGCAAAAGGAATCTCGACCTCGAACTTCTTCTTGCCGATCTCCTTCTGGATTCCCTCGAAAAACTTGGCGATTTTCTGCGCCCACTTCTTGCCGAAATCAATCGCACGAAGAATATCTTCTTCCAAGACTTGGTTAGCTCCGGCTTCGATCATCACCACGCGCTCAAGCGAAGCTGTCACAAACATATCGAGATCGGACTTCGCCCTCGCTTCCACGGAAGGATTCAAGACCAATTCACCACCGATCAAACCGACTCGCACGGTACCCAGAGGACCCTCGAAGGGACAGTCTGAAAGCGAACAGCAGAGGTTTGCGGCATTCGCGGAAACAATGTCATGGGCATGCTCGAAATCATACGACATCACGGTCGCGAACACCTGAATGTCTTTTCGGAGATACTTCGGGAACATCGGACGGAGACCGCGGTCGATCACACGGGCAAGGAGAACATAGTCATCACCAGGTCTGCCCTCGCGCTTGCGGAACCGACTGCCTGCGATCTTGCCGCCAGCGTAATATTTTTCCTGATACACGACCTGCAGTGGCAGAAAATCGACTCCGGCTCGTGCTTTTGCTGAAATCGTACAGTTGCCGAGCGAAACGGTATCGCCCATCTGACAGATCACCGAGGAGTTCGCTTGTGTGGCGAGCTGTCCTGTTCTGATGATCATCTGCTCGTCTCCGAGGGTCATAGAATATTCTTTCATCATACGAAGAAGGGGAAGAAAATAGATCTTCCCTCACCCAGTGGATTTTTGAATGGTTGGACTTACAGAGGAATTTCCTCATTGATGAGGATTCTCCTCTGTAAATCCAGACAAAAATCGATTGGTGCGAGGAAAGAGCAAGGAGAGTTTACCTGCTTTTTACCCACGAATACCAGCAAAAAGACCTATTTCTTCAGGTCCAACGCATCGATGACTTTCTGGTACGCCTCCGGCTTGTTCATCTTGAGGTACGTGAGGAGCTTCCTTCTGTGTGCGACGTTCGCAAGCAAACCACGACGAGCGGAATTGTCCTTCTTGTGCTCTTTTAAATGCTTGGTGACTTCGTCGACCTTCTTGGTAAGCAGTCCGACTTGAACCTCGGGAGACCCGGTGTCCTTCTCGTGCGTGCGGTACTTCGTGATGATCTTCTTCTTCGTGGAGCGCTTGAGAGCCATAAAAATGAGGGGGAAGCACAACAGAAAACGATTCTTCGGGCCTCTCCGGAAGCTTCGCTAGCGGAAAAGCGCGAGTGCTGGGGAATGGTACTCGTGGAGAGAATAATGTCAAGAGTAGCCCACTTTTGACCCTCTGGAATTTTCAGAAAGTGGACAAGCGTCCACCCTTCGACTACGCTCAGGGTAAACCCTGATACTATCGGAACATGAACACCGTCCTGATCGTCATCGGCATCGTCTGTGCACTCGGCATTGTTGCAAATATCGTTTTGCAGCTTAGAAAGACTGGAAGCGCTCTGCCACAGGCAGATTTGAGTAAAGACATCGCAAGGCTTGAAAAAGATCTGAGTAATGCGAAGCAAGAACTCGCCGAGAACTCGGGGAAGAGCAAGCGCCTCTTCATCGAACTCGAGCAAACAAAAGCAAAATTGGAGAGCATTGAACGAGAACGGGATGCTCTGCAGAAAGCGCTGACGAAAACAGAAATGAAGCGCGAGCAGCAGGAAAAGGAACATGCACGGGGACTCGAGAAGATCGATGCCGCAGAACGCGCATTGAAAGAAGAGCGCCAAAGAATTCTCGAAAGTGAGGTGAAGGCGAAACAAATTGCGGAAGAAGAGCGCGATCGCCTGTGGAATGATCATGAGAATGCAGTCATCGCCACCCTCACCGACCTCTGTAAACTTCCGCATCTGCAATTCACGTCCTACAGCAACAATAATTTACCGGACGATTTCGACGGTTCTCTGAAGCCGGACTTCCTGATCGAATTCCTCGACCAGTACGTGATCTTCGATGCCAAGGCGAGCAAAGCCCAGAGCCTGCAGACCTACATCGACGATGCGGTGAAGAAGACCGCGGACAAAGTTCGGAAGAACGCGAAAATCTATCCTCATATTTTCCTCGTCGTTCCGACGGAAGCCATCGGCGAACTAAAGAAGCTGATCTACGCGAAAGATGAGTACTACTTCTATATCGTCTCTCGAGAAGCACTAGCTCCGATTTTGGCTTCCCTTCGAAGAATTTCAACCTATGAACTCGCAGAGACGCTCGATCCGCAGAAACGCGAGAACATCATCAATATGATTGCGGAGCTTGCGGCACACATCAGCTACAGAAACGCGCACGAAATACTTCTGACGAAGATGGGGGCAGTCACGCTGGAGCGTGTTTCGCAGATCGATCCGGAGATAGCCGGAGATGTTGAACAAAAGAAAGCAGAGAAGAAGATCTCACAGCTCGCTCCGTCGGAAATCAAGCGACTCGCAACCAGTCTGAGTGAGCAGAATCTGGAGATGCAACAGCTCACCTCACCAAAGGCGGCGATTCGGAAGAAGTATTTGCAGAATGTGGAGGAAGTGATGGTGCAGAAGTTGTTATAAATAATTGACTTTTTCTCTGAAGCTAAAGAATAATAGAAATATGCTAACTCCTGATAACACTCGCAACATTCTCGATGAAATCGCTGCTCTTGAACAGGAATTTGGGATCCTGGGTGCGAGTGTTACCGTAAAAGATCCTGGAGAAGATTTAACCGCCGATGAACTGGCAATTTTTATACGAGAAATGTTGCTTCGAACTGTGGAAATTTCTGATGAGGTCTTTGCGAAGCAGAGAACTTCTGAAAATAATGCCGCAGCGCTGGTCTTGTAAAACAGCATCCAAAGGACAGGCAGGTTTTTGGTTCTTTTTTTGCTAAAAAAGAACAAACAAAATGTGATACCCTCGTATCCTCTCATGACCCCCAATCTCGACCCTATTTTTGCAGGCCTCAATGAAGAGCAAAGACAAGCAGTGGAAACACTGAAAGGGCCTCTTCTCATCCTTGCCGGAGCAGGGTCTGGGAAAACACGCACGATCACACATCGCATCGCAAATCTGATCGCACAAGGTGTGCCCGCATGGCAAATCCTCGCCGTCACGTTCACCAATAAAGCAGCGAATGAACTGAAGGAACGTATCGCAAGAATCCTGCAGATCGCCATCGGCAACGATCCAACGAAATCGGGTGGACAGCTGCCTTTGTCAGGGACTTTCCACTCCATCTGCGTTCGCATCCTGCGCCGCGATATCGAAGCAATCGGACGAAATAAAACGTTCGTGATCTACGATACGGACGATCAGGAAAAGCTGATGCTCTCGGTACTGAAAGATATGAAGATTGCGCCCGAAGAACTGAAGCCGAAAACCGCCATCGGGCACATCAGCGGATTCAAGAGCGAAGCAATCTCCGTTGATCAGGCACGACGCACTGCTGCGACGTATACGCATCAACGCATGGCGGAGATCTACGGAAATTATCAAAAGAAACTTCGCGAAGCGAATGCACTCGACTTCGATGACCTGCTTCTCGAGACCGTGCGTCTCTTCACCGAATGCCCGCAGATTCTCGAAAGGTACCAGAACACTTGGCGCTTCATTCACGTCGACGAGTATCAGGATACGAACCATGTGCAGTACCAGCTGATCAGCCTGCTCAGTAAGCGCGACCGGAACCTCTGCGTCATCGGCGATCCCGATCAGTCGATCTACGCGTTCCGCGGTGCGGATATCAGAAATATTTTGGAATTCAGAAACGAATACCACGATGCCGTCAGCATCAAACTCGAACGAAATTATCGTTCGACTCAACAGGTACTGGACGCAGCGGACGGCGTGATTGCGGCAAATCCAAACCGCCCCGAGAAGAAAATGTGGACGGATCGGAAAGACGGTGCGAAAGTGAAACTGGAAGAAGTAATGGATGAAAGGCGCGAAGCGGAAGAAGTGATCAGGGGCGTGCTTGAAAGAAAGAAAACCGGAACCGCACTCAAGGACCAAGTGATCCTCTATCGTACGAACGCACAATCGAGACAGTTTGAAGAAGCTTGCCTCCGAGCCGGTATCCCCTACCGCATCCTCGGCGGTATGAAATTCTACGCGCGCCGAGAGGTAAAGGACGTACTCGCGTACCTGTACGCAATTCTGAACCCCAATGACACACTCTCGCTGCTTCGGATCATCAATGTCCCTTCGCGGAAAATCGGAGACACGACACTCGGACATTTGCAAAATTTCTGCAATCTTCGGAACATCAGCCTCTACGATGCGATGAAGCACATCGAGATGGTCGATGCGCTGAATGACGGCGTGAAGAAGAGGATCAGTGCTTTCGTCGATTTACTGCAGGGACTGAAATCGCTTTCAGAAACCGCAGTGGTCAGTTCGATTGCCGAACGAGTGATCGTAAGCACCGGACTCGAGAAATGGGTGCGAGACCAAACAGAAGAAGGTGAGACACGTTGGGAAAATATTCTGGAGCTTCTTTCAGTAACAAAGAAGTACGACCATCTGCCTCCGCAGGAGTCCCTCATGAGCTTCCTCGAAGAAGTCGCACTTGTCTCGGAAGTGGATAAATTAAATGACCAAACGACCGATGCCCTGACGCTGATGACGCTACACCTCTGTAAGGGTCTCGAATTCAGCTCGGTCACGATCGTCGGCTGCGAGGAGGGAATTCTGCCGCACAGCGCATCGCAGCTCGATCGCAGCCAGCTCGAAGAGGAGCGAAGACTCCTCTACGTCGGCATGACCCGCGCCAAAGACTTTCTCTCACTCACACATGCAACCAGTCGTATGCTGTGGGGATCGACGCAAAGCAATGCGCGAAGCAGATTCCTCGATGACATCCCTCAGTCGGTGCTCGACGTGAAGAGCGATATGCTTGGAAGTAAATTCGGGTGGCTGCAGGCATCGACGCCGACAAGGCCGAGTGAAAACTATCGCAAGAGTACGGTGCAACCGTTCATCCAACGGAATGATTTCAATCAGGATTCGGAGGACAATGAAGATTTCCTCGAACACGTCGAAGAAGAACTAAGTGCGGGCATGCGCATCGGCCACAAGACGCTCGGTGAAGGACTGGTGCTCGGTCGGAGTGGAGACATTATCGAAGTGCGATTCGATTCAGGACAGACGAAGAGGCTTGCAATCGGCATTGCGCCGATCCGGATTTTGGCGACAGCCGAAGCCTAAACATCTGCCAAAGAGCACCGCAGACCATTGACAAAAATTAGAAAGAATTTATAGTATCTTTCATGGAAAATCTGACCCCTGAGAATACGGCCCTGCTTGTTGTGGATATGCAAGATGGAGAAAGTTGGAAATTCTCGACTCATCATTGGATGAGAATCGTAGAGTCTATCGGCATTCTTACAACAGTCGCTCGAGCAGTGCGCATGCCCATCATTCATATCTTTTACTCCACAAGACTTCCGAAGCACATCGGACCGTTTAAGTATGACGAAAACATTGATCCTTTCGTATTCAAGGACACAAATGGAGATACGAAAAACATTTGGAGCTCCGAACACATCGTCAGTGACTGCTTCCCGAACGTCGGTGAATGGATGTACGGGAAGAACAGTAGAAATGCATTTAAAGAAGGTGATTTTCTCTCAGGTCTGAAGGAGAAGAAAGGTGATCAGCTGCAAAATCTCCTCGTCTCCGGGGTCATGCTCAATGACTGCATCATAAGAACGGCAAGAGGAGGACAGAAATTAGGTTACCAATCCATTGTCATTCCGGAAGCAACCGGAAGTACAATGGGTGCGGAAAAGGAATGGATGGCAGAGAACGGCGAAGACATTTCCACCGCCGCAGTTTCCGACATCATCAGGCACATCGGCATGACGAGAGCGGACATCGGAAGAACGCTGGTGCAATCAGTACTTGAAGTGCGTCCCATCCGCCAGTGGCTCTGACACACTCACCCATCCAAAACTTGTCGATCCGTCACTCCACGAAATCGCACCGTCCGTATCCGTATCACCGGCACTGTTGAGTGTAAGACGCAAGGACGCATGCAGCTCGTCTGATGCAGCGATATCGCCGTACACCGTCAGTTGGCGCGGAGCGTCCGTCAATGATCCATAGAAATCGGGAATGGCAGAGCAAATAATCTGCGAAACACCCGTCGTGCACGAAAATTTTTCATTGATTCCTACCACCCCGAGACTGACATTCGAGAGGCTTACTCCTCCCGTCTGTCCGATGTCGAAAGTAAGACGTGTGAGATCGATATGCGCGCTGGAATCGGACTTCCTTCCTGAAAATTCAAAGACACCGAGGTTGCGCTGCGTTCCCGTGAGGAGCGAGGTGGTAGCTTCTCCCATGCGCTTCACGGACGTGATCATCGATCTTGCCGTCATAAACACCGGAAATCGAGAGCTCTCCGACGAGACCTTCGTGTACTGCTGGCTGCTCCAGACTCCGTTTCCTTTCACGCTCACCGAGCTGATCTGCACGATCTGATTGCTCTGTCCTCCCTTATCCTTCTGCGTCAACCTCGGTCGAACATACACCGTCCTCTCTTCGCGCTTGCCAACCGTGAACGCATCCGAAGCAAGCGTCACCTTGTACGAACGATTCGTCGACGTCGAAGGATCGAGGAGAGCCGTTCCGAGAAATCGGCGCTGATCGTCGTACACGAGCATCGCATCGACCGTTGCCACTTGCTGCGTGAGATTGACGGAAATCGATGTCACCTGCAGCGGCTCCTGCTCGAGGAAAATCGATGCGGCACCGAGAACCGGCCCGACTTCTCCAAGGAGCAAAAACTGCGAACGGATCTCGCTGTCGGAGAGAGGATCGATCTTCGATGCTGAAGACTTCGAAGAAGAAACTGATGACGCAAATGACGAACGACTCGACGAGAGAGAACTCGCGCCGACATTCGGCTGACAACGAGGAGTCCGATGCGCACGAATCATGCGTGTCGCCCTGCGCTCCTGTCCGCGCGAAACACACGGACGCAAAGAAGCCGACTGCCCCCCTGCGGCAAATGCAATTTGCGACCCGAGGATCGCCCCGATGATGATCAGTGGCAGAAGCAATCTCACAGGAAGCAATGCTGCCAGAAAGCAGGCATACTGTACAGGCATGCTTGCTGATGAAATCCGCCAATTTCTGCATAAAAACGGCATCTGGCTCGACACGAATAAAGGTCAGCACTTCCTGACTGACGAGTCGGTGCTGGAAGACATCGTGACGGTTGCCGATATTCAGAAGAACGATGCAGTTGTCGAAATCGGTCCCGGTATCGGCATCCTCACTCGCGAGCTTCTCAGTCGTGCCGGACACGTCACCGCAGTCGAGATCGACCCTCGCATGATCCCGCTCCTCAGGATTTTTACGATGAACGAACAGGCCGAACTTGCAAAAAACCTGACGATCGTCGAAGGAAATGCATTGCAAACACTGATGCCGACTGAGGCATACAAGATCGTCGCCAATATCCCCTACCACATCACGTCCCCTCTGCTCACGCACGCGCTGCTTGAATCGTCACAAAGACCGAAGTCCCTGACGCTGCTCATCCAACGCGAGGTCGCAGAGAACATCTGCTCAATTGAGAGTGACAGCATCCTCACGATCTTGGTACGCCTGTTCGGTACACCCTCTCTGATCCGTCTCGTTCCTCCGTCGTGTTTCCTGCCACCTCCAAAGGTCGATTCCGCCGTCATCCATATCGAGTGCTTTCCTGAGCCGAAAGCCGACCCAGAAGCTATACAGCGAATTCTGAAGCTTTCGAAGCTGGCATTCAGCAAGCGTCGTAAAATGCTCAGGAATACCGTGGGCGAAATGCCGAGCGGCAGAGAAGCCATGACGCAGGTCGGAATCGAACCGACGCGCAGGCCTCAGACACTGTCGATCGATGAATGGATTGCTCTCGACAAAGCACTGACGGAGATCCGCGCATCGCCATGAAAGCATCGAATCTTAGCTATGGCTTTTTGGGGATATTTTTTGCACTTCTCACGGCTCAGCATTACTTCGGAGGATACAGGCATATTTCGACGACTTCAGACATTGATTTCTACGCAAATGATACGGTCGTAACCGTGCACGGCAAAATCGTCGACGCTCCTGACGTACGACCGACCGTTACGAAGTACGTCGTGCGAGCAGATTCGATCACACTTGAAAACGGCAAAAAAATTCCCGTGAGCGGAAAAGTCCTCGTCAACGACATGGGGGGATGGCCCGAGTATGCATATGGAACCGCAGTGACTGTCCGCGGGACACTGACGAAACCCGGAACGATCGAAGATTTCGCCTACGACAAATACCTGAGTGTCCGAGGGATCTATGCACTGATGCAACGAGCGCACATCGAGGAAGCAAAGGCCCTGGAAACATCGCTCTCCATCGCTGATGATTTTTTCCGAAGTCTCTTTGCACTGCGTGAAGGCTTCGAATATCAGATCAACCGCATCTTCCCAGAACCGCATGCATCACTCCTTGCAGGGCTGCTCACGGGCTCCCGTCGCGGCATCCCGAAGCACCTGACCGAGGATTTTCGCACTGCCGGCATCACGCACATCATCGCAATTTCAGGCTACAACGTGACGATCATTCTGACGCTGCTCTCGGGACTGCTCTTCTGGCTGCCGCTCAGGAAACGTTTCCTTTTTCTGGTGGCTGCGATCGTGCTCTTCGCGATCTTCGTCGGTGCAAGCGCATCGGTCGTTCGTGCCAGCATCATGGGTATTCTCGGTCTCCTTGCACTGCAAACGGGGAGGCAAACAACAGTACGACTCTCGATTCTGTGGACGGCGTTCTTCATGCTCCTCTGGAACCCCCTCTACCTCTGGTACGACGCAGGCTTCCAGCTGAGTTTCCTCGCAGTCATCGGCATCGCTGAGCTCTCGGCACCACTAAAGAGACTTCTGAAATTTGTTCCCGAAACTCTCGCGCTGAGAGAGTCTCTCACCGCAACGCTGGCGGCACAAATCGCAACACTTCCGCTCACGATGATCCTCTTCAAGCAAATTTCGCTGATCGCACCCGTCACGAATCTCCTCGTCGCCCCCCTGCTTCCGCTTGCAATGCTCATCGGCTTCGCCGCAACGATACTCGGCATGCTCTGGTTACCATTGGGACTTCTGATCGGATACCTCGATTGGGCATTGCTGCAAGGGATCATCTGGATTGCGCAGATCGCATCATTCCTGCCGTTTGCCGTTGTCCAATTCTAAAGACTACTTGCGCCAAACATACGAGTAGACGTGGCTCCCTCTCCCGAACGGCATCGTCACCATCCGTTCCTGTTCCGGCACCATGTTCGGTACGCGAAACGCATGCGTCACAACACGCGCGCCGTCTTTGAGCTGCGCATCGAATTTCGGTTTCAATTTCTTCATGCTCGCAATCGAGAGATAGGTGAAAATGACATCGGCATCGGAGAAATCCACATTCTTCATAAAATCCTCACGACGCATCGTCACCTTGCTTCCCCTCATTGCAATGCGGAGTTTCGCCAAAAGCCAAACGCCGATCGCTCCCTCGTACCCGATCCCCCGTATCGTCGGTTGACGCTTCTCTGCAGCGAAGAGCACACGTCCGTCTCCCGCACCGAGATCGTAGACGATCTGCCCTGGCTTCAGATCCGCAATATCGATCATTCCGTCGATGATGGCTTTCGGTGTCGGCACGAACGGCACCATCCACAGTGCCTGCACCGACGTACTGATAATAAGAAGCACGAAGAGAACGACAAGCAGGATCAGAAGGAAAGTCGCGCCGATCAGGGATAGTGTCTCCATCACTGCGGAAGGAGGATCCCGAAGTACAGAAAAATCGCACCGAGCAGAACCATGAAGAACCCCGCAATCACACTCACGGCCGGTATGGCGAGGTACTCGTCTTCGACATACGAACGGATGCCCTCGTAGTACTTCGGCCACCATGCCATGAAGATGCTCTTGAGGAGCGTGGCCCACGCGAACAAAACAACCAGACCTTCGCCGTCGTACGTCAGCTTCCACTGCTGCCGAAGCGTCACGGCGGCGACCATCGTGAACGCCATACCGATGATGCGCACCATATTGCCGTCCTTTAAAATTTTTTTCCGCCAGACGGCATAGTTCTCATCGCAGAAGACCAGGGGAAAACCGAAGACGTAGAAGAAGACACTGAGGACGAGGGCGAAGCTAGAGAGAGACATAGCGGATGCCATTGTCGAAGAACACGAGAAAATTCACAATAGACAGACGCGTACATTGAGAATATGGAGTGGTGAATGTAGAATAATGCAAGACTGTGGCCCCATCGTCTAATGGTTAGGACAGCGGGTTTTCAATCCGTTAACGGGAGTTCAATTCTCCCTGGGGCTGCCAAAGTAGTATCACCCTTCTTCAATCCCTCCATTGCCGCATACACTGGCGACAATTTTGGAGTTTGCTTACCAGTGAGAGCGTCATACGACACTCCTTCGGGGAAGATCAGTGATTGCAGTCGTGATTTGTCTTCCACAGAGGCTTCCTGCCAGAGTTTGTGAGCGTGTTCGAGGAAGTGACAACAGTAGTCCACGACCACCTGAGCGTCGATTGTGTTCTGTTCTGTCGCGTTTCGTTCCGTAGTGAGCATTGTATGGCGGTTACTGACCTCCTTGAACTCACGGCGCAGCTCAGCAAGTAAATCCACATCATCGGCGGAGTCTTCTATGAGCCGTACAAGTTTGCGCTTCCGTTCCTCAAGCTGAGTGACTTCTTTCTGCTTACCCTGCGTCTCTTGATTCAGCGTGTCATAGGTCTTCGCCCAACGGTGCAAGACGACTTTCTTGAAGAGGCTTATAAGTTCAGGCGTTGGCCTTATCTTCTCAAGGTATTCCTCAAACAAGGCATGCACTTCCTTCGTTTGCACATTGAAACGACAGGCCTTGTCCCTACAGAAGTAGTATCTGTAGATGCGACCTGTTTCGCTCTTGGCAGGAGAACCGCGCACTCGCTTTGCGCAGTACGGACAGAGCATGAACTGCCGCAATGGAAAGTCGGGATTGTGCTTCTTGCGAACAGTCGCCATAGGATGCTTTTTACGCCCATCGAGAATGTCCTGCAACTCGCACCATTCGGAACGTGAGATCACGCCGTCGAACTTTGCTTCCACCAACTTCCCTTCCGTCCACACCTCGCGTATCCAACCTCCGTAGACAGGACTACGGAGCATCTTCGTCCAGTGCTGCGGATAGACGAGCTTGCCAGTGCGTGAGGTCAGACCCTTCCGACGCATTTCCGTAACGACCTCTGTGATCGTATAGAGGCCACTCAACTGCATACGGAACCCCTGCTGGATGAGATTCCATCGCACAGGATCGCCCTGCTTCAGTATTGGTTTTCCTCTAATGTCACGATCGTTTACGAAGCCAGTAGGCGCAGAACGACACCAATACCCCTCATTTGCCAAAATCTTCTCAACGCCGATCGTGCGCTGCGTTTTCAAACGATTCTCAAATCGCGCCATACAGGCCAACATGTTCTCCATCAGCTCTCCTTCTGGAGTCTCACCATCCATTTCTTGCGTCGAAAATTCTATCTTCACTCCCATGTCTTTCAGCTGCTGTTTCAGTACAACGTAGGTGGCCAGTCCACCTCGACTGAGACGATCTACCTTGTACATCACCCACACGTTCACCTTGTCCTTGTTTGCGATGGTGTAATCCATCACCTTGTCGAACTCGAGGCGATGGTCAATCGACGCAGACTCGGCAAGTTCAAACTCTTTCGTGAATTTGTACTTCCTTCTCTCGATATATTCGCGATTATATCTGCGTTGATTTTCGAGTCCGTCACCGTCCTCTTTTTGCTTGAGTGTAGAGACGCGCAGGATGGAGATGGCATGTACGGTTGCCGTCACGCCTTGCATTTTTGCGCCCTCACTCGGTTGCCTGCAATGACTACTCTGCAAGTTCCGTTGCATCGTTTTTAGGTCGGGAATTGGATTGGAGGAAGGACGCAACTAGCGCATCTGCAAAGGCGTCCAGCGCACGCTGGATCTCCATCACTTCATCGTCGGTCAGCCCATCAGCTGCCTTGCCAAGGAGCTTTCGACATTGGAGGATGTCGAGCTCCATTATCTGTGGCTGAAAAGATCACCAAAAGAATCGCAACCACCGTAACCACCGCTACTGGAAGATTTGTTCTCGGTTGCGCTGGTTGCGTCTTTTGAAGAGACTTTCTCTAGCGTTATGAAACGCCGACCATGCGTGATTTGTCCGTAACGAATGCGAATGCCCACCTCTTGGAGGTTCCCTTGCACCTCCTTAAGCCGTCTCAGCAAGGCCTGCGGACCCTTTGGCCAATGGTATGACCGCATATCTATTTTCTCGTCAAATGCCACGTTCTGAAGAGCTTCAAGTAATTCACTCGGTGAATCTTCAAAACTGTCACGCTCCTCCATGAGGATAAATACGGCACTCGCAAGCGGATTGCCATGTACTGCCTCATCATTCTGCTGTGAGATATTTTCTCTATACGCTTTCAAAAACTCTTCCTGCGGGACTCCCATCCCTAGTGCAATAGCACAAGCTGATATCGCAAAGTCAGCCATTCTCGGAAGAGAATCTACAGTCACCTGAGAGCGTTTTTTCATCGCGGCAGACACAGTATTCAGCACGAAGCCAAGAATTTTTGGCAGGGATTTTTCAAAGTCTTCCCATACAGATTCCTCCGTTCGACGCTCATCCTTTTTGATTGGCAAAAGATCAATGAGAATACTGCGATCGAGGAGATCAGGTCGCTGCACGACAACATTGATGCCGTTGATAATGATGCACCGTCGGTACTCAAAGATGACATCTTCTTCATCCGTATAGAGCTGTCTCTTGGAAAAGCCGTCTCCAGTTACCGCTCTGCAGAGAGCATCAGAAATTGCTGCTGGAATGTGGCTGACATTGTCGTAGATTGGAAAGTAGTGATGCGAAAGCTGCTGTGCCAACTCTCCTCGGTCAGATGGCAACGTGAGCAATAGAGGCTTTGCTGGATCAACAATGCGTCGCAACATCCGTGAGAGCGTTGATTTACTAGACCCCTTCTCTCCACTGATGCAAAGCAATGGACGAGGAATGTCTGGGATGAAACAGGAAATGATAGAGAGTAGCAGGAGAAATTTCTGCTGGTTGTTACGAGTGTTTCCAAGGAATGGGGCAATGTCATGTACAGAACCAGTGGGATCAGGGACAGGAATTGGCTGTTGATGTCGATACCGTCGAAAAATAATCGGCGGTACTGCAACGATCTCCCAACCGTTCTCGGCTACCACCTTGATTGCACGATGCTTTTCGTCGCAAAGATCGTACCAAATCGCCCCATCATGACGAGTGACTCGATTTGCCAAAGGAAACTGTGATGACTCAAAGAATGCGCGGGCTTCCAAAACGCCAAGAGTTTTGTTGAATGCCTCGCCATAGATCATCTTGCCCTCGATCTTCCAGAAGAGGCGCTTGAGCCAGAGTGCAAATTGCACGCTCCTAAGGGCGCAAATTTCCCAGTGATCTTCTACCATGATTCGAGCATACGGACTGTCGTACTGATCGCGGAAAAGAGTGCAATTCTTTTCCGTGACATAGCCCAGCAGTCTCTCCGCTTGTGGCGGAACCTTCTTTTTAGGTTCATCAGCCGAAACGGCTTTTATCGTACCTTCTTCCATTGTAGAAGTTTGGAAAGAGGTACAAGAAAGTACTTCGGCCTCGAAATTGAGCCAGTATAAGCTTCACACCATGACTTTTCGTG
>SXGS01483961.1_pt1 | contig 21106 bp, 31 predicted proteins | sample 3174681 | NCBI WGS metagenome assembly SXGS01 (sample SAMN11356861, study PRJNA531348) | freshwater metagenome | isolation source: freshwater sample F1-80 | place: China: Fuxian Lake, Yuxi | collected 2017-12-25 | reverse complement strand
CCGGATGTTGATGTTCACGAAGGCCCACTTATGCTCGCCGGCGATCTCGCTGCACAGACGGTTGACGTCGTCGTAGTTGCCCTCGACCTCCACCACGTTGGGCTTGTAGATCAGGTTGCCCAGCACCTTGGCCGCTTCCAGGTCGCCGGGAATGAACACATAGCAGCGCATGCCGACGGCCGCCGCATGGGCCGCCACGGAGTTGGCCAGGTTCCCGGTCGAGGCGCAGGCCACGGTCTCGAAACCCAGTTCGCGCGCCCTGGTCAGGGCCACGGCCACGACCCGGTCCTTGAAGGAGAGGGTCGGGTGATTGACCGTGTCGTTCTTGATGTACAGCTCGTCCAGGCCGAGGAAGGCGCCCAGATTCTTCGCCCGCACCATGGGGGTGAAGCCGGCATGGGGGCCGACGGAGGGCTCGCCCTCGATCGGGAGTAGATCGATATACCGCCACATGCTGTGCGGCCCGGATTCGATCTTCTTGCGGGAGATGTTCTGCTTGATCTCCTCGTAGTTGTATTTCACTTCCAGCGGGCCGAAGCAGAGCTCGCAGACGTGGGTCGCCTTGGTCGGGTATTCCTTCCCGCATTCCCGGCAGATCAGCGCTTTCATTTTGGCCATGACATCACCACTTCAGGAAAGGCTAAGGTTCAGGTTAAGTGTGCCCGTACGCTCAGCCTCGGCCTAAGCCTCAACCTTAACCTGCTTCAAGTCACAAACTTCCGGCTCATGGTCGAACAGTTCCGTGATCGTCGGATGGGAGCCGCAGAGCGGGCAGTTCGGGTTCCGCTTCGTTTTGATCTCCCGGAACGTCGTCTTGCGGGCATCGAAGTCCAGCATCCGGTCGGTGAGCGGCCGGCCGATGCCCAGCACCAGCTTCAGAGCTTCCGTGGCTTGGAGGGTGCCGATGATCCCGGCCAGCACGCCGATCACGCCCGCCTCTTGACAGCTCGCGACGAGGCCCGGCGGCGGCGGGGTCTTGAAGACGCACCGGTAGCAGGCCGACTTCTTCGGGATGATCGTCGTGACGCGCCCGTCAAACCGCAGGATACCCCCGTGCACCAACGGCTTCTCGGCGAAGAAGCAAGCATCGTTGATCAGGAACTTGGCCGGGAAGTTGTCCACGCCGTCGATGACGACATCGTAAGCGCGGATCAATTCCAGCGCGTTCTTGGCCACCAGCCGCTCTTCGTAGGTGAGGACTTTCACGTCCGGGTTGATCGCCTCGATCTTCTCCTTGGCCGAGATCACTTTGGGCCGGCCGATGTCCGGGGTCTGGTGAATGACCTGCCGTTGGAGGTTCGAGAGGTCCACTAGGTCGCTGTCGATCAGTCCGATGGTGCCCACGCCGGCTGCGGCCAGATAGAAGGCGGCAGGGGAGCCGAGGCCGCCGGCCCCGACGAGCAGGATCTTCGACTGGGCGATCTTTTTCTGCCCCTTCCCGCCCACTTCGGGCAGGAGGATATGGCGGCTGTAGCGGGTGACTTGTTCGTCGGTGAAGTTCATAACGGCTCGTGATGTGTGATCAGTGATGCGTGATGAGTCGGCTGGGCGCTCGCTCGGTGCTCATTACTCTTCACCCAACACTGTTCACTAGATATTGAAATACTTCTCGATGCTGATGTACCGCTCGCCCGTGTCGCAGAGAACCGTCACCACGTTTTTCCCCGGTCCCAATTCCTGGGCCACTTTCTGGGCGGCGAACACGTTGGCGCCGGATGAAATGCCCACGAGCAGCCCTTCCTTCTTCGCGAGCAGCTTGGATGTCTGGTAGGCCTCGTCATCTGTTACGGTGACGACCCGGTCCAGGATCTTCCGGTTCAACACTTGCGGGATAAACCCGGCGCCGCTGCCCTGAATCTTGTGCGGGCCCGGGTCTCCGCCGGAGAGCACCGGCGAGCCGGCCGGCTCGACCGCGATGACCTGGGCCTGGGGCTTCCGTTCCTTAAATACTTCGCCGCAGCCGGTGATCGTGCCGCCCGTGCCGACGGCGGCAACGAAGGCATCGATCTTGCCGTCCAACGCCTCCCAAATCTCCAGCGCCGTCGTCTTCCGGTGCATGGCCGGGTTGGCCGCATTGGAGAACTGATCGGGCATGTAATAGGACGGGTTCTGCGCCACGATGCTCTCGGCTTCCTTGATCGAGCCCTTCATGCCTTCCCAGGCGGCGGTCAGGACCAATTGCGCCCCGTAGGAGGAGAGGAGGCTGGCCCGTTCCATGCTCATGCTCTCGGGCATGACCAGAATCAGCTTGTACCCACGCACCGCGGCCACCAATGCCAGGCCGATCCCTGTGTTCCCGCTCGTCGGCTCGACGATGGTTCCACCCGGTTTGAGCTTGCCTTGCCGCTCCGCCTCGTCGATCATGTTGAGACAGATGCGATCTTTTACACTGCCGCCGGGATTGAAATACTCCACCTTGGCGTAAATCGTCGCGCCGCCTTCGGGGGACAGGCGGTTCAACCGCACCAGCGGCGTATTGCCGATGAGCTCGACGATGGTTTTGTGGGAGTGAGCGGTCAACGGCCACCTCCCATATAAAAGAGAAACTCCAGATGGTCCCCGTCCTTCACGTGGGCGGTCCCCAGATGGTCTCGTTCCAGCATCGTGTTGTTCAGTTCGACGGCGACCATGTGCGGGTCGATATTCTTGGCTTTGAGGAGGTCCAAAACCGTCGCGCCCTGGACTTCCTCCGATTTCCCGTTGATTTTCACCTGCATGCAGCGGCTCCTGAGTCCGTGAGAGAGAAAAGAAGTTTCAAACGCTAACAAACTCTGCAAGCCCTTGTCAAGGAGACTGCCTTGACTTTCCAAGGGTTTCCCCTACAGTATGGCCCATTTTTCGTGCCCGTACGAGACAGGGGATGGGCAAAGGATTCAACGAAGGGGATTAGTGATTGCATGTGGAAGCAGAACTTCTTGTTTCGACACAATGAAGCGGTACCGCTAAAAGAGTCCGAGAACGAGCTGTTTCACGATACGGATCCGGCGCTGGACAGCGCCGGCCTCAAGCTGGAAAAGTTTCTCTCCGTCTGGGTGCAGGGAGACGGGGACGAGGCGCCCGAGGCCTACACGAACATCTATGTCCGCACCGCCACGTTGGACTTCAACAAGCGGGCCGGCTTCCTGCAACCGCTGCAGGGACGCTCGCATCAGATCAAGCACATGCTGACTCCCGGCCAGAAGGCCTTCCTCAAAGAGTGGCTCCAAAAAACGTCGCCGCAGGCCTGGGAATCGTCCGAGGATCACTTCCGCGATCTCTTCGAAGACTGACACATGCCATCTCTTCCTGCCCGGCGCCTGGCGCCGGTTGTACTGTTGGGGTTGTTGGGAATCGGCTGGGCTCTGCCGGTCTCTTCGCTTCCACCAGCCGCAGCCGCGACGATCGAACTCTACTATGCGCCGGAGGACTTGCCCGGCGACAAGCTCGTGGCCCTCTATGGCAAGGCCAAACGCTACATTTACGTGGCGGTGTACGGGGTCACCTTCCCGCCGGTGGTTCAGGCTTTGGTGGCGGCCCACAAGCGGGGGGTGGACGTGCGCGTGATCAGCGACCGGGAAAAACTCAAGGATCCCAAGCAACGGTCGGCCCTGGAGACACTCAGGCTGGCAGGGGTTCCTATCAAGATCAACCAGCACGACGGGCTCATGCATCTGAAGCAAGTGGTGATCGACGACGAAGTCAACACCTCCGGCTCGATGAACCAAACCACCAGCGGGCACCGGTACAACGACGAGCGGCTGGACGTGATTACCGACCCTGCGACCAGTGTGCGCGCGAGGGAGAAGTTCCTGTCCATGTGGAAAGACCAGGTCCGGTACGGGGATTGGCGATGAGGGCCTTGTGACTGCTTCGACGACAGAGCGGACGGACGTGGTCGTCATCGGCGCCGGCGGGGGCGGGGCCGTGCTGGGCCTGGCGCTGGCGCAGAAGGGCATCAAGGCGCTGGTTCTGGAGCAGGCGTCAGGCCCACCTGGGGGCCTGCGTGGAGAGATTCTCCAGCCCAACGGGCAGCAGATACTGGATCGGCTGGGCCTGCTCGACAAGCTGCCGCCGGACGCCACCAGGCCCGTGCGCTATTTTCACTTCTGCCGCGTCGGCGGAACTCGTCTTTGTACTGTGGACTACGGAATGTTGCCTCCTCCCTACAATCGGGCGGTGGTGACATTGCCGAACGTGGCGCACCATGCGATTCTCAAAGAACTGGAGACCAGGGCTCCAGGCAGTCTTCGCTACGGAGCCACGTTCAAGAAGCTGCTGCGTGAGGGGAATCAGATCGTCGGCGTGGCGGCGGAATGTGACGGTCGGCCCATGACTGTTTCGGCCAAGCTGGTCGTGGGAGCAGACGGGGCTCGGTCGTACGTGCGGGACGCTCTGGGCATTGCAGCCAAGCTGTACATGTACCCGGAGGGCTATCTGATCGCCATCCTGGATCGGCCCAAGGATATGGACGAGGCCCGCTATTTTGTGGGGAAGAAGACGATCCTCGGGGCCTTCCCTGCGGCAGGCGACAAGGCCTATCTGTTCTATATGATTCCGGCCGGGTCTATGCAGCAGATCAAGGACGCAGGACTCGATGCGCTGCGCAAGCGATGGCTGGCCATTGACCCGTCGTTGGCGCCGATGGCCGAGAGTCTGGTGGACTGGAAGCAGACCGCCTACTTGCCCACAGGTCGGGTGAAAGCCAAGACCTGGGTCGCCGATGGGGCGGTGCTGATCGGCGACGCGGCGCACGCGATCAATCCCCACGCCTCGCAGGGCCGGATGCAAGCCATGGTGGACGCGATGGCCCTGGCCGACCTGATGCCTCAATGGATCGAGCGAGGCGATTGGTCGGCCTCGGCCCTGGCCGAGTATGAACGGGCCCGCCGTCCGCAAGTGGACATGCTCCAGAAGTTGGCGGACGAGCAAGTCCTGTTCTGGAATACGGGCAATCCCTTGCTGGGCTACTTGCGCGACCGGGTGTTCAAGGGCCTGGAGCGCAACAAGCGGCTGAGCTATCAGGTGCTGGCCACAACGGCAGGCTTTCGATCAACGCCGCCGTTTGGATTATTGGACCGGTTGATGGTTGCCGGGTTCCTGCCCGATCCCCATGCGGATCGGCTGCCGGCGGACGCAGCGGCGAGGGAGGCATAGCAAACGAATGGCGGCGGATTTACTCGAAGACGTACCCAAGCATTTGCCGGCCGAGGTCCGGCAGACGTTGCGCTTGTACCTTGCGGAGGTCCGGCAGCTCTTCGGGCAGGCCTTGGAAGCGATCATTCTCTACGGCAGCGCCGCGGGCCACGAGTTCCTGCCGGATCGGTCCAACCTGAATATCCTCGTCCTCTTAGCGAAACAGGACACAGCACTGCTGGAACAGTACGCGAAGATTCACAAACGCTGGGGCAAAGAGCGTGTCATCGTGCCGCTGTTTTTGACGCTCCAGGAGTTACAGTCCTCGGCGGCTCTGTTTCCGCTCGAATATCTGGAAATGAAGGACCAGCATGTACTGCTCGTCGGCCACGATCCATTGCCTACGCTGCACGTGGACCAGCGCAACCTTGGCTTACAATGTGAGCAGGCACTGAGGGGGAACCTGCTCCGGCTGCGGCAGCGGTTCGTGGAGGGAGGGGGCAAGCAGGAGGCCATCCTGATCCTCCTGCCCCTGTCACTGACTGCTCTCTTGCCCTGTCTGAGGGGGTTCTTGCGAATCAAGGGTCTGTCTGTGCCGGCCAAGAGCGACGGGCTCTTCGATCAGCTTCAGTCGCAATTGGGCATAGACCCGGCCGGGTTTCGTGAAGTGCTGAGCCTGAAGCGGGGGCAGAGCACCCCTGGGCCGCTGGAAGTGCCCCGGCTCTTCGACCGGTACGTTGCCTCGCTGGAAGGATTGATTCAGCGGGGGGAACAGTTGAAAGCGGAAGGAAAATGGTGAAGGCGACTTTTGCAGCATTGGTGCTGATGCTGGCCTGGGCTGGTTCCGCCGGTCCGGTGCTCGCCTTGCCTGGGGAGAAAACGCCGTTGCCCGAACCGCTGGGCTATGTCACCGACCATGCGGGGGTGATCGAGGTCGAGTGGAAGGCCAATATCCGGTCCGTCTGCCAGGATTTGGAACGGAAGACCGGCGTCGAGATGGTGATCGTCACGGTCAAGACGATCAGGCCCTACAAGACCGCGAACGACTATGCAGAGGCCCTCTATCAACGCTGGGGGATCGGAACGGCCCAGAAGGGCCATGGGGTGTTGGTACTGGCTGCGGTGGAGGAGCGACAGGCGGCCATCACGATGGGGCGGAGCCTCCTGGGTGTGGTCACGCCGAAGATCCTGGAACAAGTCAGCCAACAGTACATCGAACCCTCGTTCCAGCATGGGCAGTTTGAAGAAGGGCTCTACCGAACCTCCGTGGCCCTGGCCTCAGCCGCGCAGGAGATCCGGGTCGGCGATCCACCCCGCTCGCACCTCAAGGGCCTGGGCATCTTCCTGACCCTCTTCACCGGCTTCGGCGCGCTGGCCTTTCTCTGGTGGATCAGCCGGCCTGATTTGCGCCATCCCTTCGGCCGTCTGCGCCGCGGCGAATATTGGGGCAGCGGGCAAGGGGGCTTCGGCGGAGGCATGGGTGGGGAGGGGCTGAAGTAGCACGGAAGAATTGTTGAAGGCCGGCGAGTTCTGCGGGAAGAGCGGATTCAACCGTGATGGTTGACAGCGTCGGGGAGGCACAGTAGTCTGGGCGAGAGCGTGACAGGTCTTCTGTGGCGTGCCGGAGTCGAGTGGAACGTAAATGATGCAAGACGAGAATCTAATTGGCATGGTGAGAAAGGCTGTTCCAAGCCTGATCGCTCTCTACCGGTTTGGGTCGCAGGCAAGGGGGGAGACTCGCCCGGAAAGCGACGTGGATTTGGCGATCCTGGCCTCGGAGTCCTGCGCGCCCAGGCATCTTGTGGAGTTGCGGGAGGAGCTTGCGACGGGGCTGTATCGGGATGTTGATCTGGTCGATCTGCGCGCGGCCTCGACGGTCCTGCGCATGCAGGTGCTCGCGCAGGGCGAGTGTCTGGCCAGTACCGATGACGTGGCGCGGGAGCGGTTCGAGGACATGGCCTACACCTCGTATGCACGCCTGAACGAAGAGCGTCGGAGTATTCTCGACGATATCCGCGCGCGGGGCGTCGTGTATGCCGGATGACGTGGCGTTGAACAAGGCGGCGAGCCTTGAACGGTGCGTGAAAAGAATCCGAGAGGTCTACGAAGGTGACGACAAGCAGCTCTACGAGCACCCCACCCGTCAACACTTCATTCTGCTGAATCTACAACGAGCCTGTCAAGTGTCCATCGATCTGGCCATGCACGTCATGAGAAAGCGGCGCCTGGGCGTTCCGCAAGACAGTCGGGATGCTTTCGAGTTGCTTCATGTCGGCGGGCTGTTGGATCGCGAATTGGCGACGACGATGAAGCGGATGGTAGGCTTCCGCAACGTTGCGGTTCACGAATATGACAGGCTCAACATCGACATCGTCAAGGCGATCATTACGCAGCAGCTTGACGAGTTCTTAAAGTTCGGCCAGCGGATACTTCGCCTTGAGGCCTAGACGGCTAGGCGCCTACGTTTGCCGCGCGGAGCCACGCTTCGCGACGGAGCTCCTGGCAAAGAGTTGAATGGGAGGCCTGGCCGGCTACTTCCGCTCAAGGCCAGAGCCGTTGTGGGGCGGTGGTGTGGGCCTAGTGAGAGTTGTGCCGCAGAAGACACCTTCAGGTTCACCCAACTAAGCCTTGCCCGCTCGAATCCTGTCAACTCGGCCGCAAGCGGCCTCCCACAGTACAGTCTTCGCCCTTGCAATCCAAACGCAAGGGCGCGTGCTGCGGTAAGCCTTATTTGCCAGCCGGCACTTTCTTTTCAGCCCCAATCGCATCCAGTCCCGCTTGGGCGCAGGCGTCGTCGAGCTGGGTGCCTGGGGCGCCGCCGACGCCGATCCCGCCGACGACTTCGTTGCCAAACTGAATCGGAAGCCCGCCGCCGAGGATGATGATGTTCTCGTTCATTTTCCCCAGCGCTTGCAGATGCGGCATCTTGGCAACGAGTTCGCCAAGCTCGCTGGTGGTCCGACCCAGGCTTGCTGCCGTATAGGCCTTCTTTCTGCTGCTATCCACCGTATGTGGTCCGGCTCCGTCAGCCCGTTGAAAGGCCCTTGGGACGCCCGCCTTGTCCACGACGGAGGCGCTGACTTTATAACCGTCCTGCTTGCACTTCTCGACCGCCGCCGCCGCCGCTTTGTTGGCCAGAGCTAGCGGGAGGACCGCTTCGCGCGGCAAGTCTTCGGCGACTGCGAGGACGTTCCAGTTGATCATCACGGCTAGAGTCAGTAGACCCATCCATTTCACGAATTCCATGTTCATCTCCCCATTGTGGCGGTGCGTTTTGGAACCGGTCGCTGTTCGTCCAAGTCCAGCAGGTCGGCCCAGGCGGTGATGTCGGGCCTGCTTGGGTCAACCGCGTCGCGCAGCTTGTTGAAGTAGGCCCGCTTTTCTTCTGTGTCCGGCTCCCAGGTCAGGAACGTCTGGTTCCACCGTGCAATGTCATCGGAGCTGTGATGCGTCGCCGCCTGTGTGAACCACTCCGTTAGGGCGTGGTCGTTCTGTGCATTGCGCACGGCGACGGTGAACTGTTCCGCCGTGATGCCGGCAAAATCCAACAGCCGTTGATCCATCGGGCAGGGGTATTTGTACTCGCCCTGGGTGCCGGCCAATGTGGCCCGGCACTTGTCCAACATGCGGGGCAGGTGGACATAGCCGGCCAGCTTGTCTTTGGGACTGCGGGGAAACTGTTTGCGAAGGTCCATGCTTACAGCATCTTATGGTTGGTAAACGTGAGAGACTTGGCGGTCACCTCATTGTTTTCGTATGAGAAGATTCGTCTGCCAGCCGGCAAGTCCGATGACCCGATGCGGATGTGGGCATCGGTGAAGCTCTCCACGTTGGTGAGCTGGCTGTCCTTCGTGGAGTAGTAATAGACCGTGTAGCGGGTGGTGAGGAACTTGTTGTCCTGGGTCAAGGCGCTGTCTTCCACGTTGATTGTGAAAGCCATGTGGGGCATCTTGCGGTTGATCTGGGTGATCCGGTCGCCCTTGACCCGATAGTACGAGTGCATCCCGTCCCCATGGATAGTCAGCTTGGGGCCGAGAGGATGGTCGCGATCTTCGTCCAACGTCAGGGCATACTTGCCGTCCGCCTCCTCGAACTTGCGGGGGGCTCGGTGGACGGCGATCATGCCGATCTGGCCCTCCGCCCACTTTTGAACGTCCGCATCGGGCAGGCTCACGCTTACGTCGCGCGGCCCCTTCACGGTCACACTGCCCCGGACTTCCTTGCCGTTCACATTGACGGTGAGGTCGGCTGTGAACCCTTTGAAATCCGGCTGCCAGCGGGAAGTCTTCTCGAAGGCGTTTCGCAACATGGCCTTGGCCTTGGGGTCGTCCTGGACATCGGTCTTTCCTTCTTCTCGCTTATACATTTCCATCGGTTAGGCTCCTTTTGGTCGTGGGGCGGTTATCTTGGGTACATGAAAAAACAGGTGATTATATCGTCGGTTTTCGCCTGGGACAACCGCGTAGCTGCGGACTCGAATTTATGCGGAATTGAAAGTCAATATATCGATTTATTATCAATGCCTTGCGCTAACTATCGGCAGGCACAAAAGCTTCATTTAAAGCCTTGTGCCGTGAAAATGCCCATTTTGCTGGAAAAACTGGGGCTCTTAGTATATATTCCACCATTCTACCTCGGTATTACGAAGTCCAACCCAAAGGAGTGGGCTGGAGAAAGGTCAGGGCGATATGGAACGACGAGCAGCGTCCCATACTGAAGAAGAAGAATTGAATCAACGGCGCCGACTGCTGAACTCGGCCCGCAAGGGAGATCCGAAGGCCATCACCAAGCTGTTCGAACTATACCAGGTTCGGGTATATAGCGGCGAACTCTTGAGCAAGCCCAGCCGGATTCCGGCCTGGCCCACCGCACATCAGCATCAGAAGGATGCGAAGAGCCATGCGAAGCCGAAGGCCTCCGTTCGGAAGAAGGTCACCCAGCGGTCGGCTCGATCCACCCAGCGGGCTGCTACCAACAAAGCCCGGCCCCGCCGGAAAGTTTTGCACCGGTAACGCGGCTGGGTCGCCTGGTTCTCCGGCAACTGTCCTGACTCACATACATTGACGAACGAGAGGGGGAGGCGAGAGCATCGCCTCCCCCTCTCGTGTTATTGGAGGGCGACGCGTAAGCCGCCACCGGCGAGGTGCTTTGCGATGCCTTCGGCCGTCTTCCACTCTCCCTGATAGACCGTGGCGCTGCCTTCGTGGTCGATGCGCCAGGCCAGCTCGAATGCTTTTGCGGGAGTCATGCCAGGAATGGCTTCGCAAAAGAGGGCAATGACTTGCTGGTAGGTGTGGCAGTTGCAGTTGTAGACGATCACACGGGCTTCCAACCCATCGCCCACGCCCGCATGCTCTTCCTCGGTGGTTTCGGGAACGGCTACTGTGCCTGGAGACTCAGCCATTGCCGAACATTCTAACAAGCAGTCTGCCGCCTGCCAAGCCCGGTCATTGTCTCAGTAGCCTTCCCGGGGAAGCCACTGGTTGGGCAGCGCAATTCCGTCCCTGGCGCAGGTCCTGGCCAATAAGCGAAAGTGAGGTTCCGAGTCGGTGACCGTTTCCAGCCCATGCTGTCGGGCGAGGCGGATCGTGTAGGCGAGCGAGGCGGAGGTTTTGACCAGGGCCAGCCCATACTCGTAGCTGAAGCTCTCCTCCAATGACGAGGACGATCCGCTCGACCGCTGCAGATCCCCAAATGTCCAGACGTGAGAGACCCGCTCTGCTTCGATGAGCCTGAGCAGGGCGGCCGGGCCTGGCACCAGCTTGTTTCCGATCCGTATCCCGTGGGACAGGTCGAAGAGGCCCCGTTGGAAACGCCGGTCTTCCCGCAAGGCCCTGTGGAACTCCGCCCGCCAGGCCGGGTCGGCCAGGTCCCGGTTCACAGCGGCGATCGTCTCTGCATCGAGCGGGCCGTTGACGTTGTATCCTTGGACGATGCGGCCTGCTTTGAACAGGGCTTCGTGGTAGCCCCCCATCCGGTCTGCATAGGTCGTGGTGCCGGTGAACGGCGTCAGTTGCAAGGCCATGTAGTCCCTGAAATGGACGGAGGCATATAAATCGAGCAGGCGCGTGAGCGTCAGCTCGTGGCACAGGTGAAAGGGGTAGTAGAGGGCCCGGCGAGAGGACGACGGGGAGCCTTGGCGCATGATGGTACGGGACCTCTTCAGGACTATGCCGTCTCGATCCGGTTATGCTACTCTGCCGCGATGTTCAAGCGGTTCACCCTCGGGCTCAACGTGCTCCTCCTCTTCGTCCCGCTGGCTTTGGCGCTGGAGTGGTTCCACGCCGATCCGATGGCGGTCTTTTTCGCCTCCGCCTTGGCGATTGTGCCATTGGCCGGTCTGCTGGGCAAGGCCACGGAACACTTGACCAGTCACGTGGGGGCCGGGCTTGGCGGATTGCTGAACGCCTCGCTCGGCAACGCGGCGGAGTTGATCATCGCCTTCGTGGCGCTCAAAGAGGGGTTGCACGACGTCGTCAAGGCCTCCATTACCGGCTCGATTATCGGCAATGTCCTGCTGGTGCTGGGCTTTTCCATGGTGGCGGGAGGGCTGCGTCAGGAACACCAGCGGTTCAATCGGACCGCTGCGGGGGTGGGGGCCAGCCTCCTGTTACTCTCCGCGGTTGGACTCGTCGTGCCGACGTTATTCCATTTTACTGCAACGGGGCAAGGGATAAAGGTTGAGCGTGAATTGAGTCTCGAAATTGCCGTCATCCTCTTCGTGATCTACGCGCTCAGCCTGCTCTTTTCCTTGAAAACTCACCGGCATCTCTACGTCGGAGAAACGGTCGACGCCGAAGAGGCAGGGGAGGGGACTTGGGACCTGCGCAAGTCGCTCTGGCTGCTGGCCGCCGTCACGGCCACCATCGCGGTGATGAGCGAAATCCTGGTCGGCGCGATCGAACCGGCCGCCAAGGGCTTGGGTCTGACACAGGTGTTCGTCGGGGTCATTCTCGTGGCCCTGGTCGGCAACGCGGCGGAACATTCGACGGCGGTCATGGTCGCGATGAAGAACAAGATGGACCTAGCCTTGGGCATCGCCATCGGGTCCAGCCTGCAAATCGCCCTGTTCGTCGCGCCGGTGCTTGTGTTCGCCAGTTATCTGGTAGGGGTGCCGCTGGACCTGATCTTTACGCCCTTCGAAGTGGCAGCGGTGACTATCTCCGTGCTGGTGGTTGGTTTTGTCTCGATGGATGGCGAGTCGAACTGGATGGAGGGGGCCATGCTGATCGGGGCCTACTTCATCTTGGCGATCGCGTTCTACTTCCTTCCGGCCTGACCTCGCATCACACAATTATGAATTCTGAATGATGAATGCTGAATTGATGAAATCAAAATGTAACGCGCGGTCGCTCATCGGTTATCGTTCACCATTCATCGTTGAGTTTGCTACCACCGGTCCATGTCGATGACTTCGGTGGCATCCCAGAGGTTTTTCCATTCTGCTTCCGCCGCGGCCAGTTCCTTGTCCCGCTCGGTGACTTCTTCGAGACTCTCTTTTTTCGCCCCCGAAGCAGACTCGCCGCCGGTCTGCTCCGCCGCTTTCTTGCGCTTCTTGGGATCCATGTTTACCGGCATACGAACCCTCTCGTCATGCAATTCACCAGCCTTCTTCCTAACGCCGCCCCGGCCTTTTGTCAAGCTCCCTGCTGCGGGCTTGTACAAGCCCCTGTGCACATTCACGTGATTGACTCATTCCGACCTGACTGCTAGAGTTGGCGCCGTTTGGCTGGCTTGCGTCAGGACGGCCTGAATTCGGAGATACACCATGGTCTTGAGCGCCAAAGTCCTCTGGCCGCTGTTTCCTCTCTTGCTCCTGATCGTAGTCGTGTGCCTGACATGGGCTCTGGTCCATGTGGTGCGTCGCTCCAGCGGTTCCACAACGGTCTGGCTCCAGGCGGGAGCCTTGGGGGGCTACCTGCTGGCGGCAATTGCCGCTGTCGCCAGCGAACGGGGCGCTATCTCCGCCCACGTGCATCGGCCTTTTTCGCTGGTCACCCAGGTGGTTTTGGCTCTGGCCTTGTTCCACATGTGGGGGAAGGATCGGACACTCGCTGTCCTCAACATGACGGCCTGGGGGGCGATTCTGGCCGATACGGCGCTGCATTACTTGCTGACCCGTTGAACGTCTTTACAGTAGTTCCACCGCCACTTGGTCGGCAAAGCGTCGGCCTAACGCAGTCAGCCGGACACGATCCGCTTTCAACTCGATCAACCCCTCCCGTTCCAACCGCTGTAGCTTCTGCTTCCACTGATCCGCGTCGCCCTCCGATGCTCCGTTGAGCGACACCCCCGCGATGAGGCGCAGCCCGAAGACCAGCGCTTCCCGCTGACGTTGCGCGGGGCTCAATTGCTCTGCCTGCACCGTGGCAAGCCGGTCAGCCGATACCTCGGCCTGGTACGCGGTTAGGTCCTCCACGTTTCCGAAGCGACAGCCGTTGAGATAGGACTGGGCGCTTGGGCCAAGGCCGAGATACTCGCCGCCTTGCCAGTAGAGCAGGTTATGGCGGCAGGCAAAGCCTGGACGGGAGTAGCTGGAAATCTCGTACCGGTCGAACCCAGCCTCTGCCAGGCGGAGCACGGCTTGGTCTTCCATGTTGTTTTGCCGGTCCTGGTCCGGCTCAGGCAGGTCGCCCCGGTGCAGAGAGACTTGGAGGTGGGTCTTCTCTTCAACGGTCAGGGCATAGCAGGACAGGTGATTGGGAGCCAAGGCCAGCGCCTGCGCGAGCGTCTCGTGCCAACTGGCGAGGGTTTGGCCTGGTAGCCCGTAGATTAGATCCAGATTGAGGTTGGCGAAACCGGCCGCTCGGGCATGGGCGATTGCAAGGTCGACGGACGCCCGTTCCGTCTTGCGGCCGACCTGGAGCAATTCGTTCTCGTCCGCCGACTGGAGGCCGAAGCTGATCCGGTTGAAGCCGGCTCCACGGAGGGTTTGCAGCCCTTCTTCGGTGACCGAGTCCGGGTGCGCTTCCACGGTCACTTCCGCTTGCCTGGCCAGCCCGAAACTATCCCGGACCAGGGTGAGTATTTCGACGAGCTGCTCGGGATGGAGCGTGGTTGGGGTCCCGCCGCCAAAGTAGAGGCTGGCCGGCCGGCGGTCCCCCAAGCTATTCTGCGCCGCATGCAGACGGATCTCGCGAGCCAGCGCTTCGACATAGACTTGCGCCCAGTCTTCCCGGTGAATGCGGAGATAGAAAGCGCAAAAGCTGCAGCGGGTCCGGCAGAAGGGGACGTGAATGTAGATGCCAAGCGCCATACCAAGCTTCCTAGGCCGGCCCCTGAGATCAAAGGGGGCCGGAGAAGTTTTTTGCCGCCCGTGAAATATGATCGAGCATGCTAGTCCGGCCTCTTTGATCAGCTGGGGCCGGGGATGTCCTTTGCCGACGGTGACCGTGAGGTCTCAACTCAAGTCGAGCGAAGGCTTCGAGAAATCCTTTGCCAGGGAAATTTCAATTTCGTCCAGCGGGGAGAGGCCGCGGTTCCGCACATGAGCCGACCAGGACGGATGCCGCCGCAAGGACTCGAAGAGAACCCGGAGGAGTTCCGGCTTGACCAACCGTTCCCATTCCTGGACCCAGGCATAGTTGTCCAATTCTCCTTCATAGTCGTCTGGAAATGAAGCCTCGAGGCTGAAGCGGAACGAAAACGTCTTCTCTTCCTGGAACATGTCATCCTCCGGCCAGGTCTGAAGAAGGGATGCCGCCATTGCGATGGACGGCGCGAGGCCCTATAATAGCACCCACATGAGTTAACAGGGGAGAGGAACGATGCCGATTTTCGAATATGTCTGCCGAGAGTGCCAACACAAGTTCGAGATGATCGTCCGGGATTCCACCGTACCCGCTTGTCCTTCCTGCAAGGCGACGAGGCTGGAGAAACTGATCTCCGGGTTTGCCGTGGGCGCGACCGGTGTGCCTTCCTCCGGCGGCGCCGGAGGCGGCTGCGGTTCCTGTGGCGATCCGCGCGGCCCCGGCGCCTGCTCCATGAATTAGCGGCCGTTGAAACAACCCTCCAGATGAGCGAAACCGACGAGCAAGCCGTCCGGCAGGCCATTGCGACCCTCGCGCAATCCGATCCCATCCCGAAATTACTCCAGCAGGTGAAGCTGGGAAAAATGAAGCCGACCGACGCAGGCCTCAGGGCCATCACGGAGGCTTGGCTGGACACCTACCGGAAAATCATTGAAACCGGCCCAGGGCTCGACCGCGTGACCTTGCGGCGACTGGACCCTTCGCCTCGCCTGGCGGTGCTGATCGAAGCTGGGATGCTGGCGGATGACCACGCGGCTGTGGCGTTGCTCCGCAAGACGTTCGAGCAGGCGCTGGCCAGCGCTGAGTAGCCATGACCGTTCGCGGGCCGGCGGTGTTGGCGATCATCAGGCCTCCTGACGGCCGATCCGTCGCTCCTCTTTGGCCAGGAGGTTGCTGGCCTTCGCCCCCTGCTGGCGGTGGAACGAGACCAACTACAGTCCCTTCTCCCGTCCGGTACCCATCTCTTCGTCGAACCAGCCGCGATCGAACAGTTCCTGCAAGCACTGGACGGGATGCCGCCCGAGTGGGCGCTGGTCTATGGGTGGGGGCATCATGATCCTGGGCATGACGACCGGCTGTTTGCCTTGAATCGCGAACGCGACGCCAAGCGCGTCGGGAAGCCGGCGCTCCTGTGGCAGGTCACGTTTCTCTGGTCGGGCACATTGTCCGGCTACGATCCCAAAACCGGCGGATTCACCGTGGCGCTCGGTCCGAAGTTCACCCCAACCGGCTGGGGCATCGTGAGGTTCAAGCCGGAGAATCTCCCCTCCAACCTGACGGCGATTCCCAACCCCAGCTTGCGGGAAACTTTACGCCGGAAGTTTGAAAAGGGGCAGCAGATCGAGATCGACATAGCCATGACCGGCCGACTGATCCCGGAGGAGTCGCTGGTCTACGACTTCTCGCACGAGGAGGAGGGCCGAGGCCTGATCATGCCGGTCGTGCGTATCGAGCGGGTGGATTGTCTGATGATGAAGTGATTTGCCACGGCTGGTCAGTGTCAGAACATCTCAATCACACAGAAGTTGGTCCACTGTTCCTTCCTTACTAAAGCGTATCAGCGCTCACCTCCATCTTTCGCGCAGCGGAAGCCGGTCCCGCTCTGGCGGTCGTCCGGGAAGCCGTAGTCCCGGTCGGCGGTCCGCAAACTCTTCGCCGGTTTCAACCAGGAGCCGCCGCGCACGACCTTCAAGAGCACGCCGTCCGGTCCTTTGGGATCGGTGGGAGGCGCTTTGAGATAATAATAGGGCTCGAACCAGTCCTGGACCCATTCCGAGGCGTTGCCCGCCATGTCCAGGAGTCCATAGGGGCTGGCTCCTTCCGGGAATCTGCCGACCGGCAGGGTGAGCACTTCTCCCCTGAGACCTCGCTCCTCCGAAATGCGCGCCCCTTCGCCTGTGACCCAGAAGGCTTTCCACTCGGCTCCGTCTTTGAATTCGACGGTGCGGCCGGCCCAGTAGCTGGCGCTGTTGGCTTTCTTCAGATCCCACTCGTTTCCCCAGGGATAGAGCCATCCGTCCGTACCCCTGGCCGCTTTTTCCCATTCCGCCTCGGTTGGGAGCCGTTTGCCGGCCCACTGACAGTAGGCGAAGGCATCCTGCCACGCGACATTCACCACCGGATGCTGCCTGCTGTCCGGGAGTGGCTTGCCGTGAAACCAGAGCGTGATATCCGGGTTCGCATTACCGGGGGGCTTGTGGCCAGTGGCGGCGACGAACTGTTCATACTTGGCGTTGGTGACTTCGTGTTGATCGATCCGGAACGTACGGAGGGTCACGGTCCTCTGGGGTCGTTCGTCGGAAAACCCGTCGCCTCCTTCCGGACTGCCCATAAAAAATGGGCCGGCTGGAATGAGGACCATGTCAGGTTCGTCGACCAGGAGAGGGGCGAGCGATTGGCAGCCGATCAGGCTCAGCCAGATCGAAGCAGCTAGGAGGGCATCTCGCATCACGATCTTGGTTTCTTCACGCCGGGCCTCTTCAGGCCGCAGGCGCGGGCGATGCCGTCACGGTAGCGGAGCCAGAGCGTCAGCGTGGTTTTCAGACAGGCCAGCACCGCCCGTTGCTGCGTTGTCATCGTCGCACAGCCGAGCACCATGTCGTAGGCGTCGTGTCTGTGTCCTGCCTCGACCAACTGATGGGCGCGGGTCAGGTCCATGGCCGCAGCGGGGACGCCATAGTGGCGAACCAGAAAATGCCGGGCGATATAGGCCTCGATCTCGGCCTCGGTTTTCGGCTCGAATGGATGGAGCAGTTCCTGCCGGTCGTTGAGGCTGCCTTCCACGAAGACCGTCATCGCCACGGCGCCGACCACCCAGTTCCGGTTGCCTGTCGTTCGATCCAGCCAGCGGCGATAGGTGAGGCTGGCCGGCAGCAGGCGCACCCGTTCGAAGTCCTTGGCGGGCAAGCCCAGGCCTTCCATCATTGTCAGAAACAAGTCCGGGTGGGAACGGCCCAGCGACAGACCACCCGTGTCCTCTTCGTAGATGTTTTTCGCCAGCATGCTCCGGACCTGCGCGGGCGGGTTCCGGCCGTGGATGCGGGCGAGCAACACGGGAAAATCCCTGACGAAGACGGCATACTCCTGCTGGAAGTGAATCTTGAGCTGCTCCCTGGTCGCCAGGCCCAATGGTCCTTGCGGTCCAGAAAACGGAGCAATCGCTCACGGAACTGATCGGGTGGCAGGGGGCTCTTTACCATGAGCCAGCCTTGCTTTCGTCGTGGCCTCTGTCTAGAATCCGGCATACATTCATTGGCCGCCTGTGGGATGGCCATGGGGTCGTTGGCATGGACCCGATTACGATTCAAAATCCGGACGAGATCCTCAATCTCCTGGCTGAGGTCTCTCTGCGCGGCACAGGCTTCACCACCGACTGTCTGCTGGACTACGTCCTCGACGAGGGGTTCACCGAACCGATCTATCTGAACGCCGCCGGCGAAGACCCGGAGGCCTTCTTCAAAGACCAACCGAACGCCTGGGCGACCTATCAAATTCGGGAGTGGAAGCGGGTCCTGACCGTGTCGGGTGGAGCCGACAAAGAACGTCGCGTCCAGATCACCGAGACCCCGTAACAAAGGCTTTCAGCCCAGGCACAGTCCTGTCTTTCCCGTGGCGCACCGAGTGTACGGGGTTTGGCAAGCAAAAGACAATCGGGCCACGGTCGAACGGAGAGAGGCTTTGCGCACCGGCATGATGACGGCACTTGTCGGTCTGGCCGCCCTGGGAGTCCTCCTCGTTGCGCTGACGACCCGCTGGCCGGTGATCAATGATGTGGAAATCGGCAAGACGCCGGAATATCCGGATGTGGTTCCGCGCAGCTATGAGGCCAAGCCCGAACAGGTATTTGACGCGGCGCTGCAGGCGATCCATCGTCTTCCACGCTGGTCGTTGGTGTCCCATCGGCTCGAGGCCGGGGAGATCCGGGCCGAGGCCAGAACGAGGCTCTTCCGGTTTGCGGACGATGTGACGATCCTGGTGCGGGACGAAGGGGGCAAGACGTCGGTGTCGGTCCGGTCCGCCTCGCGTGTCGGGAAAGGGGACTTCGGACAGAATGCCAGAAACATTCGCTTCTTCTTCGAAGAGCTGGACGCTCACCTGCAACGTTCCGTAGAGCACCAATAACGAACGAGACTTGCAGGGACATGGTCAGACTGGTCGAGCCGCAGGACGAAGGGGAACTGGCACTGATCAAGAGTCTGTTGGATGGCAACGGAATCCGGTATTTCGTCAAGAACGAGCACTTCGGCAGCCTCTACCCTGGGCTGTCCTTGCCCTTCAATCGGCGCGAGGTGATGGTGCACGAATCGGAATGGGGGCGGGCCGGCACGTTGCTGGGGCGGTTGACGTCGCCACGCGATCTCGGCGAAGCCGGGTGACGCTTACTGGTAATACCAGCCGCTCACCAGGGCGTCCTCTTCAAAATAGAGGTAGCGGTGCTTGATGGTGGCCGAGTCCTTCCAGTCCTCGAAAATCCATTCTTCCCGCCTGATGCCTTCTTTCGTATGGCTCACATTGATCGTATAGGGAGAGCCCCAGGCCTTGAGGACCTGCTGCTTCGTCATGCCGATCATGACCTGCTTGTTTTGGATGTGGGTTTCGAACGTTGGGTCCAGGTAGCCGGGCAGGTAGCGCCAGGTCAGCATGAACAGGAAGAGCACGACCATGCCGGCATAGATTGCGGCCCGGACCGGTTTCCGGCACATCCACGGTGTCGGCTCGGACGGGACCGGATCGGCAGGGGGCTGAGCGGCGGGCAGGCCGGAGACAGCCAGAGCGTCGGGCCTAGGGGCATCCTGGATGTGACCGTGCGATGTTGCCATAACGCAGCGCAGTCTAACAGCCGCACGAAAGGACCGTCAAGCAAGGGGAGGGTGAAGCCTGGCTGGTCCTGTCGCCAACCACCCTGACCGTCCTCGCTCCACCTATCCCCCAGTGGGGCCCTTACGCTGCGGGTGGTCGGGGGCCCTGGTTGGCGCCACCCGTCCGGGCAATGGGAAGAGAAGGAGCGGACGCGGAGGACTCATGTTCGTTGAGGTCGAGAGCAATCCCAATTGCGAACCGTCGGTCTTTGCCCGGTTCAAGGAGGCGGGCCCTGCGAAGCGGGTCACGCAGGTTCGGAGCTACGAACAGAATGCGCAGGGAGAATGGTGCTGGGTGACCGGCTGGACGGATGACTCGGAGCATCCACTTTGTCCGGCCTCGGCGCAGTTGGTCGAGGATTCCGGCGCCGGCCTGGCTTACCTGGTCTTCGGGGGGCTGTGGGGCGTCCGGCTCAAACCGGTTGCGCTCGACGAAGATTGGGATCTCAAGAGCGCCAAACAGTGGGGCGAACCCTACCTTTCCCTGGCGGACGCAAAGGACTTGCGCTTTGATGAGGGCTGACCCCTACCAGATTGCCGGCAATTTATGATTTGGAAGTTGGCCGTTGATGTCGTGGTCCTCATCCACCTGCTCTGGATCGGCTTTATCCTGTTCGGGGCTTTGGTCGGCTGCCGGCACCGCTGGGCGAAATGGCTGCACGTCAGCGCCCTGGCCTTCAGCCTCTGTCTGCAATTGTTTCACTGGGTCTGTCCATTGACCTACCTGGAGGTCTGGTTCCGCCGGCAACACGATCCGGCCTTGACGTACGCAGGGGACTTCCTCGCCCATTACGCCGAACGGCTGGTCTATCTGCGGGTTCCTCCGTTGCCGCTGCTGGTTGTCACAGTGTTCGTGGCCGGACTCTCGGCCTGGGCCTACGCGACAAAACAACGCTGAATGCAGAATGATGAATGGTGAACGGTCGAGTTGAGAGCGCGGCCGTTTATCATTCCTCGTTCATCGTTCACACTTGCTTCTCGCTACTCCGCATACTTGGGCAGGGGGATTTTCTTGGTCGGGGGAGGCGGCGGAGTCTGGCGGGCGAATTCCTGGGAGAAGGGATTCAGGATCGGTTCATGCGTGAGTCGTTGGCGCTGTTTGACCAGTTGGATGCTTTGCGCGCTGATCTCCAGCCGGTCGATGGGGGCCTTGAGGGTCAGGAACTCCGGCAGGCCCTGCAGCGTGAACAGTTGGAACGCCAGGGTCCAATCCAGCCGGTCTTTGGCCTGCTCGCGCACGATGAAGCGCGCGGCGGGGGATGGGTGGCCCTTGAAGACCAGCAGCCAGATATTGGAGCGAAACGCCGGCGCCGCTGGCTCGACCGGCGGGCGGAACTCGGGCACCAGTGAGGAGATCCGCTCGATCGGCACGGCGGGAGAGATCTCGATGTCCACCAGGTAGACATAGAGCGGCGGGGTGTCCGACGTGTCGCTCAGGTCCGTGACGTAGCCGAAGGAGTAGCGGACATCCACGCCCTCCCGCTTGTAGGTGTAGACATCCTCGCCGTTTTGCGGGGAGACCAGCTTCTTGTAGAACTTTTCCCAGTCCGAGAAGGAATAGTAGTTGAACACCCGTAGGGCGGCTTTCCGGTCACGGACGGCTTG